>Ga0207828_100431_pt1 | contig 13944 bp, 13 predicted proteins | sample TtaePargueraPR_11_FD_187276 | JGI IMG/M metagenome (GOLD analysis project Ga0207828, IMG submission 187276) | Aerobic enrichment media microbial communities from Bioluminiscent Bay, La Parguera, Puerto Rico - Tt and P2 (3) (SPAdes) | ecosystem: Environmental > Aquatic > Marine > Unclassified ...
ACCTTTACCATCAGCTCCTAAACCATTTCGCTTTATTTCCAGAGATTGCGTGGCTTTGTGTAGCGCTTCCTGGAAAGAGCGCCCTATTGCCATCACCTCACCTACAGCTTTCATTTGTAGACCAAGTGTTCTGTCCGATCCTTCAAATTTATCGAAGTTCCAACGAGGTATTTTCACCACAACATAATCTAATGTAGGTTCAAATAACGCTGAAGTAGATTTTGTGATTTGGTTGCTCAATTCATCCAAGGTGTAACCAATAGCCAATTTTGCCGCTATTTTTGCAATAGGATAACCTGTCGCTTTACTCGCCAAAGCCGAAGAACGCGACACACGTGGATTGATTTCTATAGCAATGATTTCTTCCTTCTCATCTGGGCTCACAGCAAATTGAACATTACAGCCACCGGCAAAATCACCTATGCTACGCATCATATGTATGGCCATATCGCGCATACGCTGAAATGTGCTGTCTGATAAAGTCATCGCTGGTGCAATTGTTATCGAATCGCCAGTATGGATACCCATTGGATCCATATTTTCAATCGTACAGATGATGACCACATTGTCATTTCTATCTCTTAATAACTCTAATTCATATTCTTTCCAGCCAATCAAAGCTTTGTCGATCATCACTTCGTGGATTGGAGAAACTTCAAGGCCTCGTGTCAACAACTCATCAAATTGTTCCTTGGTATGAACAAATGAAGCACCTTCGCCTCCAAGTGTGTAAGAAGCTCTAATCACCAACGGAAACCCAAATTCTTGCGCTATTTCTTTACCTTTTAAATAAGAGTTCGCAGTAGCTTGTGGCGCCATTGGAATTCCAATCTTGAGCATCAACTCACGGAATTTTTCTCTATCTTCAGTAATGTTGATGGCATCGATATCAACACCTATAATTTTCACATCAAAATCTTCCCAAATACCTTTTTCTCCAGCTTCAATGCATAGATTAAGTGCTGTTTGACCTCCCATTGTTGGTAACACAGCATCGATTTGTGGATGTTCTTTAAGGATTTTTATAATGGACTTCGTAGTCAATGGCAATAAATACACATGGTCTGCCATTGTAGGATCGGTCATGATGGTTGCCGGATTGGAATTGATCAATATTGTCTCAATACCATCCTCACGCAGTGAGCGTAGTGCTTGAGTTCCAGAATAATCAAATTCGCAGGCCTGACCAATGATGATAGGTCCAGATCCAATAATAAGTACAGAATTGATGTTTTTATGCTTTGGCATTTGAAATGAGTGTTTTTATAAATTACAAAAATAGGTTTCGAAAGGATACAAAAAAAGGCGCTACACCTAAGTAACACCTTTTAAATATCAACAATTGTTAATCATTATCTTTTATGTCTTGATTCAGAAGATACAGACAGTTTTTTTCTTCCTTTTGCTCTTCTACGTGCAAGGACTTTTCTACCATTGGCAGATGCCATTCTTTCTCTAAAACCGTGTTTGTTTCTTCTTTTTCTTTTTGATGGTTGAAACGTTCTTTTGCTCATTGTCTTATATCTTTAAAATCGGATTTTTATCTCAAAAACAGAATTTTGGTAGTCTCTCCAAAACTGCGGGCAAATATACAAAGACTTTTTACTTTGGCAAACCTAAATTTAAAAATATTTTTCCTAATTTTTGAATTGATGCAAACGCAGTCAATAATACAGTAATTTTCTGCCGAGAAATGGTCTTGAAATCTTCAAAAAGATGCAAAACTCTTTAAAAAAATTAGTTTCTTTGCAGTTCGTAAAAACGATAAATTCCTCAAAAATAAATGAAATATAGAGTTATTATTTTCTTGTTTCTGACCTGTGGTATGACTGTGGCACAGAAGAAACTTGAATACAACCTATCTGTTGGAGATAATTTCACGGTTCAACAAGAGGCTAAACAAGTCATCACTCAAGACCTGAATGGCGTTGATCAAATTATTGAAAACGACCTTATGGGAGTTATGCATTTTAAGGTTGTAGACAAAACAAATGACAGTTACACTCTGGAAATGACTTTTAAACGCCTGAAAATGTTAATGAGTTCGCCTACTCTCGGAGAACTTTCTAATTCTGACACAGAATCTGCAGATTCCAGTGACGTGGCAAATATGTTGTTTAAAGGGATTTTAAACATTCCTGTAACTATGGTAATGGACAAAACAGGTAAAATAAAGTCTGTGACAGGAGGAGATAAACTCATAGCCAATATGTTCACTTCTGCTGGCATAGATCAGCCTGAAATTATAGCGGAATCTAAAAAGCAAATGGAAAAGCAGTTTGGAAGTGCAGCATTATCAAACAGTTTTGAACAAATGACCTATTTCTATACATCTACTGCAGTTGCTGTGGGCGATGAATGGACCAATAGCTTCAGTGGTGATTTGAGCGCTAAAAACAGCTGGAGCCTAATGGAAGTTACAAATGATGCCTTAAAAATTAAGGGAAAGGCTTCCACAACCATGTCATCAATAGATGAAAACATTATAATGACGCTATCAGGAAGTCAACAAACAACCATTAATGCCGACCCAAGTAACGGCTGGTTCAGAGAGATAATAGTAACAGGTGAAAATTCTGGAAACACATTATTTCAGGCACAAAACATGACTATTCCAACTATCGTGAAATCTACCATTACCTATAAAATTTTGAATTAATTATGTACAATAAGAATATAAAACTAATTATCGCCCTTCTGATTGTTGCTTATGCTATTTATCAATTTACGGAAGGTTATATTGGAGCAGGAATTATGTGGATTCTATTTTCACTGATTTTTGTGTTTCTTTATTTTAAAAATGAGTTTATACTGCTTGCTTTTTTAAAATTGCGTAAACAAGATTTTGAAGGTGCCAAAAAATGGTTGAACATGATCAAAAACCCATCGAGTGCATTGGTAAAGAAGCAAGAAGGCTACTATAATTACCTACATGGCATTATGGTATCCCAAACTAATATGAACGAAGCTGAAAAGTATTTTAAAAACGCTGTAAGCCTAGGATTGTCCATGGATCATGACATGGCTATGGCAAAATTGAATTTAGCTGGAATAGCATTTAGTAAAAGACGCCCACAAGAAGCCAAGATATTGATGAAGGAAGCAGAAAAACTTGATAAAAGAAATATGCTTTCTGACCAAATAAAAATGATGAAGGACAGTATGAAAAAGGCTCAAATTCCTAACCAGCATTATGGTGGCCATCGTCATGGTAGACGAAGATAATCAGTTTCAAAAGTGATTTATACTGAAGCATTGACCAATAAAGTCAATGCTTTTTTTCGACCAAATACATTTTTTATATTACTTTTCTTACAAAACATCACTCCTTGACGAAAAGTTTTGTGTAGCCAAAAATTCTTTAGTAGCTTACAATAGCCTTATAATCAAACAAAAACAGTAAACATGAATAAAATGTTTACCATATTTTTTCTAGGATTATCCCTTTCAATCTATTCACAGGAGGAAAAGGCCTATTTTGATGATGTTATTCTTCAACACATCAAAAGCTTCAACAAACAATGCGATTTAGCGGTTAAAAACGATAATATTGAGTATGTAGATGTTCTATTTGACTCTCTGCATAACACTTATCTAAAAGGAACCTTGATATCCAAATTGCGATTCAAGAAAGTTTCCGGAGGCTATTTAAAAACAGAAAATATTAACACGCCCATTTTATTAATTTCGAAAAAAAGCTGTTTTGTAACTCATAGAGAAGAAATAAAGGCAATCAATGAAATGGCGAATCAATATAAAGGGAAATTGGAATTTATCGTTCTTTATTGGGATAAGAAAAGATTAGCTAAAAAAGCAACCAAAGGTTACAACAAAAATGTGAATGTGGTTTATGTGAATGAACGGGACAATAAGCTCGATGCAACCTTGAGTAGCATAAAAAATTCTTTTGGTGTTCCAGCATCATTCTACATAACTGAAACTGGACAATTATCAAACATTGACAGAAAATTCTATTTGAAAAATCTAAAGAGAAGTACCAAAAAGGAGTTCTACGAAAACACTTATAATGATATTACTGAACTTTTACTCGAAAACGAAACCAATAAAAGAGAAAGTATTATTTCCACAAGGGGCAATAATTAGTTCACAGTAGTGGTGCCCAAAGTCTGCAATACGATTCTTGAAACTTCTGCCCTTTCGACCTATTTTTCCATCGTTCCAGATCAATTTCCTCGCTATCTTTTAAGTCTTCCAAGAATTGCGCTTTGAGTTCAACGCTTTTTTCTTCATTATAAATCATGGCATTGATTTCAAAATTGATATTGAAACTTCTATAGTCCATATTAGTGGTTCCTACAGTTGACAACATATCATCAACTACCATTGTTTTAGCGTGTATGAAACCCTTACAATATCTGTATATTTTAACATTGGCTTCCATCAAACATTCCAAATAAGAATTAGTGGCATGTTTTGCGGTCCATGAATCTGAATCTTTGGGAATGAGTAACCTTACATCAACTCCACTTCTACCAGCAACTTGCATAGCTGTAATTATTTGGTCGTTTGGAATGAAATAAGGTGTCGTGATATAAACATAGTTTTCAGAAGTTACAATCGCCGTAAAAATAACCTCCATAATATTCGCCCAATCCGTATCAGGACCACTTGCAGCAATTTGGACTGCCAATTTATTATCGCACTCCTCTTTAGGGAAATATTTTTCTTCAATTTTTAATTTACATCCGGAAACAAACTCCCAAGTCATCAAAAATTGAATTTGTAGTGACTTTACCGCCTCTCCAACTATTCTTACATGTGTATCTCTCCAATACAAATCAGAATCGTCGTAATTAACATAGGTATCAGAAATATTGACACCGCCCAAATATCCTATCTTCCCGTCTATAATGGCTATTTTTCTATGATTTCGGTAATTCATTTTACCTGTAAATCCGGGAAATAAAACAGGCATGAAAGAGTGCCATTCGACACCGCTTTGTGTCAATCTTTTTTTTGATTTTCTGCTGACGCTGCTTCCAACATCATCAATACTTAATCGAACGGAAATTCCACTGGATGCCTTTTCACACAAAATATTTATAAGCTCACCACCTATCTTATCATCCTTCAAAATATAATATTCGAGATGTATATGGTCTTTAGCATTTCGCAAATCCTCGAATAGAATTTTAAACTTGTTTTCACCATTTTTGATGAATTCCAGGTCATTATTAATGGTTAATGGAGAATTTTTACTGCTGCTCAAAAGTTTCACCAGCTTTATACGTTCGTCCAGAAGATCATTTTTCAACTCTCTAACTTCATCTTTCTCGGGTTGAAGTTCTCCGTTGATGTTTGAAATAATACTTTGATTCAAAATATGCTTTCTATTGAATATCTTATCCTTACGATAATCCTGTCCAAATAGGTAATAGACAATAAGCCCGAAAAATGGAAAAAAAACCAAAACGATAATGTAAGATATCGTTTTGGTGGGATTGATATTTTTTAATAAAATGAAAAACGCAACTATAGCTACCAATATATAGTTGATGACCAGTAATAAAATCCAGATATTATTGGTTAGAAAGTCGAGCATTAAGGTTTGGAATAATAGCCTTTTTCTGGAATTTCAATAATGTATTGCTTTCTGCTTTTGTTGTTCAAATGGTCTTCTCTCAACCATGGGTTGTGTATTTTCAGAATTTTATAATTAATGCCATGTTTCTCGGCAAAAGCTGTAAAATCATTGACTTCAGTATCTACTTTCACCTCATAGGTTGGAATACTATTATACAAATCAGATTTATTGAAGTTGAAGCCATATGCTTTAGGGTTTTTTAAAATTTCCTTCAACGCAATAATTCTAAAAATGTAACGCCCTGTCTCCTCACCTAGCAACAAATCGTAATAATCTTTGACGTTTTGTTCTTTAAGACGTCTAGAAACACCAGCATTCCCAGCGTTGTATGCGGCTGCAGCAAGTGTCCAAGAACCGAGCGATTCTTTAGATTTTAATAAGTACTTACAAGCCAGCTCTGTTGATTTGGCCAAATGGTAACGTTCATCTACGTTATCATTTACTTCCAAACCATTTTCTCTAGCAGTAGCAGGCATAATTTGCCAAATACCTCTTGCTCCAGCTGGGGAAACCACATTTGACAATCCACTTTCAATAACTGCCAAATACTTAAAATCATCAGGAATACCATGTTCCTTCAATATTGGTTCTATTACTGGAAAATATTTTTGAGCTCGTTTAAACATTAGCAATCCATTTGACTGCCAATACGTATTTACCAATAATTCTCTGTCCATTCGTTCATAAACGTCAGGATCTCCCAGTGGCACTGGCTCGCCCGCAAAGTCCAAATTTTCAGGAACAGGAATTGCATAGACGTTATAATCGTTCACAATTTTCTCTTCAGATGATATTGTATTGTCTTCCGGAGCTTTTTGTACAGCAAAAATGAAAAGCCCTGACAAACAAATCAATCCAATAGCCGCTAAAACATTTTTAATAGTATTCATAATCTTATTTTTTTATAAAAGTAATCAAATATTGAGTTGGTTTTAATATGTATCCAATATTAGTTTAGGTAAATTTTCGTTAAACCAATGGCTCTTAAACATAATCATGATATGTGTTCCGCCCTTGATAACAATGCATTTGCCGCCACATGAATGCGTAAAAACAGCATCTTTATCTCCATGTATATAAATTGCATCTTCAATTGGCTCTTCTTGATCCCAACAAATCATTTGTTTCAGTGCCCAATCTAAATAACGTTTATCATTGACTGCTAAATAGGTTTTGTACAAATCAATGCGCTTTGAGATGGCTTCATTAAAGGCATATTTCTTCAAAACGTCTAGGTTAGAAAGTAATTGTGTTGGGGCAAATTTATAAGCTTTGAAAAATTTTGCGATACGCATTCGCTTGGGCAGTTCATGTTTACTTTTGACACTTGACACAACAATAAGCTTGCGCAGCTTCAAATATTTACTCATTTCCTGTACCAATACACCACCAAAAGACACTCCTAAAAGAACGACATTTTCATGTTCAATTTTCTTTATCATTCTCTTGGCATAAGATTCTAAACTTTCATTTTCTTTGGGAATCATCCATTCCAGCCAATGAATCTGAAATTGATTTTCAGGTAATTTTATTCTATTAAAAATCGTAGGTTCAGCTGCCATGCCTGGCATCATATATATATGAATAAGTTCTTGATTCATTTGATTTTCATGTTATTACACACATAAATTGTTTGAGTTAAAAATGAATTGAAATTAGCAAAGGCCAACCTAATGCTTTACTTCATAGGTCTTTAACACACTTTCATCTTTAATATTTCCAATTTTTTTCATAAATTTGTAATCAAAGCTATACAAAAATACAGTTTCTACCTTTCCAACCATTGAACTAATAAAACATTTACTATGATTGATGCCGCCGAATTAATTGACAATGACTTTTTGCGCCAATTTGAACTTAAAGTTGACGATGAACTCGCAAAAATTGAATACTCTCTTCAGGAAAGGAAAATATTTTTAACGAAGTTAGTGATTCCAGAATGTATTCATTCTGAAGATTTTGAAACAGATTTTTTAACATTGGTGTTTGAAAACATTTCGGAACGAAACATTAGTGTTGTACCTACCAGTCCTGAAATAGCAAAATTCATCAGACGAAACAGAAAATATAAGAAAATGCTACCTGTGGGTATACGCATTTGATTTTAAAAGTGTCAATAATAAAAAAAATCTGAAGGCTAGACTTCGGATTTTTTTTTATCACTGTCTCACAAAAACATAGGTCATATTCTGGGATACTGTTATTTCTGAAGTATTGATGTCTGTCGCCACAAATCCATTGGACACTACCATATACAAGTGGTTATTTTCAATAGTATAAGTATAGGTTTCATCGGTTTCAAGATTAGTAATTGTTTCAGAATCCTGATGATAAGAAATAGGTTGAGAATAGATATCTGAACCAGTTGAGCAAGCTGTCATAAAAAACAAATTACCATTTTCATTTGAGGTATTATAACTTACAAAAGCACTAAAGTTTAAAATACCATTAGAATCATCATAAAACTTTATTTCAGAACCATTCAAACAGCCAGGTTCGAAAGACAAGCTGGAAATTCCATCATTGTTCAAATCTATAGGTGTCTCCAGAGACCAAGAATCCAGCTTCCATGTTACTTGAAAAGCGTCTAGTGCATCATCTTCATCATTGAAGCAAGAAGTGAAACTTAACAGGAAAGCAATAGAAATAGCAAGTAGTTTATACTTTTTCATATTTGGGGCAAATGAATTAATCAATTGCCTCAAAACTATTGATTCTCTATTTCTTTATATTAAAAATCCGATGAAAGGAAAAAAGTCAGGCTGAATGGCAAGAGCAATTAAATGGAGAATACATCCTCAAACTCGAATCTAACCAGACCATCGGTATCTATTTTGGTTAGTTCTACCTGATGCAATGTATTGACCAATTCTGGATTCCATGGCGCTTTCACTTTTACATAGTTTTCGGTAAATCCATGAATGTATCCCTCTTTATTCTCGCTTTCAAAAAGTACTGTTCTTGTGCTCCCCAATTGACTTTCATAAAATTTCCTACGGAGCTTTGCTGACAATCCTCTTAACATTTTGCTACGCTTTGCCCTAACCTTTTTGGGAACTACACCGCTCATGCTGGCCGCTTCAGTATTATCTCTTTCTGAATAAGTAAAGACATGGAGGTAAGAAATATCCAATTGGGTTAAAAAATTATATGTCTCCAAGAAATGTTCATCAGTTTCACAAGGAAAACCAACAATAACATCTACACCTATACAGGCGTGAGGCATCGTTTCTTTAATTTTTGCAACTCTGTCTTCATATAATTCTCTCATATAACGACGCTTCATCTTTTTCAGGATATCGTTGCTCCCACTCTGTAGCGGAATATGAAAATGAGGTACAAAGGCTCTAGATTTAGACACGAGATCTATAGTCTCATTTTTTAGAAGATTTGGTTCAATAGAAGAAATCCGAAGTCTTTCAATACCTTCTATTTTGTCCAATTCTGTCACGAGGTCTAAAAATGTGTGTTCATGACGTTTATTTCCAAATTCACCTTTACCGTAATCACCAATATTGACTCCAGTTAGGACAATTTCTTTGATATTTTGTTCGGCTATTTCTTTGGCATTTTTAAGTACATTTGCCATAGTATCACTTCTCGAAATTCCTCGAGCCAATGGAATAGTGCAATAGGTACATTTATAGTCGCATCCATCCTGAACTTTTAAAAATGCACGGGTTCTATCTCCTATGGAGTAGCTTCCAACGTAAAAATCAGCATCTGCAATCTCACAAGAATGTACTTCACCAACCTCTCGGCTGCGCTCGGGATTTGCCAATAATTCATTGATAAAACTTGTAATGTTGAACTTCTCTGTAGCACCCAAAACCAAATCAACTCCTTCTACATCAGCCAATTCTTGAGGTTTTAACTGCGCATAGCAACCCACTGCCGCAACAAAGGCATCAGGATTCACCTTTTGTGCTTGCTTTACAATGCTCTTAAAACGCTTATCAGCATTCTCGGTTACCGAACATGTGTTGATTACATAAATATCAGCTTGCTCGTCAAACTCAACCCTGTCAAAGCCTTCATCGGTAAACGAACGAGCAATAGTGGATGTCTCTGAAAAATTCAGTTTACATCCCAAAGTATAAAACGCTACTTTTTTTCTTTGTTCCATTTCTAAATTAAAGGGACGCAAAGTTAATAAAAAAGAGCGTTTAACCATGTAAACGCTCTTTTATATGTTAAAATGCAATGTGTTAGAGCTTAATTATTGCTTTACCAGTTTTTTTGATGCAACTCCATTTTCTGTACTGACTTTCAACATATAGATACCACTGTTTAAGTTACCTATATTCAATGTTGTTTCTTGATTTCCTTTAAAAACCAATTGTCCGGTTAAAGAATAAATTTCAACAGCTTTTAATGTATTTGAAGGATGTAGCGTAATATTGATAATATCTGAAGACGGATTAGGATATACCGATACTTTTGACACATCAAACTCATCAATAGAAAGTGCGATACCAATTACGTCCATAATCACATGCACATTTGAAATTCCAACTAAATCATAAGTGACCATAGACAAACCACAACCATCAGATGAAATATAAGAGGGAGCTGATTCTCCTGCTGAATTTGAGCCCAAGAAAAATTGAGTGGTATGATTGGCAGCCAATTCATCAGGAATACTGATTTCTACAACTAATTGTGCTGGAGCCATAACCGACGCTACAATTGGCACTGTTTTGATTGAATTAGCATCCGAAGCAGTGATTGGGACAGAAACCGTTGAAACCTCTGTCAAAGTTCCAGATGGAAAAGTACCTCCTGCATTGCTATAAATAGTAACATCCAAAGCAAAAGAAGCATCAACCGCAGTGGCCATTTGCACTCCAAAACTCACTTCACTGACATCAAACTGTGTATAACCCATTGCTGCAATATCATATGCCCTAAAATACTGGTTGTCATCAGGTACATTATTAGCATTACAAGATACTGTATGATCTGGTGTAATGGTATTTGAATTAGTTTGTGATAAGGTTACTTGAGCTGTGTTTGAAATCACAAAACTCAAAGCTGTAAATAAAAATAAAAAGTAATTTTTTTTCATAAGTTTGTTTTTGGTTTTCTTCTGATGAATCAACGAAAATACTTTTATATGACCAACTAATGAAATTTAATGTCATTTTATTGCTACTAATCAGCACCTTTTTAGTCAATTGCACGTCTAAAAATGTCAAATCCGACTTGGTATTTCGTTACAACGAGCATAAAAACATCGGTTCTTTAGATCCTGTGTTTTCTAAAGATATTGCAGACATTTGGGCAACAAATCAACTTTTTAACGGGTTGGTTCAAATGGATGACCAAATGAATGTAATCCCCTCTATTTCAAAAAGTTGGACTGTTTCTAAAGACGGTATAACTTATACATTCAAATTAAGGAATGATGTCAGTTTTCATAAGCATAAAATTTTTGGAAAAGATTCCACAAGAAATGTTGTTGCTTCAGATTTTGAGTATAGTTTTAGCCGATTACTTGACAAGAAACTTGCATCTCCCGGAAGTTGGGTATTACAAAAAGTAGATGCTTTCAAATCTCTGAATGATTCGATATTTGAAATCAAGCTCAAACAACCTTTTCCAGCATTTTTAGGACTGCTTACCATGAAATATTGCAGTGTTGTCCCTAAAGAAATTGTTGAGTTTTATGGAAATGATTTCCGTTCGAATCCCATTGGAACTGGTCCATTTAAATTCAAAAGATGGGAGGAAAATTTGAAATTGGTTTTTAGAAAAAATCCTGATTACTTCGAAAAAGATGAAAATGGCAAACAATTACCATATTTAGAGGCTGTTTCAATTACATTTTTACCAGATAAACAGAGTGAATTTCTTCAGTTTGCACAAGGAAACATTGATTTTGTTTCTGGTCTGGATGCTTCCTATAAAGATGAAATTTTGACGGCATCAGGAACGTTACGAGACGTTTATGAAAATGAAGTCAACTTGATTAGAGGACCATACTTAAATACTGAATATTTGGCTTTTTACATGGATTCTGAAATCCCTGAAATGAAATCTGAATTAATCAGAAAGGCAGTTAATTATGGATTTGATAGAGATAAGATGATGATTTATCTCCGCAACGGTGTCGGCATTCCTGCTAATGGAGGTTTTATCCCAAAAGGCCTTCCAGGTCATAACGAATCCATCGGGTTTGATTATGAGCCACAAAAGGCCAAAGAATTAGTAAATCGATTCAAAAGAGAAACTGGCATTCAAAATCCTAGCATAACTATTACAACTACCAGTAATTATTTGAGCTTTTGCGAGTTTATTCAACGCGAAATTCAAAAGACAGGTTTAATGGTGAATGTTGATGTCATTCCTGCGGCTACCCTAAAAGATGCCAAAGCAAATGGAAAGTTAGATATGTTCAGGGCTAGTTGGGTAGCAGATTATCCAGATGCCGAAAACTACCTTTCGCTTTATCATAGCCAAAATTTTGCTCCTAACGGACCCAATTATACTCATTTTTCTAATGAGCAATATGACGAATGGTATAAACAGGCTTTTGAGATAACCGATATTAGTGAACGAGCTATACTCTATTCAAAAATGGATTCTTTAGTGATGGAGAAAGCCCCAATCGTTGTCATGTTCTATGATGAAGTTCTACGTTTTACCAGGAAAAATGTCTCTGGTTTGGGAATTAACCCAATCAATCTTTTGGATTTGAAAAAAGTTAGGAAAAAGTAATCAGTCCTCCACTTGAAAATAATAGATGTCATCCTCTCCTTTTCCTTTTGCTCGATTTGAAGAAAAATAACCTTCTTTTCCATTCTTGTTTAGCTCAAAACAAATATCATCACCTCTACTATTTATGGGTTGCGGCATCAATTCAGGTTTTCCGATAGTACCATCTTCATCTATAATACATTTGTAAATATCCAGACCTCCCACACCTCTAGCTCTATCCGAAGAAAAGTATAACACATTATCATGGGAAATGGTAGGAAATGTTTCCCGTCGAGGCGAATTGATTTCATCACCCAAGTTTTCAGGATCTCCGAACTTATTATCACCTTCAATTTTTACTCTAAAAATATCCGTTGGTCCTTTAGCGCTTGGAATGTTAGAAGTGAAGTATAGATAATCACCATTTGGACTAACCGCAGGATGCGCATAGGAGTAGTTTTCATCACAAAATGACAGTACCTTGAAATTTTTGTAACCTTTACCTTCTACATATTCACCTCGCTCAATACGTAGATTTCTTGTTTTTTCGCCTTTTTTATAAACATCACCTCTTTTTTCTTCATTGGTCGTCACGTACATATACTTTCTATCCTTACTGAAAGCTGCAGTAGAACTATTGAAAGTAAACTCATCTGCTGATTTGAACTCCTTCGGATTGATGATTTCACCTCCTTCAGAAACCTCTCCTTCATAGACAGTGAAAATGGTTTGATCCATTCTGTTTTTTTCAACACTCCCAAAATCATTCACTTTATATCTTGAATAAAAGACCTTGTTATCCATTTGATACACTGCTCCATACTGACTCAATTCATCATTCACTTTAAGGTTTTTGATATGATACTTCCCTTCTTGAGAATATGACATAAGTGCGAGGCCGCAAAAAATGATAACAAATAGATATTTCATAAAAATGTTTTAATGTTAATCGATTGACTTTCCAATATCTTGGATTTCGTCTTCTACTATCACAACGGACTTTTCCCAGTTTGTTTTAAGTAGATAATGAAATAAATATGCTGCTCCAATGCCAAAAGGCAAAGCTATGAACCCTAATAAAAAATTGTTATCCCAATCAAAATTGAGACCAGCAAACTCATCCAATAGACCGAGTATGATACCTCCAATAAATGTGCCAACATAATAAATAACCACACCTAGAATGGCAAATAGCCATTTATTTTTGTTAAACTCTTCAAAAATACTTTCCAATAAAGTATATGAGTAAAAGTCCTAACATAAGTTCTAATTTAATTATTCTCTTCTATATTTTTTTGTGATTTCAAAAACATGTTCCAAAATAGCTTTATCTGTATCTGTCAATTCGACATCGCGTCTCGACATCACTACTTCAGCCACTTCAAAAGCTTTTTTGGTAAGGTATGTTGTGAAACCTCCACTGCCTCCCCAACTAAAACTTGGCACAAAATTTCTTGGAAATCCGCTTCCAAAAATATTGGCACTGACTCCAACCACAGTTCCTGTATTAAACATGGTATTGATGCCACATTTGCTGTGATCTCCCATCATCAGACCACAAAATTGCAATCCTGTTCTCGCAAAAGATTCTGTATTGTAATCCCACAATCTTACTTCCGCATAGTTATTTTTAAGATTTG
>Ga0207828_100432_pt1 | contig 13846 bp, 10 predicted proteins | sample TtaePargueraPR_11_FD_187276 | JGI IMG/M metagenome (GOLD analysis project Ga0207828, IMG submission 187276) | Aerobic enrichment media microbial communities from Bioluminiscent Bay, La Parguera, Puerto Rico - Tt and P2 (3) (SPAdes) | ecosystem: Environmental > Aquatic > Marine > Unclassified ...
GTAAAAGCTATGAATCTAAAAGTTCCTGTGACGTATCCTGGTGAAGATTCAGTTATTCTCACCTCTCCAATTTCCGGATACAATGAAACACTTGGATCGGGAGAGTTCGAAGTAGAATATTCAATATCTTCGAAATCAACAAAATCCACACTCGCCACACTTGTATCTGAGAGTTGATATGTGTTTGCATTCAACGAGGGCAGGAAAAAACTCATTCGCTCATTATTGTTACCTGCTATAATCGTCAAATTTCCACCTTCAACGAAAGCATTGAAATAAGTGGCTCGCCAAAGATTATAATTTTTGTTTCCGGATAAGCCAGGAGAGTTAAATTCAACTTCATCTCCACAGCTCCAAATAGTTAATAAGGTTAAGAAAAGTAAGGCAATCTTTTTCATCAAATTCTTCTTTGTGTAAAAAATTTTGAATCGCTAATTAAAGAAAAAATAACGTTTTTAAAGGTTAAAAATTACAATAAAATTAAATGATTGATAAATTTCGCTCAAAAGCCTGCCAATTATCAAAAAAACAGTATCTTTGCGCACTTATTAATAATCGAGGTCGTGAACCTCACAAATTAATTTATATGCCAGTAAAAATTAGATTACAAAGACACGGTAAAAAAGGGAAACCTTATTTCTGGATCGTAGCGGCCGATTCAAGATCAAAAAGAGATGGTAGATACCTAGAAAAATTAGGTGCTTACAATCCAAACACTAACCCTGCAACTATCGATTTAGATGTAGATGGTGCTGTAAAATGGCTTCAGAATGGTGCACAACCAACTGATACTGCAAGAGCAATTTTGTCTTACAAAGGAGCTTTATTGAAAAACCATTTGGCAGGAGGTGTTAGAAAAGGCGCTTTAACTGAAGAGCAAGCGGAAGCAAAATTCAATGCTTGGTTAGACGAAAAAGCAGGTCTTGTTGATGCCAAAAAAGAAAATTTAGCAAAAGCGAAAGCAGATGCAAAAGAAAAAGCATTAGCTGCTGAAAAAGAAGTAAATGCTAAACGTGAAGCCGAAGCTGCTCAAGCAGTTGCTGATGCGGAAGCTGCCGAAGCTGCTGCAAACGCTCCTGAAGAGGCTGAAGCTGCAACTGAAGAAGTTGTTGCTGAAGAAACTGCTGCTGAAGGTGAAGCAGAAGAAAAAACAGAAGAATAAAGAATTTTATTTTTTATACTTTTAAACTCCGATAAGATTTTATCGGAGTTTTTTATTTCAAGACATATGAAATGAGCCATCTCAAATCTTGATACCCACCGAGATGATCCATGGCGAATTGCATCTGACCATTGAAAAACAAATAAATTTAAACAGATGAATAAAGAAGATTGCTTTTATCTAGGAAAGATTGTAAAGAAGTACAGTTTTAAGGGAGAAGTGCTGATAAAGCTCGACACCGACGAGCCAGAGATATACGACAACTTGGAATCAGTATTCCTCGAGCTACGTGGGAATTTAGTTCCATTCTTTATTGAATCTTCAAAATTCCATAAATCTGAACTGCTTCGGGTAAAATTCGAAGATGTAGATTCAGAACAAGATGCAGATGCCATTTTGAAATCAGACTTGTACCTTCCGTTGGAATTTCTACCAAAATTGGAAGATGATAAATTCTATTTTCATGAAATCATCGGATTTCAAGTGGAAGATGTCAACTTTGGCACCGTTGGTATTATAAAATCTATCAATGATTCTACATCGCAATCACTTTTTGAGATTGATAGAGACGGCACAGAGATATTGATACCTATGAATGATGATTTTATCAAAAAAGTAGATAAGAAAAAAAAGGTCATCACTGTAGATACACCTGAAGGATTGATTGATTTGTATCTTGGTTAAATTTTAATGCCATGAACAAATCGTTTCGATTTAAGGAATTCGAAGTACATCAAGATCGATGCGCCATGAAGATTGGTACAGATTCTGTATTGCTAGGTGCCTGGACTTCCATTGACAAGAATCCTCAAAGTATTTTGGACATTGGAGCTGGAACAGGTGTTTTGGCATTAATGTTAGCTCAAAGAAGTAGTGCGGAACTTATTGATGCGATTGAAATTGATGATGAAACTTATGAGCAATGTGTCGAGAATTTTGAACAATCGCCTTGGAGCGATAGGCTTTTTTGCTATCATGCCTCTCTGCAAGAGTTTGTAGATGAAATAGAAGAAAAGTACGACCTTATCATTTCAAATCCACCTTTCTATTCGGATACTTATAAAAGTGACAATCAACAGCGCGATTTGGCAAGATTCGTTGATGCGCTTCCCTTCAGACATTTGATCGAAAGTGTTTCCAAATTGCTTTCGCATCAAGGAACTTTTTCGGTAGTCATTCCTTTTTCAGAAGAAAAAAATTTCATTGCACTGGCTTCCAAAGAACATTTGTTTCCCAGTAAAATTTTAAGAGTCAAAGGAGCGCCTACAAGTGAAATCAAACGAAGTTTGATGCAATTTTCTTTTAATGAAATGACCATCGAGCCAAATGAGTTGATTATAGAAACCGAAAGACACAAATACACTGATGCATACATTAACCTTACCAAGGATTTCTATGTCAAAATGTAGAATGAAAAGCCCAATCTAAAAACAAATATTCAGAGAAGAAAACAAAAAACTTCTAACTCCCATCATAAACAAATCCTAAACATATGGAATGTGGAGTTTGGAATTTTAGACCTCTCGGTTTTGGAATTCGACACTTGAATTTGAACTTTGAAACTTGAAACTTGGAACTTGGAACTTGGAATTTGGAATTTTCGGTTTTGGAATTTGAAATTTAATAATTGGAATTAGCACACCACAGCGCTCAAAAACTTTCTTTAGATAGAATTTCACTCAAAGTATCCAACACCACCATCTGCTCCCTCGGCAATAAAGTAATAATGAACTCCAACGACACAATAACACTAGAGATCGTTTCCGCATTTGATAGTGCCGTAAGCGAAAAACTTCCATGCCCTTCCAATGCCAAGACACAGGTTTTTAATAAGCAAGAGATGGTGAATAACAATTCGTCATTACTGCCCATGGCATACGCTCCTTTCAGCATAGGGTTACGATTGCAAGTATATCCTGCAGGCTTTAATAAACCGTCCTTTTCTGCTAGAACCGTTTGTAGATGCTTCAATAGCTCTGTATGCGTTCGTTCAGTGCTCATGGCTCTTGACTTTTGTGGATGATTCTAATGCCGCATACCTCAGCGCATCCAATAATTCCAGTTCTTCATAAGGTATCAAATCCAATACATACCCAAGGGTTTGTCTAATATTACTTTTGGGATCTGGTATGGTATGATGTTTATACGCATCAGTCTCCAGAGCTAAAACACAAACTTTTAGGATATCGGATATCATATAGGATAGCTCTTGATAACTTTTTGTGAACACACCCACAGAATAAATGCCTTCTCTAAAGGGGCAAGGCTTCAAAGTAGGGAAATCTTTTTCTGATAGAGAGCCCATAAATTTAGACAACACGCTCGCCTCAATATCACGCTCTTTTGAAACCTCCTGCGTTTGCTGAACACGATGAGTGCAGGCCTCCAGTTGTTGTTGAAACAATAAAGTGACAAGACGTTCAAGCTCTTGAGCTTTATCTTGCAGGGCATTGAGATACGTTAAGTTGACACTGTAGTTATCAGAATAGCGGGCTCCAATATAAGACGCATCCAATAGTTGTAACAGCAGTTGCTCCTCCTCTATCTCGGTATTAAAAAGACGCCCCAGTTGAGGGGCAAAGCCCATGATATAAGTTTGCAGGTCTTTAATGCGATGGCTCTTGCGTTCCTTACCCATAATAAAAAGCGCAGCATAGCGATACCAGAGTTCCATACACTGATGCAGCATAAACACTGCTTGGGCCAGATGGCCTTGTTCCACAAAAAAGCCCGCACCGTCCATAAAAGCCGCCATTTTAAGATGCTCTGTGTCAAATCTGGCTTTCACGATGTTGAGGGTTTTGGGCTGTATATGGTACTCAAAAAAAACGTCCACCTCTGCTGTCGCGTCCTTATAGATACAATGTTCCCACTGACAACCATACACAAAAAACAGGTTGTTTTCATGCAGCTGCTGCTTAGCATAATCATACCCAAATATCCGGTAATGATAGGCAGTGGCATCTTCAAATATTTTGGCGACCATAGACGAGAGGTCATTGCTGAGGGTACCACAGTGGTCTTTGAGGAGGATAAGGAGTAAAGGCTTGCTGTCCTCGTTAAACGTTACATCCGATTTGTAAATGTATTTTACATCTAGAAGGGTGGTGAGTTTTTGAATGACCATTTCCATATTTAAATGATTTTCTTGATGCATTATTTAAATATTTTAGTTCATATATTTAGATAAAATTTTCTTATTATCGGAACTAATGTACATATAATATGATAAAATAACAAATAAAAGTTTAGAAAATCGGAAATAATTGTCTTAAATAATAACTTTATGTACTTAAAAAGTACAATTACATGACAAAATTAGGACTCTATTTTGCTAAAAAATCAATAAACAGATCGGATGTATCTCGTAAAACCGGCATTAGCAAAACACGCTTAAGCGAGCTTTCAAATAACGATAAAACCCAGTTGAAAGTAAAAGAGTTATACCTAATTGCTCTTGCTATTGATGAAGACCCTGGCGATTTATTAAAGGAAGTTTGTGAAGACTTCAAATTGCCTAAAGAGTAAAATAAGTATCATATAAGAGTGCAAAGCACTCTTTTTTATATTTAAACAAGTGCGTAAATAAATCTTAACATAAGATAAAAGAAGATATACTCGTGATGCAGTTAGTTGGAACATTCAGGTTTGAATTGATTAAACCAGTTGATACGTAAGGATTTAAGATGTTTGAAATTTAAAAAATAGGGGGTTATTCATCCAAATATTTGACATTTCGTTTACTTTAATCTGAAAAAATATCCTCTTTACGGAATACCGTATTCACAATACCTTGACTTTGCATACCTTACATGAAAAAGTAAGATGTTAAAAAAGTCCATACTCATAGAGAAAAAAAGTTCTATCACGTGTAAGTACTTACAATTGATTATAAAAAATGAAACTAGAGAAGCCAGTATCCCAATAGAAGATATTGGCTTTATTGTTTTGGACCACCCTGAAATTTATATAAGTTTACCTGCAATGAACTTATTAGTAACAAACAATTCATCAATTGTAATATGCAATCAATCACATCTTCCAAACGGAATGTTTCTTAACCTCAACAGTCATCACATACAACATGAGATATTCAAAAACCAAATTGAAGCCAGTCAACCATTAAAAAAACAACTATGGCAGCAAACCATTAAAGAAAAGATAAAAAATCAAGGGCTGTTGCTTCAGAAAGTCACAAAATCAAAAAACAAATTTGAATTCCTGGCCAATAAAGTCATGAGTGGCGACTCCACCAATATGGAAGCCGTTGCAGCAAATTTCTATTGGAAATCCTTTTTCGAGCACGACTTCAAAAGAGAACGTTTCGGAGACTATCCAAACAATTTCCTCAACTATGGCTATGCAATTTTGAGAGCAGCCACGGCACGAGCACTGTCAGGCAGTGGACTACTAAACACATTAGGCATACACCACAAAAGCAAGTACAATGCATTTGCTTTGGCAGATGATATAATGGAACCTTTTAGACCCTTGGTTGATGAAGCAGTTCATCATATAATGCAAAATTATGACGAACAAGAATTGAATACAGAAATCAAAGCAACACTACTCAATGTACTTACAAGAACAGTCTACTTTAAGAACGAAAAAAGCCCGTTGATGGTGGCACTCCAAAAAACAGCCAGCTCATTGCAACAATGCTACACCGGCAAACGCAAAAAAATTAAATATCCAAAATTATGGAACTAAACGGATACAGAATCATGTGGCTATTTGTATTTTTTGATTTACCAACAGATACCGCCAAAGACAGGCGCAACGCAGCAGGTTTCAGAAAAAATTTGCTAAAAGATGGCTTTACCATGATGCAATATTCAGTTTATATTAGGCACTGTGCCAGTAGCGAAAGCGCCGATGTACATGAAAAAAGGGTAAAGCGCTTATTGCCACCTCTTGGAAAAGTGAGTGTTTTGCGCACCACCGACAAACAGTACGGCAACATCCTTAATTTTTGGGGAAAGGCCGAAGTTCCCAAAGAACCACAACCCACCCAACTCGAACTATTTTAACACGCTCCTTTGTCATGTCGAACATAGTGAGACATCACATGGCGGTAGGTAGTAATCATAAACTAGCTCAAAAACCAAAAAATGCCCCAATCTTGCCCTAAAAAACAAAAAAGAAGCATTTTTTAAAACGATATTTTCCTTTAATCCACTGACCACTAGAAGATTTAAAGCCAACTAATATCGTGTTTTCTAATCTTTAATCAAACCACAACCCCTGAATGTTTTAGGGAATTTCTTCAAGAAATATCGTGTTTTCTAATCTTTAATCAAACCACAACTTTCGCATGTTGTAAGTGTGGTTGTGAACCAATATCGTGTTTTCTAATCTTTAATCAAACCACAACGGAGCAGGTGTTTTTTGATTTTCTCAAGTTAATATCGTGTTTTCTAATCTTTAATCAAACCACAACAATTCGAGATCATTCAGAAAATTAACATCAAATATCGTGTTTTCTAATCTTTAATCAAACCACAACAAAGTAGCTTCCCAATGTTTGCCCCCGCCCAATATCGTGTTTTCTAATCTTTAATCAAACCACAACCACCTGTGATGTAAGTGTCACCAGCTGATCAATATCGTGTTTTCTAATCTTTAATCAAACCACAACCATAGATCATCGATCTGCTGTTGTATCCGTAATATCGTGTTTTCTAATCTTTAATCAAACCACAACAACTGCACTATCAATTGATTTGATTTCCCTAATATCGTGTTTTCTAATCTTTAATCAAACCACAACTATTATCAGCCGATGGATTTTCAAAAAAAAATATCGTGTTTTCTAATCTTTAATCAAACCACAACTCCTCGTAAGTTCTGGAGCTTTCAGAATCAAATATCGTGTTTTCTAATCTTTAATCAAACCACAACCATGTAACTGTAGAGCCTGTACTCCTGTTAAATATCGTGTTTTCTAATCTTTAATCAAACCACAACGGTGTCTGCTTCAATGTTTTCTTTTTGTGAATATCGTGTTTTCTAATCTTTAATCAAACCACAACAAGTATATGTTATCACATTCTGACCATAATAATATCGTGTTTTCTAATCTTTAATCAAACCACAACATATCGAGTGATTGTTTTTATTCAAGATTTAATATCGTGTTTTCTAATCTTTAATCAAACCACAACCTATCATTAAAAACCCCTAAATAATTCGAAATATCGTGTTTTCTAATCTTTAATCAAACCACAACCGCTTTTGTGCGAGGTTATTTTATCAGGTTAATATCGTGTTTTCTAATCTTTAATCAAACCACAACCTAGTGTCTCTGGTGATGTATGGATTACGAATATCGTGTTTTCTAATCTTTAATCAAACCACAACTTTCAAATTCCTTTAATCTATTTCAGATATAATATCGTGATTTCTAATCTTTAATCAAACCACAACGCCATTAGAATCCTATTTTGATTAGTAGTTAATATCGTGTTTTCTAATCTTTAATCAAACCACAACTTAATAGCCAAGAACAAGAAGCGGAGTATAAATATCGTGTTTTCTAATCTTTAATCAAACCACAACCAGAGACAAGTTCTCTTTAACCAATTCGTCAATATCGTGTTTTCTAATCTTTAATCAAACCACAACTAGTTCAGATATGTTATCAATCTTATCCAAAATATCGTGTTTTCTAATCTTTAATCAAACCACAACATAATCGTCTCCAACCCAATCTCTCACATGAATATCGTGTTTTCTAATCTTTAATCAAACCACAACAATAGTAAGAGACAACACTATTGGAAGTGCAATATCGTGTTTTCTAATCTTTAATCAAACCACAACTATAAGCCTTTCTGTTTTGGATTCTTTGTTAATATCGTGTTTTCTAATCTTTAATCAAACCACAACGTACTGTGTAAAAAACACCTTAAACGCTGTAATATCGTGTTTTCTAATCTTTAATCAAACCACAACTGCGTAGGTAGGCTGTTGTGAATGAGCGGAAATATCGTGTTTTCTAATCTTTAATCAAACCACAACACTTTTGAGTTCATTTTTTATCCGTTCCGTAATATCGTGTTTTCTAATCTTTAATCAAACCACAACACAATCTGTTATGGAGAATTACCTACGCCAAATATCGTGTTTTCTAATCTTTAATCAAACCACAACCCAATGCCTTTTAAGTCTTTCAACTCGTGTAATATCGTGTTTTCTAATCTTTAATCAAACCACAACCGGATCAGTTGAATGATTAGCATAAAGGGTAATATCGTGTTTTCTAATCTTTAATCAAACCACAACCATTCATCTTTTCTTTTAGAAATTGATAAAAATATCGTGTTTTCTAATCTTTAATCAAACCACAACGACTCTGGTGTTGTCACAGACTCTGTTGTTAATATCGTGTTTCTAATCTTTAATCAAACCACAACTGCATCACGTGAGTATCTTGCCACAGTTCCAATATCGTGTTTTCTAATCTTTAATCAAACCACAACCCAACGGGCACTTTTACTAACTGGGTTTGAATATCGTGTTTTCTAATCTTTAATCAAACCACAACAAGTGCCGCAACTTGCGTTGCCGCATCCTCAATATCGTGTTTTCTAATCTTTAATCAAACCACAACGCTGATAAGGACGATAACCTTAAGGCGGTGAATATCGTGTTTTCTAATCTTTAATCAAACCACAACCGACCCCCAAACCGATGAGAGTTGCCTTTGAATATCGTGTTTTCTAATCTTTAATCAAACCACAACAAGAAAAGAGCGCTTTTGTTGCATGACGTCAATATCGTGTTTTCTAATCTTTAATCAAACCACAACCTGCCTTGGAAATGATGTTCAAACCACATCAATATCGTGTTTTCTAATCTTTAATCAAACCACAACTAGTCCAGTACGCAATTTTGATATTCGAGAAATATCGTGTTTTCTAATCTTTAATCAAACCACAACTAGTTTCAGCTGCCTATATTCGTAATTAGAATATCGTGTTTTCTAATCTTTAATCAAACCACAACGGTCAAGCATCAAATATTTTTGTTCATCTGAATATCGTGTTTTCTAATCTTTAATCAAACCACAACTCCACTTCTGTCATATAGTTCAGCCACGCTAATATCGTGTTTTCTAATCTTTAATCAAACCACAACAATCCGTTGTAATAATATTCAACTGCAGCTAATATCGTGTTTTCTAATCTTTAATCAAATCGACGCAGGAAGATTCACAAACACACTGCTTAAAATAAAAATGCAGTGTTCGTAAACTTCTTAATAGCCTTAAAAGTTAAACTTTCCGTTGGTCGAACTTGATGATGTAATTAATTCATTTATAACCTCTGAAATCATATCCAATTTCATATTCAATCTTTTTAATTGCATAATAATCTCTACCTTGAACTCATCTTCGTTTTGATTGGAGTCCTTGATTAAGATTGGTTCTGTCCCGCAGTTTACATAGTCAGGATTAACGTTCTGGTAAGTTTCAATGATTTTAGACCGTATCTTTATGGATAGGTTGTTGCGTCCCGTTGTGACTTGATATAGTGTTCCCTGTTTTTCACCGATGTCCTCTGCAAGCATTATTATTGAACGATTGACTGCTTCGGCAACGTTCTTTAGGATTTCCTTGTCGGATAAGGGGTTGTTATCTCTTATGTTTTCATCCATTGTAATTTTATTTGTCGCGATAATTCTTCATGTCAATAAACTTTTAGTTTTTATTCCAATCGAAGATAGGAATTGCATGACATTTAAATTCTAAATGCTATTCCTAATTCCTCAAAATTATAAATTAAGCCTTTTCTATTTTTCCTGTGACCGATAATTTCACTTTAATTGGGTTAAATTTGTACCAGCCTGTTTTGCCCTCTCCGAATCCACGAATTTGATTATAATTATCATCTGTGACAGTCGAAGAAGTGTGCTTTCGGAAAAAGTAATCACCCGAAGTTAATTTTTGAATTCTATATAAATGCTCCCTCAACACCTCATAATCAGGTGTATCCCAATTGATCTCATCCTCATTTAAACCTAACAAAAACATATCATTGATATGAAGAGTGGCCACCATCTCCTTGCCATCACTTGGCAATTTGTAAATTGGTTCTCCTGTACGTTTTCGCTCTACAACGGTCCAGAATGTCACCACCTCTTCCTTTAGAGTACCTTTCTCGTCTTTATAAATCAACACATGATGATTATTTCTTGGGTTTACCCATTGGTTCACTTCACTTTTCAATTGCTCTGCACCTCCTATATTTTCTTTGACCCGTACTTTCATTAAAGGCACTGGCGCACCTTTTTTATTGGGCAAGAAAATCTGCGGTTGTTTGACTCCGTTTTCATCAACAATGAAAAAGGTATCTGGCGGAATTTTTCCTTTGTCAAATCCGCCCAATACTTGAATACGTTGTCGTATTAACAATTTAATGCTCTCATCCACCACCTTATCCAATTGTTTTTCAGTAGTCAAACTGTCTATTGGTTTTCTAACATGAAAAGCTTCCTCGCCATTAAAATTTCGCTTTCCAAAAACAGTTTCCTTATGCAACTGCCCTCTAGCCGCAACCCCTACATTTTTATGTTTCTTGCCATTCTTTTCAGTAGTGTGGGTTCTTACAGTAATGTCATTCGCAACGCGCTTGTGCGAAACCAGAATCCCTTCCGTGGCTTTCTCGGCATCATATCTAAAGCCATCCCAAGGCATCGGAAAATCTTTTAATTCTGGTGTTCTATCGTATCGGTTCCAACTCGAAAGTTCTTGTACAAATGCAGTTTTGGTAGCAGCAAGCACAAGGGCATCCACCGCATGGTGTCTATGGTCCTCCCTTGTTTTGGCATTTTCCACATTCAACACAGAGTTCAATCCCCACTTTTGGCGAAGATGTGCCGTCACCTGACCAGGTGACACACTCACTTTTTTACAGACCCTCGACAAATAATTCTTCGCTTCTTTACTTATATAACGGGTATCGTTGAGTTGTCTAGTCGTAAAGTCGTCATCATACTTTTGTTGTACAAATCGCTTAAATTTTTGATACGCTGTAGGATACTCCTTCGTGTCCGAAAACAACTTCAACGCACGCTCTTTGATAGCAGACCAATTACGCTCATCACTGCCATAAAACTCAAAAGGGGTTTTATTTCCTTTGTTTCTATTTTCGTCTGCATAGCATAAGGTTTTATTGCTAAAACTATCATTCAGTGAGCGGCTCCATGGATGGATATGCTCAATCTGAACCTCACCTGAAAATAGTTGATTTATAGCAATTGACTTGCCTGTATATGGACACGTATTTTTGCACTCTTCCCAGAGCTTATATTTTAAAATGTTCTCGTGAGTAACCCTAGTATATTTTACAACTTCTTTTTTGATTCGGTCGTTTTCTCTTTCTAATCGTTTTTGTTCACGTCTCACTTTATTCCTTTGTGATTTTGACATCTTTAAGTCGCGTGCCATCTCTACCTTTATTTCATCGATGGTACCATGTTCATCGATTAGTTCGTTGACTAATTTTCGCAACTCAAAAAGTGCAGTAATCACAATCGGGTTTCTAATGGACTGAATTTCCTTATCGGCTTCTTTTCCGGTAGGCAATTTATCAAGCAATTCATTCACATTGATATTAGCGGAATGATGATAAAGTTTCCGCATCTGGTGGTCACTAACGCCATAATCATTGCGAAGTATATCTTTGATAACGTCCATGAAGCCACCTTTTCTTTTCGAGCGTACGATACCTTCTACATTGTCTATCAAAAACTGACGTTTCTCCTCTGGCATTGTATCCCAACCCGCACCAAACACATTTTTGATGCCACCCAGCACCACCGCCACATCATACGTAAAACCCAGTTTCATAAACGGTAAAATATTGCCAATAGCCTTTCGGCTTAAATTGGCATACCCATCCTTCACATTAAATTTAGATATTGCATCGGCCTGTGATTCCGTAAAGCCCCAATGCTTTAAAGCATAGTCTTTAAGATTCGACTTGCTATCAAAAAAGTAAAGTACATGCCATATATCTTCTTGTTTCTTTTCTGTAAACTCAAACCATTGTTTCCCAAAAAACTTCTTGCTCGACAAATTAGAAATCGTATGAGTACCGCCTATTTTATCATCATCTTTATAATTAAACTTAAATTCGGCAGATTCTTTACCAATAACTTTACGAATTTTTTTGAATTCAGGCTTCTCATTGGCATATAGAAAATCAACTATTAATTCTTTTTCTTCCTGCGATATCTTTTTGCCATTGCACTCGACGGTATTCACCCATTGCCAAACTCTGAACTCTTCACAAGGAATTGCACTTTTAGGACATTTTGTTTTACTGGGCTCAAAAGAACAATACCCTACCAGATGCTTTTGCGAACGCAAAGGCCTTTGATGAAATAAAATACCATCTTCTGCATAACCATCCAACTTACGACCCCCAAACATCGTTTTCAGTTCTCCTGTAAATTCGGAATGATATTTTGCCTGATTGTTCCATATCATCTCAAACTCATCCACATACATTTGTCGCGTGGTATATCGGTTACGTATTCGTTCAAGTCCATCTTTGAAAGGCTCATTTTCTTTGGGATAAACCCCATACAAATAAGAACCTAAAGTTTTGTCCTTAATACGGTCTTGCGTTTCAGTAATCCCTATTTTTCCTTCTTTCGCATTACCTTTAAATATAGCACCGTCATCTTTCCCTCCTTTTCTGCTGTTACTCAAAAATCCTCTGCGTTGTATCAAATGATAGAAAATACGTCCTAGTTCTTCAAGTGATAATTTTTCAGTCAATGCTCTATGGCGCAATTCATAAGGATTCATAGCAAACCACTCTTTTAAAGTATCAGATGGAAATTGTTTGGTCTGTTTCCACTGTTTAAAATCCTCTTCGCTTATTGGACACATTTTATATTCCGCAAGTGCTTTTAAAAGCAACTTCTTTCGTAGTCGTCTTCTAAAAAATTGTCTTCTCACCCCTCTTGCACCAGTCCTACTGGCATTTTTAGACATCTCATTATCACCTTCCCCCAAGTTTTCCACACCCATTGGGAAAATTCTACTTCCTATTCCTAATATTCTTTTTGACTTATCATCAATCAAAGCCCACCCAATAGAGTTAGTACCCAAATCCAGTCCTAATATTTTTGCCATAAGTATATATGTTTAGTTTACAGAACCTTAAATCTAAATAAAAATTAAGTATGCACCTTGCGGTTCTCCGCATACGTTATTAACATTTTTTATTTATATTTGATACGTGAAAAAATTATTCTAATCTTTAATCTTATCACAATAAGGCTATATGCCGTAGATGAAAATCTTTAGTCCTGCGTATAACCCGTGGGACTTTTCATTTTTAGTAACTCACCCCGCTCTTCGAAGTCTAATGACTTCGTAGCAAATCAACCCTACTAAAAAATGCCACAGTAAATTCACAATCATAAGATGAGATGTCCACGGTCTTTCCTCCTTCCTTTAGATTAGCAACTGAATTATTCGAAATGATCCTATTAGTTGACATTTGCCGCAGGGAAACGAAAGCAAAAAAGAGGAGTTTAAAGCCATACCTCAATATCTTTAGAATTTGAAGTTTGGAATTTGGTATTTGATATTTGATATTTGGAATTTGGTATTTGGTATTTGGTATTTGAAATTTCATTATAATATGGATACAATCCCCAATCCAA
>Ga0207828_100433_pt1 | contig 13840 bp, 10 predicted proteins | sample TtaePargueraPR_11_FD_187276 | JGI IMG/M metagenome (GOLD analysis project Ga0207828, IMG submission 187276) | Aerobic enrichment media microbial communities from Bioluminiscent Bay, La Parguera, Puerto Rico - Tt and P2 (3) (SPAdes) | ecosystem: Environmental > Aquatic > Marine > Unclassified ...
TCCTGCCGATAGGTCAGGGTCACGCTGGCCTCGATCCCGATCATCGGGATGCCGGATTTGGCGATTTTGCCCAGCACGATGTCATTTTGCTTCGCCTGATAATCAAAGCGTTTGAGGAACCCCTTCACATGCATCGCCTTGCCATTCGGGCGATAGGGCGGCACGAAAACGCGGTATCCAAGGCGCTGCAACAGGTCGACATGGGCCAGAACCACGTCGGTGTCATAATAGGTGGTAAAGCAATCCTGCACGAGGATCACCGACTTGGCCTTTTCATCTGCACTCAAGCCATCCAGTTCCGCCTGCTTGAATTTGCCAATGCCGCGTGCCCGCAGGCCGGATTTCAGGCTTTGGGTGTGCAGTTTCGGCAAATCGGTCAGGCCGATGAAGCGTTTGAAAATCCAGGGCATCGGCGGGATGGATTGCAGCGCGTTAAACAGGCCCGGTGCGGTTGCCAGAAGCGGTGCCAGATATTCCAGCTTGGCAATCACGTAATCCTTGATCGGGCGTTTGTAGCGCGTGTGATAGGTCTCGAGGAACCGGGATTTCATTTCCGGGATATCGACCTTGACCGGGCATTGCCCCGCACACGCCTTGCATGACAGGCAACCGGCCATTGCCTCATAGACATCATGGGAAAAATCCCGGCCATTGATCACGGCAAGGTCCTTGTTCATCGGATCGGTGCCGACCGAAAGTTGACGGATCCATTCGCGGATCATGCCGGCCCGGCCCTTGGGCGAATGAACGCGCGATCGCGTGACCTTATAGGACGGGCACATCGCATCCATCAGGTCCCAGTTAAAGCACGCGCCGTTGCCATTACACCGCGTCGCGTTCAGGTATTCATTGCGAAGCGCATCCTCGATCTGGCGGTCAAACTGGCCGCGCATCGGGGCTTCGTCAATCGCGGTTATGGGCGTGTTTTTGGAATACGGCGATGCGATCTTGCCGGGGTTAAGCTGCCCTTCGGGATCAAACGCCTCCTTGATGCGGCGCAGGCTGTCATAAAGCTCCGGCCCGAAATAGATCGGGGAATATTCACCTCGGAAGCCCTTGCCATGCTCGCCCCAGATCAGGCCGTTATAACGCTTTGTAAGCTCTGCCACCGCGTCCGAAACCCGGCGAATGCGGGCCTCGTCCTCTTCATCCATCATGTCCAGCAGCGGGCGGACATGCAAACACCCGACATCGACATGGCCAAACATGCCGTAATCAAGGCCTTCGGCATCCAGCAGCGCTCTGAACTCGGCAATGAAATCGGCAAGGTTTTCCGGCGGCACGGCAGTATCTTCGACAAACGGGGTGGCGCGACGTTTGCCCTCAAGATTGCCCAGCAACCCCACCGATTTGGCGCGGATCGACCAGATGGCGGCGATTTGGCCCGGGTCGGTCGCCTGCACAAAGCCGATGGGTGCAAACTCTTCGGTCGGGTTGGCATCAAGATAGGTGCGGAGCTCCGCCTGCTTGGCCGCGACCTCGGCCTCTGTCTCGCCAACGAACTCAACCACGTTAAAGCCGCGCGTGGGGGTATTGCTGTTTTCCGTGCCGAGAAGCTTTCCCAGCATGTGCCAGCTTTCATCCTGCTCGGCCAGTTTCATGACCTTGTCATCGATGCTTTCAATCGCCACCGGATCAAACTGCACCAGGGTTTTGACGTGCCGCAGGGCTGAATCAAAGCTGTCATAGCGGACAACCGTAACCGCCTTGTGCTTGGGCAACGGGATGACGCGGAAGGTAATTTCCTTGACCATGCCAAGGCTGCCCTCGGCCCCGGCGATCAGGAACGACAGGTTCATGTCCCCGGTGTCAGACACCGCTTCCTTCAGGTTATAGCCCGTAAGCCCCCGGTTCATTTCCGGGAAGGTGGCTTTGATCTGATCTCGGCGGGGCGCGATTTCGTCATGGACCTTTTTATAAAGCTGCCCAACGCGGTCCGGGCGTTCCATGGTTTCTGTGGCCTCGGATGTGGTCATTGCGCGGGTATTGAAATCCGTGCCATCGACCAGAACCGTCGTCATGTCATGGATGTAATGGCTGGTTTTGCCATAAATCCGCGATCCCTTGCCGGAGCTATCCGACCCGATCATGCCGCCCACGGTGGCCCGGCTTGCAGTCGAAACGGCGGGCGGGAAGAAATAGCCATGCGGTTTCAGCCAGGCATTAAGCTGATCCAGCACCACACCGGGCTCGACATGAACAAGCCCGCGCTCCGCGTCAAAGCCCAGGATGTTGTTGAGGTGTTTGGAGGTATCAAGAATGATGGTGTTGTTCAGCGACTGGCCATTGGTGCCGGTGCCACCCCCGCGCGGGGTGATTTTGACCTCGGAAAACTTCTCCCGGCCGGCAAGCTCCATCACCACATTGATGTCACCCCGCGTTTTGGGCTGCAGCACGGCGGTTGGCATCACCTGATAGACGCTGTTGTCGGTGGCATGGATCAAGCGCGTCGGGAAATCGGCATGGATTTCGCCGGCAAACTTGCCCTCGGCCTCCAGCGTTTTAAGAAAGCCCAGCGTCAGACTATCCAGCGACCGATCCGGGGTCAGGGCCGGCAATTTCGTGATCACGCTTTTATTCGACGCATTCGTAACCGGGGTGGTTGCCGGGGCAGGGACGGACATCAGACTCTCTCAATACTCATATGATAATATCATATGCCTTTATCGGGTTTTCCGGTGCGGGCCGGGTTCCCGATCTGGCATGAAACCCCATTTGACCTGATCGCGATTGAATAGACAAATCGAAAATTCCGAAAGATTATTCAAAATAAGTGAATAATCAAAGTGCCGGGCAGGGGGCCGCAAGGTGCTGGTCAAAATGCGTGGCGATGACGGGTTTCAAATCCTCATACAATTTGTTTTGGGCTGAAAATTTGGACATCATATTTGCGCCGGGCAGGGGACGTATTTTGCCTTGAGGCCGAACGTAATTAGGCTCAGTTTTCGGTGCCTAAATCTCCGGTTGTGTTACCTTCGCTGCCGTTGTTATCTCTTCCACGAGTGTTGCAACGTTTGAGCTTGCCAATATCGCCTTCAAAGGCGGAGCTCGCAAAAATGTGGTATCAGAACCATCGATTATTGACCGCGTTCAAGTATTAGGGAGTTTGTATCTTCAGTGATTGAGCAGAAAAGACAGAAAATTGTAGAAATACTTATGCGGCTTTCCTCGCTTCAATTCGCTAGAAACCCTAATTCCACATGGGGCCGTAAACTTGAAGCGTTAGCCAGTAAAGACACGCTCCGTTCTGAAGACCTTAGGTTACAGGTCAAGGGGCTGTATGGTGGGATGGGGTCACTGAATGATATCGTCCTTTTCCATTCCGATGGTACAGTTGATAGGAATGGGAGTGCTGAATTTGATATGCTCCGTTCTGAGTTATACGAACTCGTGCGATCATCGGCTTAAAGACGATGTCAGATTACAGCGTAAAAAGGAGACCAGAAAAAGGGGCAGCTCTTTCTTAGGCACCTGTAAACGCGCCCTGACCTTGGCCATCACCGGCGGTGGCTATGTTGCCATGATCGGAAACAAAATCGGGAATGTGCGGGATTTGCCGTGAGCCGCACATTCCCTGTGCCTGAGCCTGTCGGTTGGTGGCACGTCAGGCAGGTGTTTGTTTTTGTCGCTTTGTTTGCGGGGCTTAGGCCGATTTGCGCTGGTTGGCGGCGTCTTCGGCTTTGATTGCCTCGTCATGCATCAGTGACAGGATGGTGCGCTTATAATCCATGAATTCCGGGCTGGTCAGGGCATCGATATGGCGTGGGCGGTCGATGTTGATATCAAGCGACTGCTTGATCAGGCCGGGGCGGGCGGACATGACATGCACTTCATCGCCAAGGAAAATTGCCTCGTCAATATCGTGGGTGATGAACAGCACCGTCTTGCGGCGGCTTTGCCAGACATCAAGCAACAATTCCTGCATCATCTGACGGGTTTGGCTGTCTAGTGCGCCAAACGGTTCATCCATCAGCAAAATGCGCGGATCATTGGCAAGTGCGCGGGCCAGCGCCACACGTTGGCGCATGCCGCCTGAAAGCTCCTTGGGATAGGATTTTTCAAACCCGTCAAGATGCACCGCCTTGATCAGATCATCGGCGATGTCTTCGCATTCGGATTTGGGAAGGTTTTTAAGCTGCGGGCCGAACATGACGTTTTCACGGACCGTCAGCCACGGAAAAAGGGTGTAGCTTTGAAACACCATGCCGCGATCGGCAGACGGGCCGTTGATCGGTTCGCCATCAAGTTCAAGTCGGCCCGATGTCGGGGTTTCAAGCCCGGCGACAAGGCGCAAAAGCGTTGATTTGCCACAGCCCGACGGGCCGACAATCACCGAAAAGGTATCGTTGGCAACATCAAGCGATACATCATCCAGGGCCAGAACCGGTGGTTTGCCCTTGGGTTCGAAACGGACCGTGATGTCACGGAGGGAAAGCATGCTCATGAGTGTATCGCCCCTTAAAAATCAGCAGACCAGGGCAGCAAGCGCCGGCGTGCCCATTTAAAGAAGAAGTCGGTGATCAGGCCCAGAATGCCGATGGTAAAGACACCGAGCAAAATCACATCGGTAAACAGCCCGCGCATGGCATTGAGGATCATGTAGCCAAGGCCGGTGTCGGCTGCGACCAGTTCGGCCACCACAAGATAGGTCCAGGCCCAGCCCATGGTCACCCGCAGGTTATCCATCACACCGGGCATGCAGGCCGGAACCAGCACGCGCGTAACGACACGCCTACGATCCGCGCCAAGGGTGTAGGCGCAATCAATCAGGTCCTTGGAAATCCGGGCGGAAACGTCGGAAATCAAAATCAGCTGCTGGAAAAAGGTACCGAGGAAAATCACCATGATTTTCTGTTCGACCCCAATGCCGATCCACAGGATCAGAAGCGGGATCAGCGCGGACACCGGGATATAGCGCATGAAACCGGTGATCGGTTCAATCAGCGCCTGCACAGCCCGGAAGCTGCCCATCAGGATGCCAATTGGAACGGCAAAGACGGAGGCAAGGATAAAGCCCGACAGGATGACAACAAGGCTTGCCCACATATGTTCAAACAGCGACATATTGGCGATACGCTTGATGCCGGCGGCCACGACCTCGTGCGGGGCGGCAAGGAAGTCCCGGGGCGTGATCCCGCCATAGGTGAGCAAGCACCAAAGGGCCATGACAATTGCAACCGAAATCAGCGACAGGGTGACATAGGTGCCCTTGTCGATATCGGTCTTGGGCGAGAAAAGGGATCTGGTCCACATGATGCTTGCTCTTTTTAAGTCTTTGTATTTTGCGTGTTACTTGACGATGTCAGCAGCCAGCAGGCTTTTCGGATCGGCGTCCAGCGTAACCATGCCGCTTTCCTTGCCAAGGGTCATCGCATTGGCAATGGTGGCAACGATGCCATCCGGGTTGGCCGGGTCCATGAAGGTCTTGTTCATGTCGGCATCATAAAACGCGATGCCCGAACGGGTGTCGGCAAAAACCGCCGGATCATCAAGCCAGCCACCAACGCCTTTGGCCATAATCACGTCAGCTGCTTCTTCGTTTGCTTTCTGCCAGGCAACCGCCTTGGCCCATGCACGATAAAGCGCTTCCATTTCCGGACGACGCGCTTCAAGGGTTTCTTCGGTCGTGACCGCGATGTCGGTGATCAGGCCCGGTGCCTTGGAGCTGTCAATCAGCAGATGACCATGTTCGGTATCCTGCCCGCGGGTCAGCCACGGCTCCCAGGTTACGGCGGCGTCAACACGCTTGGCCACAAAGGCCGCACCAGCGTCCCCTGCCGACATGTTCATCGAGTTGACGTCATCAAGGCTCATGCCTGCTTCCTTGAGAAGGACGCTTAAGAAGAACTGGGAAACAGAACCCTCGGTATAGGCGACATTTTTGCCCTTAAGGTCGGCAAGGGTTTTGATGTCGGCATTGGCAACAATGCCGTCGCCGCCACGCGAATCATCAAGCGCAAACAGATAGGTCAGCGGATGGTCTTTGGTGTAAAAACCAAGAACGGTGTCAATGGTGGTAACCGCAACATCAATCCGGCCAGCGGCCAGGGCCGGCATACGGGTTTTGACGTCTTCCATGACGACCAGTTTGACATCAAGGCCTTCGTCTTCAAAGAAGCCTTCTTCCTGGGCGATATAAAGCGGGCCATAGCCAACCCAGGTGGAGTGGGCAATGGTGAGTTCCTCGGCCGAGGCGGCCGTGGACAGCGAGAAGGCGGTTGCGAGTGCCGCACCCGACAGGCAGATTTTCGAAAGAATGCGTTTCATAGATGGTGTCTCCGGTGTGAGATGCTCTCTGATAGGTTTTTGTCTTTTTCGGTATGCCTAGCCCGATTTTCGGTTCGGGTTTTTGGTGGCGTTTGACCCGGCCAGCACGCACAGCAATTCATACATGAGCGAAATGCCAAGCCAGGCTGTTCCTCCCGAAGGATCGAAGGGGGGCGAGACCTCGACAAGGTCTGCGCCCACAAGGTTTAGACCGGCCAACAGCCGGATCATTTTTTGCGCCTCGCGGCTGGTGAAGCCGCCGATTTCCGGCGTGCCGGTGCCCGGTGCAAAGGCCGGGTCGACAGAATCAATGTCAAAGCTGACATAGGTTTTGTCGCGGCCGACAATGTCGCGGGCCTCAAGCATGACCTGATCAATGCCACGATCAAGGACTTCTTCCATGCGGATGATGCGCACCCCTTGGGCAAGGCCCCATTCAACATCTTCGCCGTCATACATCGTGCCGCGAATGCCGATCTGAACCACGCGCTTGGGATCAAGGTAACCATCCTCGATCGCGCGGCGGAACGGCGTGCCGTGGGTGTATTTGAAGCCGTTGAAATAGCTGTCAAAAAGATCGGTATGGGCATCGAAATGCACCATGCCAACCGGTCCATCAGATGCCAGAGCCTTGAGGATCGGATAGGACAGCAAATGATCGCCACCGGCACTCAAGGGCGTGATGCCCTTTGATTTCAGGTCGGCGATAAAACCCGTGACACTTTCCAGCGTATCCATAATATCAGCCGGGTTGACCGGTGCATCGCCGAGATCGGCAATGTTGCGGTCTTCAAACGGGTTTTGGCCGGTCACCGGGTGTTTCGGGCGGATCATGGTGGACAGATCGCGCAACTGACGCGGGCCGTGCCGCGCGCCCGGGCGGTTGGTGGTGCCGCCATCCCATGGCACGCCAATCATGGCGATATCGACGTCACGTGTTACCGGGTCCTCAATCGACAGATGCGGGGCGCGCATGAAGCTTGCCACCCCGGCATAACGCGGCAAGGTCATCGCCGAAGGCGGAACAAAGGAAATGCCCGATGCAGTTTCAGGTTTGGTGGTGGCGTTGCTCATGCGTGGGGTCCTCGGCGGCGGTGGCGCATTAAAAGATTGCCCAAACATTGCCACGCGGGAACGTGTTCAATAATATGAAACTTTCAAACTAAACGTCCGATTTTCTCAACCTATTGCTTTCACGAAGGTCTGCCGCCAATGTCAGTGACGCTTCCGCCGCTTAGTGATGTGGATTTCCGCCAGTTGCGGATTTTTAGAACCATCGTCGAAAGCAACGGTTTTACCGCCGCCCAGGATGAGTTGGGCATTTCCAGATCGACCATCAGCACCCAGATGTCTGCCCTTGAGACCCGGCTGGGGGTCAAGCTGTGTCGGCGCGGGCGGTCGGGCTTTTCGCTGACCGAACATGGGCAAAAGATTTATAGCGAGGTGATCAAACTGTTTGCCGCGGCCGACTCTTTCCGGGCCGAGGTCGGGGCGATCCGCGGCAATATGGTGGGGGAACTTCGCATTGGTGTCGTCGATGCGATGGTGGAAAACCCCAATTGCAAGCTGGATCGGGCGATTGCGCTGTTTCATGAACGCGCCCCCGGCGTGCATCCGACCTTTGTTGTGGTGTCGCCCAACCAGATTGAAAATGCGTTGCTCAGCCGACAGATGGAAATCGCCGTCATGCCCAACCAGCCGATGAATGCGGCCGTGCAGATGCAGCAGCTTTTTCACGAAGAACAGACGATGTATTGCGGCAAGGAGCATCCGCTGTTTGAAAAGGCCCATGAAAAAATGCCCATCGAACAACTGGCCGAACAGAAATACGCAAGGCGCGGCTATTCTGTGGCGCTGGCGTTCCAGTCACTGTTCAAACATCCGCCCAGTGCGACGGCCTATGACATGGAAGGCTTGGCCTATCTGATCCGAAGTGGCAAGTTCGTCAGCTTCCTGCCCACCCACTTTGCCCGGCAATGGGTGGAGCGGGGCGAGATGCGCGCCCTTCGTCCCGATCTGCTCAGCTTCAAGATCGCCATGTGTGTCGCCAACTTCCCGCAATCGGTGATGTCGCGCATGGCGCGTGTGTTTCGCGAATGTTTGATCGAGGTGCATCCGACAGTCACCGCAATCAAAACCGTGCCACCGACGCTGGATAAGAAATGAGTTAGAGGCGGAAGCGGTTGCGCACGCCAAGGCCGATCAGGAACAGGAAGATGAAGCTTAACGCGCCTTGTCCGATCATGATGGAGTCGACGAGCAGGCTTGGGTCATCGAAATAAAGAGCTTCTACTGCGTCTTCCCGAAGGCTGCGGGATTGGGGAAGAAAGGGCAAGGTGTTGCTTGCTGACAGCAAGGCGGACTGCAGCCAACCAGTCCAACTTTCAAACGACTTTGCTGTTGAGTTTGCCAATAAGAGGCTTGTGAATACGCAATAGAAGAAAAAGAGCGAACAAGACGGCCTCAGAATGCTTTGCCCGTAATTGCTAAGAGCGCTAAAGGCGATATCCAAGACCGAACCAAGCTTAGATGTTTGATCCCATCGCCGTGCTCTGTGTTCATCGGCAGAAAATCGCAATGCTGCCTGATGATCCTTGTTGGACTCAGCAATTTCCTTTAGGCGACGCAAGCGCGCTGCATCTTGAGGATCTTTCGCTTTAATGAACATCCGCTGATGCCAAGTTGGTGAGGCAGGTATTCTGCGTAGCTTGACTTTCAGTCCACTAAGTTCAACCTGATGGGATGAATTAGTGGCTAGAAAATCCGGAACTATTTGAAAACTTCCGGATAGTATGAGCGGGCCTTTGAATGACGCTCCTAGAAAATGGAAGTCTTCCAACTGATCAATTGAAGAAGGAAGCTCGAAGACAGCAGCCGTCGAAATCACAAGTCCCTGTGCAGACAAACTGACAGTACCTAATTGGGATGGCGTAAAAAACAGTTTGGAGAGCTTAGCTTCGTTAAAAGACACATTTCCTTCCCCGAAATATGCCCCATCAAACCTGATCTCCCCACTTGAGGCATTTGTGCTCGAGAAATTTAGGTCCTTGATTTTTGTTCCTGAGAAGTATGCGCTGCTTTCACCAAATTCTGCACCTTGAAAGCTCACTAGACTCTCGCGGAAGTTAGCCCCACTAAAGAAAACTTTGTCTTTTCCGAATTTGCAGTGGGAGAAGCTGACTACACCATTCGAAAAAGTTGTGTGAGTAAAGTATACGCAGCCTTCGCCAAAATTAGCGTCCGAGAATTTAACAAAGAAGCATCCAAACGTAGCCTCCCTAAAATCTACGTCACCTAAACCGAAAGTGCTATTTGAAAAGTCTAAATTACCTACTCCGAAATTTGCTCTGCAGAAAAATACATCACCATTTCCAAATTCAGACTCTGAAAAACTTAAATCGCCTTCTCCAAAATTGGTGTCGACGAAGTATATTTGTCCCTCACCAAAGGAAGTGTGGGAAAAATCAATGTTACCTCTTCCGAACGTAGCTTCCATAAAATGTAAGTTACCTTCTCCGAAGCGGGTTTCGCGAAAACTGACATCGCCGTCACCAAACTTAGCTCCGATGAAGCTTACGTTGCCGCTTCCAAAGTCATATCCCGCAAAACTTATCGCTTCCTCAGCCTCTCGCTCAGAGGAAAAATCGACAGCATCGAAATGAATGTCGTGAGCCGGATTTTCTCTTATCCAATTGTTCCAGCTTTCAGGCCCTTCACGCCATTTCTTTAGGGCTTCGTCACCGTCGAGAAGGGGATTTCTTCGGTAAGGTGTTTCTTGCATAATCCGGTGACCGTTGCTGTTAAATAAGACGGGAAATCCGTTGATAGCATGCCTCTAAAAGTAGCGATTGGCGATATAAAATCCCAATAGGGTTTTGCCCATGCCTTGATTGGGAGTTATGGTTTGACCGGGCAGGGGAGTTAACCAAAACGGATCATCAAGACCATGCTGTCATCGCTTAATATCCGTCATATGCGTGTGTTTGTCGCAGTTGCCGATCAGGGGAATTTTACGGCTGCGGCCGGGGTTCTGGGGCTGGGCGTGCCGGCCGTCACCGCGACCATTCGCCAGTTCGAGGATGTGACGGGAGCCGCCCTTTTTGATCGCACGACACGGCAGGTGGCGCTGACGCAGACCGGCGAGCGGTTCCTGCCAATTGCCAGGCGGTTGCTGGCCGATTTTGAGGAGGCGCTGGGTGATCTCGATGCGCTGTCCAAGGGGGTTGGCGGCAAGATTACGATTGCGGCGGCCCCCTCGGTCCTGACACGTATTTTGCCCGCCGTGATTTCCGAATTTGTCGCCGCCCATCCCGATGCGCGCATTCGTCTGGATGAACGCAATGCCGGTGAAGTGCATGAGGCGGTGGCGAATAATGCCGCCGATTTCGGCATTGCCGGGGAGTGGCAAGCGCTTCCCGATATTGCATTTCGCCCGCTGTTTTCCGACCGGTTCGGCGTGCTGTGCCGCGCCGATCATGCCTTTGCCAAAAAGTCGGTTTTGCGCTGGTCGGATTTGACCGGAGAGAAGCTTGTCGGGCTGGGGCCGGAATCCGGGACAGGCGCATTGATGGCGCAACCCGGCGTGACCAGCGACCTTTCAAGCGATACCATGCCGGTCCTGAGCCCTGCCGTGCGTGATGCGGTGGCGGCGGGTATTCCGGCGGCGAAAACAGTTCTGGCGCGGGCGCAAAAGGCGATGCGGGCCGAGGAAAAGGTGCTGCGGTCACTTGATCCGAACGGCAGTAACGCATCAGACGAGGACGGCGATATCGCCTTGGGCGCGACCGGCCCGATCCTGCCGCGCCCGATTGTCGAAACATCAAACACCATCACGCTGGCCGCCATGGTGGCCGAAGGGGTGGGGATTACGGTTTTGCCGGAACTGGCAGCAAAGGTTTCAGACATGGCAGCACCCGAAAAGCTGGTGTTTGTGCCTCTCACCACCCCGGAACGTCACCGCCATATTGGCGTGATTACCCGCAAAAGCAAAAGCCTGTCACCGATTGCCCGCCTGTTCCTTGATCAGGTGATCGCGCTTGCCCCCAAGCAGGACCTTCCGGCCAGTTTGACGTGGTATTGAGAAGGCTTGGTTTTCGGCCATTTGATATCATTGCTGGCAGATGGTGCGGTTTGCGACATATCATGACAAGTGAGCCGAACATTATGACCCAGGTGCAGGAGATGGCATGAGCGAGCGTGCGAAGCAATCGACGGCGACCAACCGCAAGAAGATCAACCTTGCCCTTCAGGGCGGGGGATCGCACGGGGCGTTTACCTGGGGCGTTCTGGACCGGTTGCTTGAGGATGAGGAAATCGAGCTTGAGGCGATTTCGGGCACTTCGGCCGGGGCTATGAATGCGGCCGTGGTGACATCGGGCTTTTGCAAGGGTGGTCATGACGGGGCGCGCGAGGATCTGGAGGCGTTCTGGTCGGCGGTATCAGAGGCCGCGCGGTTCAGCCCGCTGCAACGTTCCCCGATGGATGTGTTGTTTGGCAACTGGTCGCTTGGCAATTCGCCGATGTATCAGTGGCTGGATATGAGTGCGAAACTGTTTTCGCCCTATGATTTGAACCCGGCGGGAGATAATCCGCTGGCGGGGCTTTTGGCCGATGTGGTTGATTTTGATTTGCTAAACAAAAGCCCGACCAAGCTTTTCATCACCGCGACCAATGTTGAGACGGGGCAGGCACGGGTGTTTCGCAATCCCGATATCAGCCTTGATGTTTTGCTGGCGTCCGCCTGCTTGCCCAATATCTATAAGACCGTCGAGATTGATGGCGTGCCCTATTGGGACGGGGGCTATTCCGGCAATCCGAGCCTTGGGCCGCTGGTGCGGGAATGTTCGGCCAATGACACGGTTCTGGTGCAGATCAATCCGGTGAAACGGCCGGGAATTCCGAAAACCTCGCACGAGATTTCAAGTCGTTTGAACGAGATTTCGTTTAACAGTAGCCTCGTCAAGGAACTGCGGATGATGTCGGTGATCCGCAAGGACATGCCGCCGCATCCGTGCGAAGCCAGCAGATGGGGCACCATGCGCATGCATCTGATTGTCAGTGATGTGATGCTGGAGCTGGATCATACGTCCAAGATGAATGCGGAATGGGATTTCATGACCATGCTGCGTGACAAGGGGCGCGAGGCCGCGGGCGTGTTCCTTGAAAAACATCGCGCCGATATTGGTGAACGCCCGACGCTTGATCTGGAGCAGTTTGCGCCAGATTATGTTTAGGGTGCCGTTGCTTGGGGCTTAGCCCGGTGTGCCGTGACGCAGGCCATCAATCATCAGATCAACCATGCGATAGGTATGTTCCATGCCCTCTGTGTCGGCTGATTTGCTGCCGGCGCTGGCCAGATTGCCGATTGCGCGCAGCAGATCAAAGGCATCAATATCCGAGCGTGCTTCGCCAGCCTTGGCAGCAGTAGCCAGCAGGTTTTCAAGGGCGGGTTCAAAGTTGCTGCGGAAGTAATCGGGCAGGGCATCAAAGGCCGGATCGCCCGAATGAAGGGCCGATGCCAATCCCTTTTTCGTGACAATAAACTGGCAATAGCGGCGAAGCCAGCGCGACAGGGCCTCGCCCGGCGGGTAGTCCTTTGCAAGTGTTTTGGCATCTGCCGCACAGGCATCGACTTCGCGCTTGAACACGGCAACGACCAGATCGCTTCGTTTGGGAAAACGGCGATAGAGCGTGCCAACACCCACCCCGGCGGTTTTGGCAATTTCGCGCACCGGCGCATCGACACCCGATTTGGCAAAAACCGTTTTGGCGGCCTCAAGCACGGCGTCCTCATTGCGCGCCGCGTCGGCACGGATGCGTTTTTTTGTGCCGGTAAGATCTTCCTGCATCTCTTTGTTTTTCCACAATAAGTCAGAATTCTTGGGCGCGGAGGGAATCCGGGTGTTGAAAATCGCACTTGTTAAACGGAACAATGTTCCGTATACGAATTGGCAACAGGAACGTTGTTCCGTTTGTTGGTTTATAGGCGAAATCGACAGGTTCGCCAAGCAAAACAAGGATGTTTGCCATGAATAATCTGATCACCAGTGCCCGTCATATTCCGCTTCGCGATGCGGTTACGGCGATTTCGATCTGTCCGGTGATGTTGCCGGTGTCAGACCGACCGCAACCGATTGAAATGCGGATTACCGCACCGGCGGCGGGGGGTAAGTTGCCGATCATCTTGTTGTCGCACGGGCATGGGCCGTCGCTTTATATTCCGTCGATGAATGGCTATGGCCCGTTGGCGCAGTTTTATGCTGAGCAGGGATTTGTCGTGATCCAGCCAACGCACGGCAATTCGAAAGTTGCCGGGTTTGCGCCGGATGCGCCGGGTGCGCCTTTCTTCTGGCGGTCACGCGTCGAGGATTTCAAACACATCATCGATCATCTGGCTAACATCGAGGCAGCCCACCCGATCCTTGCCGGGCGGTTGGACCATGACCGGATTGCGGCGGTCGGCCATTCGCTTGGCGGGCAGACGGTGGGGATGTTACTGGGCGCGCGCCTGACCGATACGGCCGATCCGGAGGCGCAGGATGTGAACATGCAGGAGCCCAGGATCAAGGTTGGT
>Ga0207828_100436_pt1 | contig 13369 bp, 12 predicted proteins | sample TtaePargueraPR_11_FD_187276 | JGI IMG/M metagenome (GOLD analysis project Ga0207828, IMG submission 187276) | Aerobic enrichment media microbial communities from Bioluminiscent Bay, La Parguera, Puerto Rico - Tt and P2 (3) (SPAdes) | ecosystem: Environmental > Aquatic > Marine > Unclassified ...
CCCTTGCCAATACCATCACCGATCAGGCCGGATCGGGCGGCACCGGAAGCTGGGCACTGACCAAAAACGGCGCAGGCACCCTGACACTCAGTGCCGCCAACAGCTATACCGGCGCAACAAACCTTTCGGCGGGGACATTATCCCTGTCAGGATCGGGAACACTCGGAAATGCCGCAGGCGCACTTAACCTGACCGGCGGAACGCTCGATCTTGGCACGACGACACAGACCCGCACTGGTACGATCACAGTCAATGGCGCAACCGTGTCAAACGGCACATTGTCATCATCGGGAAGCTTCGATACCCAATCAGGCACCATCAGTGCCGTTCTGGCCGGGACCGGGGCGCTTGCCAAAACTGGCACCGGCACCGTCACACTGAGTGCGGCCAACACCTATACCGGCGCAACAAATCTTTCGGCGGGCACATTATCCCTGTCAGGATCGGGAACACTCGGGGATGCCGCCGGGGCACTTAATCTGACCGGCGGAACGCTTGATCTCGGCACCACGACACAGACCCGGACCGGCACCATCACACTCAATGGTGCAACCGTGTCAAACGGCACATTGTCATCATCGGGAACGTTTGATACCCGGTCGGGCACCATCAGTTCCATTCTGGCCGGGACCGGCGCGCTGACCAAAACCGGGACCGGCACCGTCACACTCAGTGGGGCCAACACCTATTCCGGCACCACAACCGTCTCGGCGGGCCGCCTTGCGATCAATGGATCAATTACCTCTGCCGTCACGACCGCAAGCGGTGCCACCCTTGGCGGCACGGGAACCCTCGCGGCCACCACGATTTCATCAGGAGGCATTCACGCACCGGGCAATTCCATCGGCACACAAACCGTCAATGGTGCCTATCTTCTCAATGCCGGTTCCATCCTCGAGATCGAGGTGGATAGTGCGGGAAATTCCGACAAGGTCATTGTCAATGGCACGGTCGACATCACCGGCTCGACACTGCGGGTCAAAGGCGTATCGGGTAACAATTTCTCCGGTCAAACCACCTACAGTTACGTGATCATCGAAAATGATGGCGTTGATGCGGTTACCGGCGATTTCGCAACCATCGACAATCAGCTCGCCTTTTATGACGCCGCCCGTTCAACCATCGGCGGCACCGGCAATGATGTCTCCCTGACACTGACACGCAACGCCAACGGCTTTACCGATATTGCCACAACCCCCAATCAGAAAGCCGTCGCGGGCCAGATCAGCAATATTTCGGGCACGGACGGCACCACCATCAGCAACGCCATTCTCGGCCTGACGAATGCCGGGGCACAGCGCGCCTTTCAACAACTGTCGGGCGATATCTTCGCCGCCGCCCCCGCCATGAATAGCCGCATCACCCATCAGGCCACCGGCCAGATCGGCGCACGCCTTGCAGATCTGAACCGCACCCGCGCCAATACTGGAACCACCAGCGGATCGCTTGTCGCCGCCAGCACCCTGTCCCCTGCCGAACTGACCGGCTTTGCCCGTTCCGGCCCGATGGCAAGTGACCGTAAAATATATGCCAGTGACGCAAACATGCTCTCGCTGGGCACAGAAAATGCGCCACAGGCCGCATCCGCCATCTGGCTTCAGGCGATTGGCGCGACCGGCCGGATCGACGGCGACGGCAATGCCGACACGACCGATTACCAATGGACCGGCATGGTTGGCGGCTATGACATACAGCTTTCCGAGATCACCGTCCTGGGGGTCTATTTCGGGTATGCCGACGCCAAAAATCAACAGTCCGGGCGGAATGCCACCCTCGATAGCAACAATCTCATGGCCGGTTTTTACGGCACACACGACCTTGGCCGCGATGTGCAGCTTTCCGGGCAGGCCGGATGGACCCGCACGGCAAGTGACAGCCGCCGCAATCTTGATTTTGGCGGCATCAATCGGACGGCCACGGCGGAGTACACCGACAACGCCATCAATGCCAACCTTGAACTGTCCCGGGGATTTGATATTGCCCATAACTGGCGGGTTGCGCCCTATGGCGGGCTGGGCCTGCTGTGGAACGATCAGGACAGCTTTACCGAAACCGGGGCCAGTTCAGCCAATCTGTCGCGCCAAGCCGACAGCGACCTGACCGGCACCGCAAGCCTTGGCCTGCGCATGGCGGGCCTGTTTGAAACCGGCAACGGCAAAAACCTCATTCCGCAATTTCGCCTCGGCTGGGACCATCATCTTGGCCCGACCAGCAACAGCACTACCCTTGCCTTTGCCGGGACATCTTCCTTTAACGTTACGGGCAGCGAAACCGACCGCGATACCCTGACCGGCAATCTGGGCATGGTGCTGTCCGATCATGACGGATGGAGCCTTTACGCCGACTATCAACCTTCCATCTCCGAAAACCGCACCGAACATGCCGTCGCCGCCGGGTTCCGGATGGCGTTTTAAACAAAGGCAAAATCATGGGGCGGGGCGCCATAAACGCCCCGCCCCTGATCATTCACAATCGCGATAAACACCGCACAATCGTTTAAACGTGACTGTGATTGACCAATCTGGCAAAGGCGCCGTGCCAGGCCGGGTCCGGCGCGATGCCAAAGATGTCTTTGAGTGTCTGCGGAATATCCCCGACGCTAAGCGTATGGTGCTCTTCCTCGCCGGTGACAAGCCGGATGGTCAGGCGGTTATTAAGCAACGTAAAGCGGGCAAACGGGGCGGAACGGGCAACCATAAGCGTCTTGCAAAACCCGCTTTCGGGATGATCGGATGCGTAACAGTTCATGACCTCGTAATCGATATCGGAAACGGGTGCGATATCAATCTCGTGCACCGCCTTCCACACCCCATCACGCTCCATTTCGATCAGATAGCTGTGCTCGCCCTTGGTCACGCGATAGGTGTCATGCGGGGTGGCTTGCGGGGTTTCAATATCAAGCATCAAGGGCCCGGTTGGCACACAACCGCCCAAGCCAACATCGGCCAGCCACGCCTCGCCATCGATCATCACCCGGTTGGCCATGTGGCAGCGCGGACGGGGCATATCGTTTGGGCCATAGCCCCATAAAACCCGCCCGGCCAGGCCTTCGACCTCAAAGCCAAGGCTGCGCAACACCCGGCGAAAAAGGCCGTTTTGTTCAAAACAATAGCCGCCCCGCCCGTCATGGATCAGTTTTTGATCAACGCGCTCCGGATCGATGCTGATCGGCGTGTCATTAAAGACATCAACGGCTTCGAACGGGATGGTTGCCGGATGCATTGCATGCAGGGCCTGCAAGACTTCCAGCGTTGCTTCGCGCGGACCGTCATAGCCAATCCGGGCGAAATAAGCGTCCAGATCAACTTCCTGTTTCGGGCGTTTGAACGGCGCGGCCCAACTGGCATTGATCCGGCTTTGCAAAGTGTCATGGTCTGGTGCAACCGGGGCGTTATGGCTGACGGGCTGGTGGCTATTCATCACAAGGCTCCATTCCTTTGACGATGTCTTTTCATCATCGTTTGATCTCATGAAGCAGGACGATAAAACCTCAACCTATGTTACGGTCAAACGCAAAAAATCGAATAATTTTAAATCGAATAATCTTCGAATAATATCGGAAATCACGGCCCCATTCACAGCATTCGCCCCATGTTCACGGCCCATTCAAGCAACAATTCACCTTTTACACGCACGATATAGAGCTTTTGCGCGACAGATTGCGTCCCCCTGTGATATTTGAGAGTCTTGAAACGTTAAAACAGATGGTCGCCATGCATCAAACCAAGATCGCATCAAAAGGCTGACCTTTGGAAACGTCGCTTTATCCACCCAAGACGGATCGCGAGAGGTCCGCTTGCCAGACAGGAAAGTTACGATGCGCACTGTTTATGTGAACGGCGAGTTTTTGCCGGAAACCGAAGCAAAGATTTCGATTTTTGACCGATCCTTCCTGTTCGCCGACGGCGTGTATGAAGTGACCTCGGTCCTTGACGGCAAGCTGATTGACTTCATGGGTCACATGAAGCGTCTTGAACGCTCGCTTGCTGAACTGAAATTCGATTTCAAACCCGATATCGATCAGCTGCTTGAAGCCCACCGCGAACTGGTCAAGCTCAATGACATCACCGAAGGCCTGATTTACCTGCAGGTTTCGCGTGGTTCGGCCGGGGATCGTGATTTCGCGATTTCCAAGGACACCCCGCCGACCATCGTGATGTTCACCCAATCCAAATCGCTGATCAAATCGGCCCTTGCCGAACGCGGTCAGAAAATCATGACCGCCACTGATATCCGCTGGCGCCGGTCTGACATCAAAACCGTGCAGCTGCTCTATGCGTCGCTTCTCAAAACCGATGCGGCGGCCAAGGGCAAGGACGATGCCTGGATGGTGCTGGATGGCTACGTCACCGAAGGATCAAGCAACAACGCCTATATCGTCACCAAGGACGGCACGATCGTCACCCGCGAACTGTCGACCGACATTCTGCACGGCATCACCCGTGCCGCGGTTCTGAAATGCGCCGAAGAGCTTCAGCTCAAGGTCGAAGAACGCCACTTCACCATCGAAGAAGCCCAGAATGCCGCCGAAGCGTTCTCGACCTCGGCCTCGGCCTTTGTCTGCCCGGTTGTCGAAATTGATGAAAAGAAAATCGGCGATGGCGTCCCCGGCCCGGTCGCCAAGCGCCTGCGCGAGATTTATATCGACGCCAACCGCAAAATGGCGATCTGATCGGCTGCCAACACATCCATATGATCGTCTCCTCAAAGTCGATCAAACTGCGAAACGCCGCCCACTTTCGGGCGGCGTTTTTGCGTTGGATATCTGCGGAAAAAGATCCTACATCGCGGCAAGTTCTTCCTCGGTAAAATCGGCGGAAATGGTGATGTCCTTTCCGGCCTCAAGCTCTGCCAGCCGTTCGGTCAGTGCGGCATGAACGCCGTCATAGGCATCTGATCCCAGCAACAAACGGAACGGCATTTTCGGTACATCTGCCGCCGCAATCATCGCATTTATCATGCGATCCGGATCGCCCTTGATCACCCATCCACCGCCAAAGGCAGCTTCCTTGAGGTCATGGGCCGGGGTGCCGTCATAATCACTGATCGGTTCCGGCTGAATGATGGAGCCGATAAACGCAGTGCGCGACGGACCGGGTTCGACCAGCATGAATTCAATGTCAAATGGCGCGACTTCCTTGGCCAGCGACTCAACAAAGCCTTCAATACCCCATTTGGTCGCGTGATACAGGCTAAAGCCCGGATAGGCGATCTGTCCGCCTTCGGACGATACCTGAATGACACGACCCGATCCTTGCGCACGCAGATGCGGCAAGGCAGCCTTGATCACAACAATTGATCCCAGAAGGTTGGTATCAATAATCTGGCGCATCTGATCAATGCTGGTTTCTTCGGCCGCCCCCAGGATGCCAAAGCCGGCATTGCTGACGATGAAATCAATGCGCCCGGCATCGGCAAAGGCCTGATCGACGGTCGCCTGCACCGCATCGGGTTCGCTTACATCAAGATAAGCCACACTGAGCCGCTCACCATATTGCGCAACCAGTTCATCAAGCGATCCCTTCCGGCGCACGGTGGCGATCACGCGATCACCGCGTGCGAGAAGTTTTTCCGCCAACCCACGACCAAACCCGGACGATGCACCGGTAATCAACCATGTCTTGTCCATGTCAGTTCCTTTCTGTCTTGCTCTGAACATGGGGGGACTATAGAAACCAGTGATTGTTGCGATAACCACGCTTAATTCGGATGGGTTAGTGAAAATATGCCAGCAGTCAGCCAGCCGACCTTAAACGACATGCGGTTCTTCATCGCGGTTGCCGAACATCGCAGTTTTCGAAAGGCGGCCGATGCGCTTGGTGTTGCGCCCTCCACGCTGAGCCACGCGCTGCGCAACATGGAAAGCAACCTTGATATCCGCCTGTTTCATCGCACGACGCGCAGTGTTTCGCTGACCGAGGCGGGCGAACAGCTTCTTGATCGTTTGCGCCCGGCGCTGCTCAATCTTGAAGAAGCCATGGGCACGGTCGACAGCTTTCGCAGTGGCGGCCCGTCGGGCACAGTACGCATCAATACATCCGATGGGGCTGCGCGCCTTTTGACCCGCCATGTGGTGCCGGAAATGCGCAAACGCTACCCGGATGTGGCGATTGATCTGGTGACCGAAGGACGGCTTGTCGATATCGTCGCCGGCGGTTTTGACGCCGGGGCACGACTGGGCGAAACTGTGCCGCTTGATATGGTGGCGGTGCGCTTTGGTCCGCCATTTCGCTTCGTCGCGGTTGCGTCACCAGATTATTTCATAACCCGTCCCCGCCCCATCGTACCCGATGATTTGCACAGCCATGATTGCATCCGCCATCGTTTTCCCAGCGGCAAGATCTATCACTGGGATTTTGAAAAGCAGGGTCAGGAAATCTCGATTGATGTGTCCGGCCCGCTGACGCTGGATCGACATGATCTGATGGTCGATGTCGCCCGGCAGGGGCTTGGCATTGCTTACGTGTCAGAGATTTATGCCGCGCGTGCCATCGCCAGTGGTGATCTTGTCACCGTACTCGATGACTGGCTGCCCGAAATTCCGGGGCTTTTCCTATATTACCCGGATCACCGGCGCGTTCCCCCACCCTTGCGCGCCTTTATGGATGTGATGAAATCCCTCGACCCTGCGTTGCGAACCGGATATCTGGAAAGGGATATCTGATTTTGAAAAATGATAAAAACCGGATCAAAACGCGGGGACAGGGACGATGACGTCCAGCAACACATCACGCCAGAAAAACCTTGCCGGCATCATGACGATGTGTGGCGGGGTGGCGGCGCTGTGTATCAATGATGCGCTGGCCAAAAGCCTGATGGATCATTATTCCCCGATCCAGATCATCTTCCTGCGCAACATCATCGCCCTTCCCTTTGCCTTTTTGGTGGCGCTCAAAATGGGCGGTTCTCGCAGTTTGCGGTCAAGCCGGGTTCACGTGCATTTCATGCGCGGTGTCGTCTGGATTGCCGCCACGGTGATGTTCTTTACCAGCATCCATCACCTTGGCTTGGCCGAGGCCACCGCACTCGCCTTTGTCGCCCCGTTATTTATCACCGCCCTTTCGGCGATCTTCATTGCCCGGGTCGGCTGGCGGCGCTGGCTTGCCGTCAGTGTCGGTTTCATGGGGGTGCTGGTGATTGTGCGGCCCGGCGCCGCGACGTTTGAACTCATATCGCTGCTGCCGATTGCGACAGCACTTGCCTATGCACTATTGATGCTGAGCGCGCGTTTTGTCGACACGCGCGAGACCATGTCGACATTACTGCTTTATCTCAGCCTGACCAGCGCCATTCTGACCTGCATTCCGGCCTTGTTCGTCTGGACATCTGTTCGGTCCGAAGACATCTGGCTGTTTGTCGCGATTGCGGCATTTGGCTCGGTCGGGATTACCATGATCACCCAGGCCTTCCGTTTTGCTGAGGCCCCCACGGTGGCCCCGTTCGACTACACAGCGCTGATCTGGGCCACCGCCCTTGGATGGCTGTTTTGGGGCGAAACGCCCGATATGCTGACCTTTGTCGGCGCTGGGATCATTACCGCGAGTGGCCTGTTCGTCATCTTCCGCGAAAGCAAGGTCGCGTCCGAAAGTTAGGCACGCGGCTTCACACCATAAGTCCGCATGGCCCCGTCGCGCATGTCAGCCTCGGTAACGTCCTTTTTGAAACGGTAACTTGGGGCCAGAATTTCATTGGCCTTACTCACCCTCACATCAAACAGGGTCGCCACCCGAAACGCGTCGCCCGCCATCTCCTGCAGGATGGGTTGGCGCTCCTCAAACCCGTCGTCACCTTTGCGCATCAGGGTTGCCGCACCATAAAGCTGCCAGCCGCGTTGTGAAAACACATCAACGAAACTGACGCACACCTGCGGATCGCGCGCGATATTCTGAACCGATTGCGGGGAGGCAATATTGGCGATGATGATGCGGTCCTCACCAAAACAGGCAAAGATCTCCTTGGGACTGACCGACGGCCCGGCATCAGAACCTGTCGCCAGCCAACACAGAACCGAACGATTGGCATAGTCGCGGATGTCGTCGGTCAGCATGGGGCGCTTCCTTCAAAAAATTGGGTGCGCGATCACCCTATCACCCACGCCTGACCAACAAAACAAAACCCGCTTTCCAAACGAAAAGCGGGCGCAGTCAGCAACCATACAGACGTATTAATAATTGGCCTTGAACGTCGGCTCTTCGCCGCGCGCCTTGGCGGCCGCCTCAATATTTCTCAGCAAGGCACGCTTGCTTTCGGTGCGGCGACGACCGGAATTACGCGCAACATAATCTTGCCTGGAATAGCCAAGTTCGGCCTTTTTCCGTTCAATGGATTCTGCCAGTTCTTTAAGCGTAATCTCGCGCATGATTGGTTACCCTGTGTGGCAAGCAGAACAACAATGAACACATCCGTCACTGCTCGGATAAATCGTTTTAGCTTTGGCCACTGCACCAGTACAAGACGCGTAGTAACCAAGGTAAGTCTTACTATGGACCATATTCAGCCATGAGCAACCTTCTTCATGGACTTCGTGATCCCCGGAATCATCCTGTGCACGGTCGTTCACATAATAATCTGGCATGATTTTCTCCTTGATATCTGAACCCAAGAGAAATTAGGCCAAATTAATATTATGTTTTCCAGAATAAGCAGACAGACCTATCCTCGATAGGTAAACCTTAAGTAGGAACTCACCAACAAAAATCCCCCATCGCGTAGGTGATGTGTCGGCCGGTTGCGGCCAGAAGCGCATCAAGCTTTTCACGTTCCGGCAGCGTGCCGCGCGGGGCGCCGAGTTCATCGGCGTGGATGCCGCCGGTGACAAGTACAACGTCCAGACCGGCATTGTTCGATCCGGCGATGTCGGTCGAAATGCTGTCGCCGACCACCAGCAATTTGGCATCCGGGCCCTTGTCAAACATCTGCAGGCAGAAGTCATAGGCACTTGCCAATGGCTTGCCTTCCCAGCGGACATTGCCGCCCAGTTCCTCATAGCGCCCGGCAATCGCCCCGGCACAGATAATGCGTTTGCCACCCCGGATCACTTCGCGGTCGGGGTTTGGGCACAGCACCGGCAAATCACGCGCCTTAAGCGCATGGAGCAAGTCTTCATATTTCGAAACCGGATCATGATCCTCGTTCGGTCCGGTGATCAGAACCCAGTCGGCATCATCGACCTCGGTGACAATCTCGACATCCTGCTGTTCAAACATCGACATATCGCGCACCGGCCCCACCATCAGGACCTTGCGCCCCAGTTTGGCGTACCAGGGATCAGTGCGTGCCACCAACTGGGCATAGGCAACCTCGCCCGATGCCACCGCCGGACCATAGAGATCACGCGCAATGCCCATATCTTCCATCCGGCTGACCACGACCGACGAACGACGCGGTGCGTTGGACAGAAGGGCGACCGGAATGCCGGCTTCCTTTAGCGCCGTCATCGCCGCAATCGAGCTTGGATAGGGTGTCACCCCGTCATGCACCACGCCCCACAGATCAAGGATCACGGCATCATATTTGCCAATCACCTCGGACAGGCCATTGATCATTTCATAAGGGGCGGTCTTGCTCATGCCGTCCTAGTCCTTATCTTATTTATCGTTTTTGTCTTTGTCGTTGGCTTTGGCTGCCACTGCCGCCTTGGCGGCGCGCGCTTCATCCACCGGAATGCCCTTGCCCGAAATTTCCGGGAAGGCCGCCCCGACCGCATCACTCACATTGGCAAAGCCATCCTTGCGGAGCCGCCGTGCAAGGTCTTCCTTGATCTCGGTAACAAGCTCCACACCGTGATAAACGAGTGCCGAATAAAGCTGCACCAGTGACGCACCATTGAGGATTTTCTCATAGGCATCCTTGCCCGATGCAATGCCGCCCACCCCGATCAAAGGCACCTTGCCCTCGGTCAAGCGGTAAAAATCGGCCAGAACCTTGGTCGAAGGTTCCATGAGCGGCGGGCCGGAAAGCCCCCCCTTTTCATCCTGATCATAGGAATTAAGCCCGACCGGGCGGTCAATCGTCGTGTTCGAAACGATCATGCCATCAAGCTTGACCTTGGTGACCACAGCCGCAATGTCGGATTTGTCTTCCTCGGTCAAATCCGGGGCGACCTTAAGCAACACCGGAACCCCCTTGGCAAAACTGTTGCGTGCCTTGATCACGGCCCTGAGCAGCTTCTCAAGCGGGGCGCGGCCCTGCAAAGCGCGCAGACCCGGCGTATTGGGCGAGGACACATTGACCACCAGATAATCGGCATAGGGGCCAAGCGCCTCGACCCCCTTGGCGTAATCGCTTGCGGCGTCTTCGGAATATTTGTTTTTGCCAAGGTTGGCGCCCAAAACACCGCGCCGCGCACGTTTGCGCAGGCGGCTGGCCACAACTTCGGCACCGTCATTATTAAAGCCCATGCGGTTGATCACCGCCCGGTCGGAATACAGCCGGAAAAGACGGGGTTTGGGGTTGCCCGGTTGGGGAAGTGGTGTCACCGAACCGATTTCAACAAAGCCAAAGCCATGTGACAGCATCCGGTTTGGGACTTCGGCATTCTTGTCAAAGCCCGCAGCAAGCCCGACCGGATTGGCAAATTTGCGCCCGAACACCTCGGTCTCAAGCATCGGGTTTGCATCCGTCGCGTCATCATCGCGCGGCACCAGATTGTTTTTCAACGCCCAGATCGCCAGACCATGCGCGGTCTCGGCATCAATCCAGCGGACAATCGGCAAAACCAGTGACTTATACCACCCCACGCGACACGCTCCGTACTTGAAAGGACATGCCCTTTTCTTACGCGCCTGCGCCGACAGGGGCAAGGATCAATGGCATTAAATCTTGGCATGCCATACGTCCCTCCCCCTTAGCTCCCGATCTCTGTCCCCTGAAGGCAGGTCTGATAAAATGGATGGTCCTTGGGCACGATCATGGCATCACGGATCAAACGGCCCTGAACCAGGACGACAATTCGTTCGTCCGTTTCCTGAATAGGCGAGAACAAACCACCCGAAATTGCATAACCGGAACAAAACATGGAATAGACCTTAGGGTCGGCTTCTTTCAAATAGGACCGCATTGGATCAGCAAGGATTTGCAGATGTGTAAAGTTTGCATCTTTCGAACGCAGGGAAACATAGTAAAAATCGCGCGTATAAAAGGCCTCGAACGGTTTCAGCTCTCCGGCCAATACGGCTTCAAAAAATTGCATATCCTTTAGCGCTGGTCGCGAGCGGTAAAGCCGCAACAACGGATGCATGTAGCTTGCTTTTTCCAACTCGTAATCCGGCAATTCTACCGCCGCAACGTGCTGCCTGAACTGCTCTAAACTCTCACGAACAAGTTCAACGCCATACCGTTTGCTGTTGTCGCTGTACTCCTGAACGTTTTCTAGCGGCCCGCCAGCACAGGTGGCTATCAACTGATCCAAACCGGCGATATCTTTAAATGACTTTGCAAGCGGATCATAAAGCGGTGTGATGGAAAGCTTGCTTCGTCCCTCACCAATCCGACGGATACGCATTAGCGTGGTCGCCTTGCCAAGCCATTCATCAGAAACATCAATCTGATAGGTTTTTACGGTCCGAACGATCCCATACAAAAAATAGTCGGGCTCAAAGCTGTTACGCTTTTTTTCTTCGACAACACACTCGCCAAACTCTGTGAAATTGCGTGGAACCTCGGCCTCAAAGGCCACAAACCGATCAGTCGGATCGACAGCCTCGTCAATCTTTTTAACCGAATAAGTCGGCGCACACCCGCCAAGCGCGAGCATCATCAAACCCAAACCAAGAAAACGCACCCGCGTCTGTACTTCTGGCAACCGCATTGAAACACCCCAAATCACGCGATCAAAACATATCGGGCAACAATCGTTAAAATGGTAAAACGCCGCTGTGACAGCAATCACACGGCCTGTTTATAATTTGAATTGCCATCCACCCAATTGACAGCCGCCATTTCCGGAATATCTAGGTGCCACCAAAACAGAAATTCCGATCAAAGGATATCCAATGTCAAAACCCGACATTCTCTTCACACCTTTCAAGCTGAAAACGCTCGATCTTCCCAACCGTATCGTCATGGCCCCGATGACGCGCAACAAGGCCCCCGATGGCATTCCGGGGACGGCCAATGCTGATTATTACCGCAAGCGCGCCGCAGGCGGTGTTGGCCTGATCCTGTCCGAGGGCACGGTTGTTGGTCGCCCGGCTTCGCGCAATCTTCCGCACATCCCGTTCTTCCATGGGGATGAAGCAATCGCCGGCTGGAAGGCCGTTGCCGATGCCGTGCATGCCGCCGGTGGCAAAATGGGCCCGCAGATCTGGCATACCGGATCGACCCGCACACCGGACAGCTGGGAACCGAATGCACCGGTTGAAAGCCCGTCCGGCCTTGTCGGCCCGGATGATCCGCGCGGCAACACCATGAGTGAGTCTGACATTGCCGATACCATCGCTGCCTTCGCCAAGGCCGCCCTGGATGCCAAGAATGCCGGTTTTGATACCTTCGAAATTCATGGCGCGCACGGCTATCTGATTGATCAGTTCTTCTGGTCGGGCACCAACCTGCGCACCGATCGTTTTGGCGGCAAGACGATCAAGGAACGTTCAACCTTCGCCCGCGAAGTGGTGAGCGCCATGCGTGCCGCCGTCGGCCCGGACTTCCCGATCATCCTGCGCGTCAGCCAATGGAAACAGCAGGATTTCACCGCCCGCCTTGCCTACACGCCCGATGAAATGACCGATTGGCTGGCCCCGCTGGTCGAGGCAGGTGTGGATATCATTCACGCATCGCAACGTCGTTTCTGGGAACCGGAATTCCCCGAGATTGATGGCGAAAAGGGCCTGAACTTTGCCGGTTGGGCAAAAAAACTGACCGGGGCGCCGACAATTTCGGTCGGCTCTGTCGGTCTGTCATCGGACTTCATCGGCGCATTTTCCGGCGAAGCCTCCGAAAAATCCAGCCTTGATGAGCTGATCAATCGCATGGAAAAGGGCGAGTTTGACCTGATCGCGGTTGGCCGTGCCCTGCTCAGCGATGCGCAGTGGGCCAACAAGGTCAAAAACGGCGCCTATGACCAGCTGGAAGATTTCAACGCCTCTGCCATGGCAGAACTCGCCTAAGTTAACACCGATCACAAACACAAAAAAAACAGCCCGCCGAACCATCGGCGGGCTGTTTTGCTGTTTGCATCAATCTTGCTTGAAACAGCGCCGAAGCCCCTCTTCGACCGATATTGGTGGCCTCCAATCCATATGCGTCTGCGCCTTGGAAATATCGACCTGCAAAGATCCCAATAACCGTTTCGCCAGCCCCCGTTTTCCAAGCATATGCGCCGCACTTCGCAGCAGGGATTCCGGGACAGGGATCAATCGCGACGGCTTCC
>Ga0207828_100438_pt1 | contig 13318 bp, 6 predicted proteins | sample TtaePargueraPR_11_FD_187276 | JGI IMG/M metagenome (GOLD analysis project Ga0207828, IMG submission 187276) | Aerobic enrichment media microbial communities from Bioluminiscent Bay, La Parguera, Puerto Rico - Tt and P2 (3) (SPAdes) | ecosystem: Environmental > Aquatic > Marine > Unclassified ...
GTAGCCGCCAAATGCCCGGCCGCCGTTCTGCAGAACGTAAAGAGGCATGACATATGACGCAGTCCTTCACTGGTCGCAAACGGGTTCGCAAGTCTTTCGGCCGCATTCCGCAGGTTGCGGAAATGCCGAACCTGATCGAGGTGCAGAAATATTCCTACGATCAGTTTCTCCAGGTCGGCAAACCGGAAGCCGGACGGCTCGATCAGGGGCTCCAGTCGGTTTTCAAGTCGGTTTTCCCGATTTCCGATTTCTCCGAGTCGGCTGTTCTTGAGTTCATCGATTATGAATTCGAAGAGCCGAAATATGACGTTGAAGAGTGCCAGCAGCGGAGCATGACTTTTGCCGCGCCGCTGAAAGTCACTCTCCGTCTCATCGTGTTCGAGGTGGACGAGGATACGGGCGCCAAGTCCGTCAAGGACATCAAGGAACAAGACGTTTACATGGGCGATATGCCGCTCATGACGTCCAACGGCACCTTCGTCGTGAACGGCACGGAGCGCGTCATCGTCTCGCAGATGCACCGCAGCCCCGGCGTGTTCTTCGATCATGACAAGGGCAAGACCCATTCGAGCGGCAAGCTGCTCTTTGCTGCGCGCGTCATTCCCTATCGCGGTTCGTGGCTCGATTTCGAGTTCGACGCGAAGGACATTGTGCATGTGCGCATCGACCGCCGCCGCAAACTGCCGGTGACGACGCTGCTTTATGCGCTGGGCATGGATGCGGAAGAGATTCTGGGCACGTTCTACAATCAGGTCGTCTTCAAGAAAGACAAGAAGGGCTGGAAAGTCGATTTCGACGCCGAGCGCTACCGCGGCGTGAAGCCGGAGCGCGATCTGGTCGATGCGAAGACCGGTAAAGTGGTTGTGGAAGCGGGCAAGAAGATCACCCCGCGGCTTGCGCGCAAGCTGGTGGAAGAGGGGCTTTCGGACCTTCTGCTGCAGAATGAAGACCTTGCCGGCCGCTATGTGGCCGAAGAGCTGGTCAATGCAGAGACGGGTGAAATCTTCGCCGAAGCCGGTCAGGAAATTTCGGTTGAGCTGATCGAAGAGCTGGAAGCAGCAGGCTATACGGAAATTCCGACGCTCGATATCGACCACATCAATACGGGCGCCTTTATCCGCAACACGCTGTCCGTCGACAAGTCGACCAACCGCGAGCAGGCGCTTTACGACATTTACCGTGTGATGCGCCCGGGCGAGCCGCCCACGCTGGACACGGCTGAAGCGCTGTTCAAGAGCCTGTTCTTCGATTCCGAACGCTACGACCTTTCCGCGGTTGGCCGCGTGAAGATGAATATGCGTCTCGACCTTGATGCCGAAGACACGGTGCGTGTGCTGCGCAAGGAAGACATTCTGGCTGTCATCAAGACGCTGGTCGGCCTGCGGGACGGCAAGGGTGAGATTGACGACATCGACAATCTTGGCAACCGCCGTGTGCGTTCGGTCGGTGAGCTGATGGAAAACCAGTACCGCATCGGCCTCTTGCGCATGGAGCGGGCGATCAAGGAGCGCATGAGCTCTGTCGATATCGACACCGTCATGCCGCATGACCTGATCAACGCCAAGCCGGCTGCCGCCGCGGTGCGTGAGTTCTTCGGTTCCTCGCAGCTTTCGCAGTTCATGGACCAGACGAACCCGCTTTCGGAAATCACGCATAAGCGCCGTCTCTCGGCGCTTGGGCCTGGCGGTCTGACGCGCGAACGCGCGGGCTTCGAGGTGCGCGACGTGCACCCGACGCATTATGGCCGTATCTGCCCGATTGAAACGCCGGAAGGCCCGAACATTGGTCTCATCAACTCGCTGGCGACCTTCGCCCGCGTGAACAAGTATGGCTTCATCGAAAGCCCCTACCGGAAGGTGCATGAGGGCAAGGTGACGGATGAGATTATCTATCTCTCCGCCATGGAAGAGGCCCGCTATCACGTAGCGCAGGCCAGTATTCCGCTCACGGATGATGGCGAGATCAAAGAAGAGCTGGTGAACTGCCGCTTCGACGGCGATTTCGAGATGGTGCCCCACACGCAGGTGGACCTGATCGACGTGTCGCCGAAGCAGATCGTTTCGGTGGCCTCCGCGCTCATTCCGTTCCTTGAAAACGACGACGCGAACCGCGCGCTCATGGGCTCGAACATGATGCGTCAGGCCGTGCCGCTCGTTCAGGCGGAAGCGCCTTTCGTGGGCACGGGCATGGAATCGGTCGTTGCGCGTGACTCCGGCGCTGCCATCGCGGCCCGCCGGGCGGGCATCATTGATCAGGTGGACGCCGAGCGTATCGTTATCCGCGCGACGGAAGAAACCGATCCGACGAAGCCGGGTGTGGACATCTACAACCTGCGCAAGTTCCAGCGTTCGAACCAGAACACCTGCATCAACCAGCGTCCGCTGGTGCGTGTGGGCGAGCAGGTGAATGCGGGCGACATCATTGCCGATGGTCCTTCGACGGAACTTGGCGATCTCGCGCTTGGCCGGAATGTGCTCGTCGCGTTCATGCCGTGGAATGGCTACAACTTCGAAGACTCGATCCTGCTTTCAGAGCGGATCGTGCGCGATGACGTCTTCACCTCGATCCATATTGAAGAGTTCGAAGTGGCGGCACGCGATACGAAACTGGGCCCGGAAGAAATCACCCGAGACATCCCGAATGTCGGCGAAGAGGCTCTGAAGAACCTCGATGAAGCCGGTATCGTCTATGTCGGCGCGGAAGTGCATCCGGGCGACATTCTGGTCGGCAAGATCACGCCGAAGGGCGAGAGCCCGATGACGCCGGAAGAAAAGCTTCTGCGCGCCATCTTCGGTGAAAAAGCCTCTGACGTGCGTGACACTTCGCTGCGGTTGCCGCCCGGTGTTGCCGGTACGATCGTGGAAGTGCGTGTCTTCAACCGCCATGGTGTGGACAAGGACGAACGCGCCATGCAGATCGAGCGGGAAGAGATCGAACGCCTGGCGAAAGACCGGGACGACGAACTCGCGATCCTCGAGCGGAACGTCTATGGCCGTCTGGAAGAGCTGCTGCTTGGCAAGCAGGTTTCCTTCGCGCCGAACATGGATGCAGACGCGAAGGTGACGCAGGCCTCGCTCGACGAGCTGTCCAAGGGTCAGTGGTGGCAGATCGCGCTCAAGAATGAGAGCGCGATGGCGGAAGTGGAAGCGCTGAAGAAGCTCTTCGACGATGGCAAGGAGCGGCTTGAAGCGCGCTTTGCCGACAAGGTCGACAAGCTGCAGCGCGGCGACGAGCTGCCGCCCGGCGTGATGAAGATGGTCAAGGTCTTCGTTGCGGTGAAGCGCAAGATGCAGCCGGGCGACAAGATGGCCGGCCGCCACGGGAACAAGGGTGTTGTGTCGCGCATTCTGCCGATGGAAGACATGCCCTATCTTGAAGACGGCACGCCCGTCGATATCGTGCTCAACCCGCTCGGGGTGCCAAGCCGCATGAATGTGGGGCAGATTCTCGAAACGCACCTTGGCTGGGCCTGTGCCGGCATGGGGCGCAAGATCGAGGAAGCCCTGGGCGTCTATCAGCGTGAAGGCAATATGCAGCCGCTGAAGCAGACGCTGGATGCGATCTATGGCGATGATGAAGAGGTGACGAGCCTCGACGAGCGGGAAACCGTGGAAATGGCCGGCAATCTGCGCCGCGGGGTGCCGATTGCAACGCCGGTTTTCGACGGCGCGCGCGAGAACGACATTGTGGATGTGCTGGCGCAGGCTGGTCTCGACCGGTCCGGTCAGGTCACGCTGCATGACGGGCGCTCGGGCGAGCAGTTCGACCGCAAGGTGACAGTGGGCTATATGTATATGCTCAAGCTGCATCACCTGGTGGACGACAAGATCCATGCCCGTTCCATCGGCCCTTACAGCCTCGTCACCCAGCAGCCGCTGGGCGGGAAGGCGCAGTTCGGCGGCCAGCGCTTCGGCGAAATGGAAGTGTGGGCGCTCGAAGCTTACGGTGCCGCTTACACGCTGCAGGAAATGCTTACCGTCAAGTCGGACGACGTGGCCGGCCGTACGAAGGTTTACGAAGCCATCGTGCGCGGCGACGACACCTTCGAGGCAGGCATTCCGGAAAGCTTCAATGTGCTCGTCAAGGAAATGCGCTCGCTCGGCCTCAATGTCGAGCTGCAGACGAAGCCTGCAACCTGATCATGGCGCGAGGCGGCTGTGCTATCAGCCGCCTCGGTTCGCCGACATAGCGTTTTTGACATCATGGGGAGCCGGAAGCCCTGCCGGCAAAAACCCCGAATGCCCTGGCAGCCTTTTGCTGTCTTGGCCGACATGAGGAGAAGTCCATGAACCAAGAGGTCATGAATCTCTTTAACCCGCTGGCGAGCGCCCAGAGCTTCGATCAAATTCGGATCTCGATCGCCAGCCCGGAGCGGATTCTGTCTTGGTCCTACGGCGAGATCAAAAAGCCCGAAACGATCAATTACCGCACGTTCAAGCCTGAGCGTGACGGTCTTTTCTGTGCGCGTATCTTCGGGCCGATCAAGGACTATGAGTGCTTGTGCGGCAAGTACAAGCGGATGAAGTATAAAGGCATCATCTGCGAAAAGTGCGGCGTGGAAGTAACCCTTTCGAAGGTCCGCCGCGAGCGCATGGGTCATATCGACCTGGCTGCGCCCGTCGCGCATATCTGGTTCCTGAAATCGCTGCCGTCCCGGATCGGCCTTCTGCTCGACATGACGCTGAAGGACCTGGAGCGGGTTCTCTATTTCGAGAACTACATCGTTCTGGAACCCGGCCTGACGCCGCTGAAAGAGCGCCAGCTTCTTTCCGAAGAAGAGTTCCTGGACGCGCAGGATGAGTATGGCGAGGACAGCTTCACGGCCGGCATCGGCGCGGAAGCCATCCGCGACATGATGATGGGTCTCGATCTTGAAAAGATGCGCGATGATCTGCGCGTCGAGATCGCCGAGTCCACCTCGGAACTCAAGCCGAAGAAACTGGCGAAGCGCCTCAAGGTCGTCGAGTCCTTCATCGAATCAGGCAACCGCCCGGAATGGATGATCATGACGGTCATTCCGGTCATTCCGCCGGAACTGCGCCCGCTGGTGCCTCTGGATGGCGGCCGCTTTGCGACGTCGGACCTGAACGATCTCTACCGCCGTGTGATCAACCGTAACAACCGCCTCAAGCGGCTTATGGAACTGCGCGCGCCGGACATCATCATCCGCAACGAAAAGCGCATGCTGCAGGAATCCGTGGATGCGCTGTTCGACAATGGCCGCCGCGGCCGCGTTATCACTGGCGCCAATAAGCGTCCGCTGAAATCGCTTTCCGACATGCTGAAGGGCAAGCAGGGCCGGTTCCGTCAGAACCTGCTCGGCAAGCGTGTCGACTATTCCGGCCGTTCGGTGATCGTGGTGGGGCCGGAGCTCAAGCTGCATCAGTGCGGCTTGCCGAAGAAGATGGCGCTCGAGCTGTTCAAGCCGTTCATCTATTCGCGTCTTGAGGCGAAGGGGCTTTCGGCTACGGTCAAGCAGGCGAAGAAGCTCGTCGAGAAAGAGCGTCCGGAAGTCTGGGACATTCTCGAAGAGGTGATCCGCGAGCACCCGGTTCTTCTGAACCGCGCGCCGACGCTGCACCGTCTCGGCATTCAGGCATTCGAGCCCACGCTGATCGAAGGCAAGGCGATCCAGCTTCACCCGCTGGTCTGCGCGGCCTTCAACGCCGACTTCGATGGCGACCAGATGGCCGTTCACGTGCCGCTGTCGCTCGAAGCGCAGCTCGAAGCCCGTGTGCTGATGATGTCCACAAACAATATCCTGCACCCGGCGAACGGTTCGCCGATCATCGTGCCGTCGCAGGACATCGTGCTTGGCCTTTACTACGTGACGCTCGAAAAGCAGAACGAGCCGGGCGAGGGCATGGTGTTCGCGGATGTGGATGAAATCCGCTACGCGCTTGAAACGGGTGCGGTGACGCTGCACGCCAAGGTGAAGGCGCGCTGGCACGAAGCAGACGAGAACGGCAATCTGCATTCCACGATCGTGGAAACGACGCCGGGCCGGATGCTGGTGGGCCAGCTTCTGCCGAAGAATGTGAACGTGCCTTATGACCTGGTGAACAAGCTGCTCACCAAGAAGGAAATCTCCCGGATGATCGATGTGGTGTACCGCCACTGCGGTCAGAAGGAGACGGTGATCTTCTGCGACCAGATCATGGCGCTCGGTTTCGGGCATGCATGCCGCGCCGGCATTTCTTTCGGTAAGGATGACATGGTTATCCCGGGTGAGAAGGAAGGCCTCGTCGATGAGACCGACAAGCTCGCCAAGGAATATGAGCAGCAGTACATCGACGGTCTCATCACGCAGGGTGAGAAGTACAACAAGGTTGTCGACGCCTGGGCGAAGTGTACCGACCGTGTGGCTGACGCCATGATGGAAAAGATCTCGTCGGTGCAGATCGATGAGGAAACCAAGCGCGAGAAGCAGATCAACTCGATCTACATGATGGCGCATTCGGGTGCGCGTGGTTCGCCCGCGCAGATGAAGCAGCTTGCGGGTATGCGCGGCCTCATGGCCAAGCCGTCGGGCGAGATTATCGAGACGCCGATCATTTCCAACTTCAAGGAAGGCCTCTCGGTTATCGAATACTTCAACTCCACGCACGGTGCGCGTAAGGGTCTTGCGGACACGGCGCTCAAGACGGCGAACTCGGGTTATCTGACCCGCCGTCTCGTGGACGTGGCGCAGGACTGCATCGTGACGGAGCCTGATTGCGGCACGGATGCCGGCATCACCATTCAGGCGGTGATCGAGTCCGGTGAAGTGATCGTGTCTCTGGGCGACCGTGTGCTCGGCCGCACGCCTGCCGACGATGTGCTCGACCCGGCAACCGGCGATGTCATCGTGCCGAAGGGCACGACGATGGACGAGCCGCATGTCGAGCTTGTCGAGCAGGCGAATGTGCAGAGCATCCGTATCCGTTCCGCGCTGACCTGCGAAACGAAGAATGGCGTTTGCGCCACCTGCTATGGCCGCGACCTGGCACGCGGCACGCCGGTCAACCTCGGCGAGGCTGTCGGTGTTATTGCCGCGCAGTCGATCGGCGAGCCCGGTACGCAGCTCACCATGCGCACGTTCCACATTGGCGGCACGGCGCAGGTGGTGGACAGCTCGTTCATCGAGTCCAACCACACGGGTACGATCAAGGTTGTGAACCGCAATGTGGTGAAAGACTCCACGGGCGCGCTGGTGGTCATGGGCCGCAACGTGCAAGTGCAGGTGATCGACGAGCACGGTCATGAGCGGTCGACGAACAAGCTGCCTTATGGTGCGCGTTTGCGTGTCGATGAAGGCGGCAAGATCAACCGCGGCGACCGGATGGCGGAGTGGGACCCCTATACAATCCCGCTGCTGACGGAAGTGAATGGTGTGGTCGAGTATGAAGACCTCACGGAAGGCATGTCGATCAAGGAAGTCACCGACGAAGCGACGGGTATTTCCCAGCGTGTGGTCGTTGACTGGCGCGCGAGCCCGAAAGGCTCGGAACTGCGTCCGGCTCTTGTGGTTCGTTCCAAGAACGGCGAAGTCATGAAGCTGTCCAACGGGAACGATGCCCGTTACCTGTTGTCGGTGGATGCCATTCTTTCGGTCGAAAACGGTGCGGAAGTGCATGCCGGTGACGTGCTGGCGCGTATTCCGACGGAAGGCGCGAAGACCCGCGACATTACGGGCGGTCTGCCCCGCGTGGCGGAACTCTTCGAAGCGCGCCGTCCGAAGGACCATGCGATCATCGCGGAAGTCACAGGCCGGGTCGAATTCGGCAAGGACTACAAGAACAAGCGCCGGCTTATCGTCCATCCGGAAGATGGCGGCGATGCGGTTGAGTATCTCATCCCGAAGGGCAAGCACATTGCCGTTCAGGAAGGCGATATCATCGAGAAGGGCGAATTCCTGCTCGATGGCCATCCGGCACCGCACGACATTCTTGCGATTTCCGGTGTCGAGGAGCTTGCCGCTTATCTCGTGAACGAGATCCAGGACGTTTACCGGCTGCAGGGCGTGACGATCAACGACAAGCATATTGAAGTGATCGTGCGTCAGATGCTGCAGAAGGTGGAAATCACGGATCCGGGCGAGTCGACCTTCCTGTCGGGTGAACAGCTCGACCGGCTCGAGCTCGACGAGATCAACGAGAAGCTCGTGGCAGAAGGCCGCAAGCCGGCCTCGGGCAATCCGGTGCTGCTCGGCATCACCAAGGCGTCGCTGCAGACGCGCTCCTTCTTCTCGGCGGCCTCGTTCCAGGAGACGACGCGCGTTCTCACCGAAGCCGCCGTTATCGGCAAGGTGGACGATCTGGCGGGTCTCAAGGAGAACATCATTGTCGGGCGCCTGATCCCTGCCGGGACGGGCCGCATGATGGAACTGCTGCAGGGCGAGGCCCGTGAGCGCGACAAGGTGCTGCTTGAGGAGCAGGTGGCGGCAGGGGAGATCTCCTCCCCGGAAGCAGCCGAGGCGCCTCAAGAGGCTGAGGACACGGCAGAAGCTGCGGAAGAAGAAAGCCCGGATGGCGGTGCTGCCTGACTGGCATGCTAAGATCTGAGGAGAAGGGGCCGCTGGCGATTGCGGCCCCTTTTTCGTTGTCTGGCGTGCGGTCCCGTATCTGACCAAATTCACGTCTTAATGATGTAAATAGGGCCGTTGCCATTCGGACCGATTCTGAAGGGGGGGGTGCGGCGGTGAATGCTGGCGAATCTGCACTCCGGGAATCGATACCGGCACAAGGCATCAAGGCGGCGTTTCAGGGAGAATCCAGGGGCTGGCGAGGTGTTTGGGGCCTTTTTGGCGGCCTTCTTCGGCCTGTTGTGACGGCGCGCCCGTCAAAGCGGTAAAAAAACGTCAATCCCGCCGTAAATTCGCTTAAGCCGGGGTTGACGGTTTCATGGGGGCGGAGTAGTTTCCGCGCACTTTCGCATCAGGCGGTAGGCACTTTCGCGGCGTTAGACGCGGCCTAGACGCTGAGGCAGAAAACCGAATACGAGGTTTGGCGCACGATCCTTCGGGATCCTCTGCATTTGGGGACACCGGCCAAAACGGGCTGGTTGTCTCGCTTTCTCGCGCTTCGAGGACGCAATCCTGCGTCCGCGGCCGGCGCGGGGCTTGGTGTTTGAACAGACGGAACGGCATATGCCTACGATCAACCAGCTTATTCGCAAGCCGCGCAAGGCGCCGGTGAAGCGCAACAAAGTCCCGGCGATGGAAGCCTGTCCGCAGAAGCGCGGCGTGTGCACCCGCGTCTATACGACGACGCCGAAAAAGCCGAACTCGGCTCTGCGTAAGGTGGCGCGTGTTCGCCTGACCAACGGGTTCGAAGTGACGAGCTACATCCCTGGTGAAGGTCACAACCTTCAGGAGCACTCCGTGGTGATGATCCGCGGCGGCCGTGTGAAGGACCTTCCGGGTGTGCGTTATCACATCCTCCGCGGCGTGCTCGACACGCAGGGTGTTGGCGACCGCCGCCAGCGCCGCTCCAAATATGGCGCCAAGCGGCCGAAGTAAGGAAGATAGCCGATGTCTCGACGTCACCGCGCAGAAAAACGTGAAGTTCTCCCCGATCCCAAGTTCGGCGATCTGATCGTTTCCAAGTTCATGAATAGCCTGATGAAGGACGGCAAGAAGTCCGTCGCTGAAAGCATCGTTTATGGTGCTTTCGACAAGATTCAGGGGAAGGGCGGCGCTGATCCGCTTCAGACGTTCCATGACGCGCTCGACAACGTCATGCCCCAAATTGAAGTGCGTTCGCGCCGTGTGGGTGGTGCAACGTATCAGGTGCCGGTTGAGGTGCGTCCCGACCGCCGCCGCGCGCTGGCCATCCGCTGGCTGATCACAGCTGCCCGTGGCCGCAACGAAACGACGATGGTTGATCGTCTTTCGGGTGAGCTGCTGGATGCGGCGAACAACCGCGGCACTGCGGTGAAGAAGCGCGAAGACACCCACCGGATGGCAGAGGCCAACCGCGCATTCTCGCATTATCGCTGGTAAGTCCCGGCACAAGAGGTTTCATCATGGTAGCGCGCAAGACCAAGCTCCAGGACTATCGCAATATCGGCATCATGGCTCACATCGATGCGGGTAAGACGACGACCACGGAGCGCATTCTTTACTACACGGGCCGCAGCCACAAAATCGGCGAAGTGCACGATGGCGCCGCCACGATGGACTGGATGGAGCAGGAGCAGGAGCGTGGCATCACGATCACGTCCGCTGCGACGACCTGCTTCTGGAAAGATCACCGCGTCAACATCATCGACACGCCCGGCCACGTGGACTTCACGATTGAAGTTGAGCGTTCGCTTCGTGTGCTCGACGGCGCGGTTGCCGTGTTCGACTCCGTGGCTGGTGTGGAGCCGCAGTCCGAAACGGTTTGGCGTCAGGCTGACAAGTACCGCGTGCCGCGTATGTGCTTCGTCAACAAGATGGACCGGATGGGCGCGAACTTCTTCCGCTGTGTGGATATGATCGTCGATCGCCTTGGTGCGCGTCCGCTCGTGATCCAGCTTCCGATCGGGTCTGAGTCCGACTATGAAGGTCTCATCGATCTCGTGAAGATGAAGGAAATCGTCTGGAAGGATGAGAACCTCGGCGCCGAGTTCGAGTATCGCGATATCCGCGCCGATCTGAAAGATCAGGCCGAGGAATACCGGAACACCCTCGTTGAGACGGCTGTCGAGGTCGATGACGAGGTGATGGAAGCCTATCTCGAAGGCAATGAGCCCGACGAAGAGACGCTGAAGCGCTGCATCCGCAAAGGCACGATCGGCCAGGCTTTCGTGCCGGTGCTGAACGGCACGGCCTTCAAGAACAAGGGTGTGCAGCCGCTGCTCGACGCCGTGATCGACTTCATGCCGTCGCCGCTCGACATCGAGTCGATCAAGGGCATCGACGCCAAGACGGGTGAGCCTGCCGAGCGTCATGCGGATGATGATGAGCCGGCCTCCGCGCTTGCCTTCAAGATCATGAACGACCCCTTTGTCGGTTCGCTGACTTTCGCCCGCATTTATTCGGGTACGTTCACCGCGGGTTCGAGCGTTCTGAACTCGGTGAAGGACAAGCGCGAGCGTATTGGCCGCATGCTTCTCATGCATGCCAACAGCCGCGAAGAAATCAAAGAAGCTGCCGCCGGTGATATCGTTGCTTTCGCCGGCCTCAAAGACACCACGACGGGTGATACGCTTTGCGATCCCAACAATGCGGTGATCCTTGAGCGGATGGAATTCCCTGATCCGGTTATCGAAGTGGCGGTCGAGCCGAAAACGAAAGCCGACCAGGAAAAGATGGGTATGGCGCTTGCGCGTCTTGCGCAGGAAGATCCCTCGTTCCGCGTGTCGAGCGACTACGAATCTGGTCAGACGATCATTGCGGGCATGGGTGAGCTTCACCTCGACATCATTGTCGACCGCATGCGCCGTGAATTCAAAGTGGACGCCAATGTGGGCGCGCCGCAGGTGGCTTACCGTGAAACCTTCACGAAGTCTGCGGATGTCGACTACACGCACAAAAAGCAGTCTGGCGGTTCGGGTCAGTTCGCCCGTATCAAGATGACGATCGAGCCCGGTGAAACCGGTTCTGGTGTCGTCTTCGAAAGCAAGATCGTCGGCGGCTCGGTGCCGAAGGAATACATCCCGGGTGTCGAGAAGGGGATCAACAGCGTGGCCGAGTCAGGTGTGCTTGCCGGCTTCCCGCTGATCGACTTCAAGGTGACGCTTACGGATGGTGCCTTCCACGATGTGGACTCGAGCGTTCTTGCCTTCGAAATCGCCTCGCGCGCTGCGATGCGTGAAGTGGCGAAGGATGCGGGCGCGAAGCTTCTCGAGCCTGTCATGAAGGTCGAGGTGGTGACGCCGGAAGAGTATATGGGCGACATCATCGGCGACTTGAACAGCCGCCGCGGCCAGATCAACGGTACGGAAGCCCGCGGTATCGCGACCGCCATCACCGCGATGGTGCCGCTTGCCAATATGTTCGGGTATGTGAACACGCTTCGGTCCATGAGCCAGGGCCGTGCACAGTACACCATGCAATTCGACCACTATGAGCAGGTTCCGCAGAACGTCGCTGACGAAATTCAGGCGAAACTCGCTTAACACGGTTTGATAAAGAAAAGTCCGAAGGAGCGCCAAAATGGCCAAGGAAAAGTTTGAGCGCAATAAGCCGCATTGCAACATCGGGACTGTTGGTCACGTTGACCACGGGAAGACGACGCTGACGGCGGCGATTACGAAGATTTTGGCTGAGACGGGCGGGGCGACGTTTTCTGCCTATGACATGATCGACAAGGCACCTGAAGAGCGTGCGCGCGGTATCACGATCTCGACGGCTCACGTTGAGTATGAGACGGAGAAGCGTCACTACGCGCATGTGGACTGCCCGGGTCACGCTGACTATGTGAAGAACATGATCACGGGCGCGGCGCAGATGGACGGCGCCATTCTGGTTGTGTCGGCTGCAGACGGCCCGATGCCGCAGACGCGCGAGCACATCCTTCTGGCCCGCCAGGTTGGTGTTCCGGCGCTTGTTGTGTTCATGAACAAGGTCGACCAGGTTGACGATGAGGAGCTTCTTGAGCTCGTGGAGATGGAAATCCGCGAACTTCTGTCCTCCTACGAGTTCCCGGGCGACGATATTCCGATCATCAAGGGCTCGGCGCTTGCTGCTCTGGATGACAGCAATGAAGAGATCGGCAAGAAGGCCATTCTGGAGCTGATGGCGGCGGTTGACGAGTACATCCCGCAGCCTGAGCGTCCGAAGGACCAGCCGTTCCTGATGCCGATCGAAGACGTGTTCTCGATCTCGGGCCGCGGCACGGTTGTGACGGGGCGCGTCGAGCGCGGTGTTGTGCATGTTGGCGACGAGATTGAAATCGTCGGCATCAAGGACACGAAGAAGACGACGTGCACGGGCGTTGAGATGTTCCGCAAGCTGCTCGACCAGGGCGAAGCTGGCGACAACATCGGTGCGCTGCTGCGCGGTGTGGACCGTGAGGGTGTGGAACGCGGCCAGGTTCTGGCAGCTCCCGGCTCGATCACGCCGCACACGAAGTTCAAGGCCGAAGCCTATATCCTGACGAAGGAAGAGGGCGGGCGTCACACGCCGTTCTTCACGAACTACCGTCCGCAGTTCTACTTCCGTACGACGGATGTGACGGGTGTCGTGAAGCTGCCGGAAGGCACGGAAATGGTGATGCCTGGCGACAATGTGGAGATGGAAGTGGAGCTGATCGCGCCGATCGCGATGGAAGAAAAGCTGCGCTTCGCTATCCGTGAAGGCGGCAGAACCGTCGGCGCAGGCGTCGTCTCCGCCATCATCGAGTAAGATGTC
>Ga0207828_100439_pt1 | contig 13307 bp, 12 predicted proteins | sample TtaePargueraPR_11_FD_187276 | JGI IMG/M metagenome (GOLD analysis project Ga0207828, IMG submission 187276) | Aerobic enrichment media microbial communities from Bioluminiscent Bay, La Parguera, Puerto Rico - Tt and P2 (3) (SPAdes) | ecosystem: Environmental > Aquatic > Marine > Unclassified ...
TGATCGGCTGGTGGCGCGACGTGATCAAGGAAGCGCAAGCCGGTGACCATACCTCCGTCGTGCAGCTTCATCTGCGCTACGGCATGATCATGTTCATCGCCTCGGAAGTGATGTTCTTCGTCGCCTGGTTCTGGGCCTTCTTCGATGCGAGCCTCTTCACGAGCGACGCCGTGCAATATGCGCGGGTGGAAGCGACAGGCGGCGTCTGGCCGCCCGAAGGTATCGAGGCGTTCAGCCCTTGGCACCTGCCGCTTTATAACACGATCATCCTGCTGACCTCCGGCACGACGGTGACCTGGGCGCACCATGCGCTCCAGCATGGCGACCGCAAGGGCCTGACACAGGGCCTTGCGCTGACGGTGCTGCTCGGCGTTCTCTTCACTGCCGTGCAGGCTTATGAATACAGCCATGCCGCTTTCGGCTTTTCCGGCTCGATCTATGGCGCGACCTTCTTCATGGCGACCGGCTTCCACGGTTTCCATGTGCTCGTCGGCACGATCTTCCTGATCGTGTGCCTCGGCCGCGCCATGGCGGGCCATTTCACGCCGAAGCAGCATTTCGGTTTCGAGGCTGCCGCCTGGTATTGGCACTTCGTGGACGTGGTCTGGCTCTTCCTCTTTGCCTCCATTTATGTTTGGGGTTATGGCGGTTCTGCCGCAGCCGGCCACTAAGAGGGTCGCGAAAGATTGAAGCGGGGGCGGCAGCGTGAGGTTGCCGCCCTTTGCGTTTAAGGAGATGGGGCGTTCAAGGGAGACGGGCATGGATGAGCGTTACTTTCCGCAGCAAAGTTCGCTCAGTGTGGGCCTGCGCCGCCGCTGCCCGCGCTGCGCGCAGGGTAGGCTCTATCAGAGCTATCTCAAGGTGGCGGAGCAATGCGAAAGCTGCGGCCTCAATTTTTCCGAGGTCGATAGCGGGGATGGGCCTGCGGTCTTCATCATTCTGATCGCCGGGTTCCTGATTGTCGGCGGCGCGCTCATCGTCGAGGTGAATTATCAGCCTGCCTACTGGGTCCATGCGGTGCTCTGGGGCTCGCTCGGCATTCTGCTGCCGCTTATGCTCCTGCCACCCTTCAAGGCCTGGCTCATTGCGCAGCAGTTCAAACACAAGGCCCGCGAAGGCCGTTTCTGAACGCCCGCGGGAAGGTTCTCAATCCATGTATTTCCGTCCCTATCTCTGGCTCACCATATTCTCGGTTCTCGGATTTGCCATGCTCATCGCTCTGGGCCAGTGGCAGCTCGAGCGGCGGGATTGGAAGCTCGATCTCATTGGCCGCATGGAAGCGCGCATGACCGCGCCCACCATTGCCATCGGCGATCATGAGGCCGCGCTTGCCCTGCCGGTGGCTGACAACGAATACCGCCATATCGAACTGGCGGGCCGTTTTCATCACCGCAAGGAACTGCACTGGTTCACCCAGGCCGGTGATCTGGGGCCGGGCTATGACATCATCACACCGCTGGAACTCGCCGACGGCTCTTTTGTGCTGGTGGACCGGGGCTTCGTGCCCGAAAAGCTGAAAGAGGCGGAGACACGTCCGGAGGGTCAGAGCCAAGGCCGCGTCAGTGTCACCGGGGTGCTGCGCGCCAGCGTTGAGGCGGGCGCGCTCGATGCGGAAGATGACCTGCCGCAGAATGTCTGGTTCACCCGCGATGTCGCCAAGATGGCGCAGGCCGCAGGGGTGGCGCCCGTTGCGCCGTTCCTTGTGGTGCAGGACGGGCAGGCGCCCGAGGGCGGCTGGCCCCGGCCCGGCGCCGCCCGGCCCCAGCTCAAGAACGACCATTTACAATATGCCCTGACCTGGTTCGGCCTCGCCGGTGTGCTGGTGGGGGTCTATTTCGCCTACCACGTCTCACGCGGGCGCCTTGGCTGGGGCAAGAAGGAGTGAGAGAACATGCTGCGGGATGACGCGGCAGGCCAAATTAGTGTAATCAGCGCCTATAGATGGCGCCGGACGGCAACAGCCGGGAGAAGAGGGACGTGAAATACGTCAGCACAAGGGGCAAGGCCCCCGAACTTGGATTTGAGGACGCGCTGCTCACGGGGCTGGCGCGCGATGGCGGGCTTTACGTGCCCGCCGAATGGCCGCGCTTTTCGCAAGGTGATTTCGAGGCGCTGGCAGGCGCAACCTATGAGGAAGCCGCCTTTGCCGTGATGAAGCCCTTCATCGGGGATGCGATTGCCGATGGCGACCTCAAAGCCATGATTGAGGCGGCTTATGCCAGCTTCGGCCACAAGGCTGTGGCGCCGCTGTCGCAGACCGGCCCGAATGCCTGGCTGCTCGAGCTTTACCACGGGCCGACGCTTGCCTTCAAAGACGTGGCAATGCAGATCCTCGCCCGGCTTTTCGATCATGCGCTGGCAAAGCGGGGCGAGCGCATCACCATTGTCGGCGCGACCTCGGGCGATACCGGCTCGGCGGCCATCGAAGCCTTCAAGGGCCGTGAGACCTCGGACATCTTCATTCTGCATCCCAAGGGCCGCGTTTCCGAGGTGCAGCGCCGCCAGATGACGACGGTTCTGGATGCCAATGTCCACAACATTGCCATTGAAGGCAGCTTCGATGATTGCCAGGCGCTGGTGAAGGCGCTCTTCAACGATCATGACTTCCGCGACGAGATCAAACTTGCCGGCGTGAACTCCATCAATTGGGGCCGCGTCATGGCGCAGATCGTCTATTACGTCACTGCCGCGCTTTCGCTCGGCGCGCCGCAGCGAAAGGTCTCTTTCTCGGTGCCGACAGGCAATTTCGGCGATATTTTCGCTGGCTATGTGGCGCGGCAAATGGGGCTGCCCATTCACCAGCTCATCATCGCAACGAACCAGAACGACATTTTGGCCCGCACGCTGGAAAGCGGGCGCTATGAAACGGGCAAGGTCGTGCCGTCCATGAGCCCCTCCATGGATATTCAGGTCTCCTCCAATTTCGAGCGCCTGCTTTTCGATCTCTATGACCGGGACGGCGAGGCGGTGAATGCGCGCATGAACTCGCTCGCCCAGTCCGGCGGGTTTGAGCTGGGCGAGGCGGCGCTTGAAAAGGCGCGCGCGCTTTTTGCCGCCGCGCGGGCCAGCGAAGAAGAAACGGCGGAGACGATTTCCCGCCTCTTTAAAGAGACGGGCCGCCTGATCGATCCGCACACCGCCGTCGGCATCAAGGCGGCGGAGGAATGCGGCGATGACAAGGCCGTGCCGATGGTCACGCTCTCGACCGCGCATCCGGCCAAGTTCCCCGCGCCGGTGGAAAAGGTGACGGGCGAACATGCCGCGCTCCCGGCCCGCATGGCCGATCTCTTCGAGCGGGAAGAGCGTCTCGACACGCTGCCCAATGATGTGAAGACGCTGGCCGATTTCATACGTGCCCGAGCCAGAACAGGGGATGCATGACGCAGAAGCCACGCATCACGCGCCTGTCAAACGGCCTCACCGTCGTCTCCGACCACATGGACCATGTGGAAAGCGTGTCGGCAGGCGTCTGGGTCGATGCAGGTACGCGCCACGAGACGCCTGAGCGGCACGGCCTCTCTCACATGCTCGAGCACATGGCCTTCAAGGGAACGGCGCGGCGCTCGGCGCAGGCCATTGCCGAGGAAATCGAAAATGTGGGCGGGCATATCAACGCCGCGACCTCGCATGAAACCACGGCCTATTATACGCGGGTGCTGAAAGAGGATCTGGGCCTCGGCCTCGATATTCTTGCCGATATTCTGCAACACCCGTCTTTTGCCGCAGACGAGATCGAACGCGAGCGCGGCGTCATTCTGCAGGAGATCGGCCAGGCCGCCGACACGCCGGACGACATCGTTTTCGACAATCTGATGAGCGTCTCCTATCCGGGCCAGGCCCTGGGGCGGCCCATTCTCGGCACACCGGAAACCGTGACCCGGTTCGGGGAAGGCGATCTGCGCTCTTACATGGCCGACCGCTATCATGGCCCTTCCATGATCATCTCCGCGGCAGGCGCGGTCGATCACGGCGAGTTCGTGGCACTGGCGGAAGAAAAATTCGGGCAGGTGCCGGTTTCCGAATTGCCGCCGCATGAGGAAGCGCGGTTCACGCCGCAAGAGCACCGCGAGGAACGGGCGCTGGAGCAGACCCATGTGACGCTCGCCTTTGAAGGCGTGCCTTATGGCGACCGGGATTATTACACCGCGCAGGTCTTTGCTGCTGTGCTGGGCGGCGGCATGTCCTCCCGCCTTTTCCAGGAAGTGCGGGAAAAGCGGGGGCTTGCCTATTCGGTTTTCGCTTTCAACTGGTCCTTCGCCGACACAGGCCTCTTCGGCCTTTATGCAGGCACGGCCCCGGAAGATGTGGCCGGGCTCATGCCCGTGCTGGCCGAGGAGATGCGCCGCCTTTGTGAAGATGCGAGCGAGGCAGAAACCGCCAGAGCCCGCGCCCAGCTCAAGGCGGGGCTATTGATGGGCCTGGAATCCTCCGCCGCCCGGGCCGAGCAGATGGCCCGCCAGCTCATGGTGTTCGGCGAGATTCTGCCCCCCGCCGGTATCGTGGCGGAGGTGGACCGGGTGGACGCCGGCGCCCTCAAAGCCTTCGGAAAAAGGCTGTTGGCGGGGGACGGACCTGCCCTTGCCGCCATCGGCCCGCTTCATGGACTTGAAACCCGGGACCTAATCGCGGCAAGATTCGCCTGATGGGAACGGGGACGGCGGGAAGATGGTCTTTCTCAAATCGATGACGCGGCCGGAAGTGGCGCCTCTCGTGCGGGGCGAGGGGGTTTACCTCCGGGGGCCGCTCATGGGCGATTATGCCGAATGGGCCGAACTCAGGGCCCGCTCCCGCGCCTTTCTCACCCCCTGGGAGCCCACCTGGCCGGCGGATGACCTGACCCGCGCCTCCTTCCGCCGCCGCCTGCGCCGCTATATGCGCGATGTGCGTGAAGACCTGGCCTATCCCTTTTTCATTTTCCGCAATGACGACGACGCGCTGGTGGGCGGCTGCACCATCTCGAATGTCCAGCGCGGGGTGCAGCAATCCTGCGCGCTTGGCTATTGGGCGGGGGAGCCTTATGCGGGGCAGGGGCATGTCACAGCCGCGGTGAAGGCGCTGATGCCTTTCGTTTTTTCCGAACTCCGCTTGCACCGGGTGCAGGCGGCTTGTCTTCTCACCAATGAACGGTCCAAGGCCGTGCTGCGCAAATGCGGCTTCACGGAGGAGGGCATTGCGCGCTCCTATCTTAAAATCAATGGCCAGTGGCACGATCATGTTGTGTTTGCGCGGCTGAGCAGCGATCCTTATTGATGCGTTTCCTTTTTTCGGTTCTCCGTTCTGTTTGCTGTGTTCTGGCGCTCACCGTTTTGGCGGGGGGAAGCCGCGCCCATGCGCTTGACGCCGTGGCCGTGGAAGGCCCCGGCGCGGTGACGGAACTGACTGATTTCGTGGACCGCATTCCCGAAGAGGGCGGGCGCATTGCTCTAGAAAAGCCGGGCGGCGGCGAATTGGTGCTCGCCAAGGGCGGCGAAACCGAGCGCGGGACATGGTGGTTTCTGTCCTTGCGCAACCGGTCCGATGCGCCGGTGACACGGCTTCTGGAAAACCGGCAGGCCGGGCTTGCAGGCTCCGGCCTGATCTGGCCTGAAACGGGACAGGAGCGCATCACGCGGGTGGAAACGCTGGAAGGCATTGATGTCAAACTGGCCGAGGCCGTGCATGCCCAGCGCGTCAGCCTAACCATCCCTCCGCAGAAAACAGTGACCCTTGCCATGCGCGCGGAAGAAGGCGCGGCGCTCAGGCTTTACATGTGGCATCCGGACGCCTTTGCCGCCTATCAGGCGCGGCTTTCGCTGCTGCAGGGTGCGCTGATCGGCATTGCCGGGCTGCTGTTCATTTATCTGACCGCCATCTGGATTTTGAGCGGCGGCACACATACGGCGCTGGGGGCGGGTTTCATGGCAGCGGCGGTTTTGGCGCTGCTCACCGGCTTTGGCTATACCGGCGCCATGCTGGATGCGGGGCCCGCCTTTGAGGCGCGCCTGCGCTTCTTCTCGCTTGGCCTGTTGCTCGCGGCGGGGCTTGCCTTCGGCGTGCGCCAGCTTGCCCTTGCCCATCACATGCCACGGCTGGCGGAGGCCGTGCGTTTTATCATTTACGGCATGGCCGGCGTCTTGCTTCTCACGCTCATCTGGCCGGAGGCGGGCGGCACGGTAATCCGGCTTGCCTTGGCGGTGTCGCTGGCAGGCGCAAGCGTGCTGGCCTTCCGCATCGCCGATGAGGGCGCGCGCCCGGCGCAGCTTTGGCTGCCCGCGCTTTTCTTTCTCGATTTGGCAGCGCTGGTTGCCGCGCTTTCGGCGATGGGGGTTTTCTTCACCGGTCTCATGACGGAACCGGCCATTGCCGGGCTTCTCGTGATCGCGCTGGCGCTCACCGCCTTTGCCATTGCCTATCAGGTCCAGACGCTGCGCCGCCGCGCCAATATGGACGCGCTGGAAGTCGAGCAGCGCCATGCCTTTGCGCTGGCCGGCGCGCGCACCAGCGTGTGGGACTGGGACATTCTTTCCGACGAGCTTTACGTCTCTCCGCTTCTTGAAGCCGAACTCGGCCTCGACACGGGTACGCTCTGCGGCTCGGAACTTGGCTGGCGCGAGCGCATGCATGGCGATGACCGCGAGACCTACCGCAACGCGCTCAATACCTATATCGCCAAGGGCGACACGCATTTCCGCATCGAATTCCGCCTGCGCGATGAGGCGGACGAGCACCGCTGGTATGCGCTGCAGGCAACCTGCATGTCCGGCGAGGAAGGCTATGCGGTCCGCTGCACCGGTACGGTGGAAGACGTGACCGCCGAACGCCTCGGCGAAGAACGGCTGATGCGCGATGCGGTGCATGATGCGCTGACGGGCCTGCCCAACCGTGCGCTCTTTCTCGACCGGCTGGCCCGGGCCGTGCGCCGCACCGGCGCGTTTGACGGGCCGCGCGCCGCGCTGATCGTGCTCGATCTCGACCGCTTCCGGGTGGTGAACGACACACTGGGCTTCGGCGCGGGCGACACGCTGCTTGTCACGCTGGCCCGGCGCCTGGAAGGCATGATCGGACCGGAAGACACGGTGGCGCGCATGGAAGGCGATGAATTTGCCGTGCTCCTGACCGAAGGCACCGCGCGCGAAGATGCGCTGGAACGCGCGGCGGCCATTCTCGATGTGCTGGGCCAGCCCTTGGAGCTGCGCGGGCAGGAAGTCTATCCCGTGGCAAGCGCGGGCCTGGCGCTTTGCGAAGACCGGCACGAGCGCCCGGAAGATCTGCTCAAGGAAGCGGAGATCGCGCTTTTCCACGCCAAGCGTTCCGGCAAGGCGGGGGTCGAGCTTTTCACACATGATCTGCGCGAGGGCATGCGCGAACAACTGCCCCTTGAACAGGATCTGCGCCGCGCCGTGGAGCGCGAAGAGATGGAAGCCTATTACCAGCCCATCATGTCGCTGGCAGACGGGCGCGTGGCCGGCTTCGAGGCGCTGTTGCGCTGGCATCACCCGGAACGCGGGCTGCTGACGCCGGATGATTTCATTCCGCTGGCGGAGGAAACGGGGATCATCATTGATCTCGGTCGCTTCGTGCTTGAACGCGCGGCGAATGACCTTTCAGGTTGGCAGAAGCTCTTCCCGCTGCGCCGTCCGCTTTTTGTGAGCGTCAACGTCTCGAGCCGCCAATTGCTGCGCCACGATCTTATTCAGGACATCGAGGAAATTCTGAAGGAAAGTCAGATCGAACCGGCAAGCCTGAAGCTTGAAGTGACCGAATCCCTCGTCATGGAAAACCCGGAGCTTGCCGCGCGCATGCTGCGCCGGATCAAGAAGAAGGGCGCGGGCCTTTCGCTCGATGATTTCGGCACGGGCTATTCGAGCCTCTCTTACATTCAGCGCTTCCCCTTCGACACGCTGAAGATCGACCGCTCTTTCGTTTCCGAAAGCCCGTCAAAGGACGAGGCCTATGTCATCGTGCAGGCCATGGTGATGCTGGCCAAGGGGCTGGGGCTCGATGTGGTGGCCGAAGGCGTGGAAACCGTGGAGCAGGAAAGTCACATGGCCACGCTCGGCTGCGGTTTTGCGCAGGGCTTCCGTTATGGCCCCGCCATGCGCGCCAATGAGGCGCTGAAATTCATCGCAAGGCACTGGCAGGATTAAAGGGAAGGGCGTTGCATATTACGCGTGCCCGGCTTCGGCGGAAAGCAGCGAAAGGTCGATACCAAGTTCGGCCAGCGCGCGTTCATATTTCAGCTCAAGCGAATCTGAAAAGAGAACATGCTCTTCTGCTTTGCAGGTGAGCCAGCCATTCTCCTGAATTTCCGCCTCAAGTTGGCCGGGTGCCCAGCCGGCATACCCAAGCGCGACGAGGGAGCGTTCCGGTCCCGTGCCGCGGGCCATGGCGCGCAGGATGTCCACGGTCGCCGTCATGGCGATACCGTCGGAAACGGGCAGGCTTGAGTCGCTGGAGGCATAATCCCGGCTGTGCAACACGAAGCCGCGGCCGGGCTCCACCGGTCCGCCGAGCAAAATGGGCTTGTCGCCGCCAAGGCCCGCATGCTGCAGACCCGCATGTTCCAGATATTTTTCCTCAAGCGCGATGCCGACCTGGGTCAGCAATTCGGCAAAGGTCAGCCCATGCGCAGGCTTGTTGACGATAATGCCCATCGCGCCTTGTTCGCTGTGCGAGCAAACATAGATCACGCTCCGGTCGAAACGGGGATCGCCGATTCCCGGCATGGCGATGAGAAGCTGTCCCTGCAGAAATCCTTCCACAGTCGCTTCCGGTTTGCCTTTGGCATCTTCATGCAGCATGATGAAATGGTAACGGGTCGGGACGGGTCGGCTCAAGCAGAATACGCTCACACTCAAGTGAACGCAGCATTTGGGGTTGTGAAGGGCTTAATCCGGTAAGTCATGCTGTGATGGATAGATGAACAAAACCGCCGGAGATTCCCGTTTTGCCAAAAACCCGCGCCGTGCCTTTGCGCTGGCTGGCGGTCTTGGCAGCGCCGCCTGCGCTGTGCTGTTTTTCCTGTTCATGGTAAATGCGCCGCGCGCGGGCTCTGCGCCGGAAGCGCCGCCTGCGAGTGCGGCCAGTGCCTGGGAAGATACCGGCCCCGCGAGAGTGCGTCTCGTCTCCGCGCAAACCGCGCATGACGGGGAAGCGGTGCTGGGCATCGAGATCGAGCTGGACCGGAAGTGGAAAACCTATTGGCGCTATCCGGGCGACTCCGGCCTGCCGCCCCGTTTCGATTGGAGCGGATCGGAAAATCTTGGCAGCACGGAGGTGCGCTGGCCCGCACCGGAAAAGTTCACCGTGCCGGACGTGACTTATGGCTACAAAAAGAAAGTGGTCTTTCCCGTGCGCGTAACCGCCGCGCAAAAAGACGAACCGCTGCGCATCGCTCTCATTTTCGATTTCGGTGTGTGCGACGATGTGTGCGTGCCGGCCCGCGCGGGCCTTGCGCTTTATCTGGAAGCGGGCACGCCGGTGGAGAGCGCTCATGCGGATCTCATAGAGACATGGAAGAAGCGTGTGCCCGAAGCGCTGGCCGCGCGCGGCGGCACGGCAGAAGTGCATCTGAGCGGTGAAGACAGTGTCGAGCTGTCATTGACCGGCGGCAATGGCGCTCCGCCTCTGCTCATCATGGACGGGCCGGAGGATGTGTATTTCGGCGAGGCAGAACTCGTCGATCTGGGCGGCCCTTACCGTTACGTCATCCCGGTGGATGCGCCGCGCAGCCTCGCGGGGGAGCGCGTGCAAACGACATTCGTTGCGAACGGTAAAGCCTGGGAAGAAACCGTCACCATTACCCCGTGATGCGGCACAACTCTTGGACTTGTGCGCGGAAGGGAGTTAAATGGCGCTCAGCCATCGCATGAGGGCGCCCGGCCGGGCAGCCCGATCACAAAACAGGAGAGGAGCCGCCACATGGCCATTGCAGTTGGAGACAAAATTCCGGAAGCCACGCTGATGCAGCTCACCGACAAGGGCCCCGCGCCCGTGAAAACGTCCGAGCTTTTTGGCGGCAAGAAAGTGGTGGTCTTCGCGCTGCCAGGCGCCTTCACGCCCACCTGCTCGAACCAGCATCTGCCGGGCTTCATCGAAAAGGCCGGTGACATCAAGGCCAAGGGCGTGGATACGATTGCCTGCCTTTCGGTGAACGACGCCTTCGTCATGGGCGCCTGGGGAAAACAGCAAGGCGCGGGCGAGAATGTGCTGATGCTGGGCGACGGCAATGGCGATCTGACGAAAAAGCTCGGCCTCGATTTCGACGGTTCCGGCTTCGGCATGGGCACGCGCTCGCAGCGCTATTCCATGCTGGTCGAAGACGGTGTGGTGAAGCAGCTCAATGTCGAGCCGAATCCCGGCGAGGCGAAAGTCTCGGGCGCCGACACGATTCTGGGTCAGCTTTAAGCCTGATATTCGTCACCCTCGCGCCCTTGGGTCTCGCCTTTGGCGAGCCCAAGGACAAGCTGCACGACGCGAGGGTCCATTGGGCTATGCAGCTTGCAGCTGCCTCTTTATGGACCCCGGGACAAGCCCGGGGTGACACATGGAGCAAGAATAAAAACGCTGCGCTTCATCACTGTATGACTGTCACCCCGGCTTTATGCCGGGGTCCATACAGCTTCTCGACTTGCCGCAGTTTCAGCATGGACCCTCGCGTCAAGCGCGAGGGTGACGAGGAATGGTGGCGGCGTTATTTGAACGCCGCCATCCCATCCCGGGCGAGCGCGTCGGCGCGCTCGTTTTCCGGGTGGCCGGCATGGCCTTTGACCCAATGCCATTCGATCTCATGGGATTTCAGCGCGGCGTCGAGCCGCTTCCAGAGATCATCATTCTTCACCGGCTTCTTGGCCGCTGTTTTCCAGCCATTGCGTTTCCAGCCGTGAATCCATTTCGTGATGCCGTCGCGCACATAAACCGAGTCCGTGTAAAGCGCGGCCTTTGAGGGGCGCTTCAGCGCCTCGAGCGCCATGATCGCGGCCATCAGTTCCATGCGGTTGTTGGTGGTAAGGGCTTCACCGCCGGAAAGCTCTTTCTCCGTGCCGTTATAGCGCAGGATCGCGCCCCAGCCGCCGGGGCCGGGATTGCCCGAACAGGCCCCGTCCGTATAGATCTCGATCACGCTCATACCTCGATCCCGTAAGCCGACGCAGACGTGACGGTGCGGTGAAAGCGCAGCTTCTTCCAGTAATCGCGCGGGTCTTTCGGCTTCACGAAAGCTCCTTCCGGATGGTTGAGCCAGTCATAAAGCCGTGTGAGCAGAAAGCGCAGCGCCGCGCCGCGCGCCAGCAGCGGCAGGGCGTCAAGCTCTGCGGCCTCCAAGGGGCGCACCGTCTGATAGCGTTGAAAAAGCGCGCGCGCCTTCGTGATGTTGAAGCCGCCATCCACTTCAAAGCACCAGGCATTGAGGCAGATCGCCAGATCGTATGCAAAGGCGTCATTGCAGGCGAAATAGAAATCGATCAGCCCCGACAGCTCGTCATGAATGAAAAACACATTATCGGGAAAAAGATCGGCATGAATGACGCCTTGCGGCAGGCCCGTGGGCCAGGCCTTTTCAAGCGCATCGAGTTCGGACTCGATGTCGGCGGCAAGGCCGCGCTGCACTTCATCGGCCCGGCCTTTGCAGGCTTCATAAAGCGGGCGCCAGTCCTGCACGGTGAGACTGTTGGGGCGCTTGAGATCGAAGCCGCGCCCGGCAAGGTGAAAGCGGGCAACCGCCTCGCCAAGCCCGGCGCAATGTTTCGGCTGCGGTTTGCGCACCCAGATGCCTTCAAGAAAGCTGATGATCGCGGCAGGCCGCCCCGCAAGCTCACCGAGCAGCGCGCCGTCTTTCTGCTTGATCGGCACCGGGCATTTGATGCCCTTGCCCGCAAGGTGGTTCATGAGACCCAGAAAGAAGGGCAGGTCGCCTGCATCTACCCGCTTTTCATAAAGCGTGAGAATGAAGCTGCCGCCATCCGTATGGAGAAGGAAGTTGGAGTTCTCGACCCCTTCAGCAATGCCCTTGAAGGAGAGGAGTTCGCCGATGTCGTAAAGCTTCAGAAACGCCTCGAGCGCCTCGTCACTGACTTCCGTATAAACTGCCATCTGTCCCGCCTCAGCTCATCAATGCGCGGGGCAGTTTGAAGCTGACATTTTCCTGTACCACCGGCACGGTTTCGAGCCGGACGTCATAATGCGCGCGGAAGGCGTCGATCACTTCTTCCACCAGCACCTCCGGCGCAGAGGCCCCTGCCGTGATGCCGACCGCGGTTATTCCCTCAAGCGCTTTCCAGTCGATGTCGCTGGCGCGCTGCACCAGCATGGAAACGCGGCAGCCTGCGCGCTCCGCCACTTCCACAAGACGCATGGAGTTCGACGAATTGGGCGCGCCGATAACGAGCATGGCCTCCACCTTCGGCGCCATGGCTTTCACCGCAGCCTGCCGGTTCGTTGTCGCATAACAGATATCTTCCTTGTGGGGCGCGGCGATCCCGGGGAAACGGCGCTGCAGCACGGCGATAATGGCCGCCGTGTCATCCACCGAAAGAGTGGTCTGCGTGATGAAGGCAAGCTTGGCAGGATCGCGCGGCTCGAAAGCTTCCGCATCCGCCACGGTTTCGATGAGCGTGACGGCGCCGTCCGGGAGCTGGCCCATCGTGCCCACGACTTCCGGGTGACCCGCATGGCCGATCAGCACGATCTCGCGGCCCTGGGCATGGTGGCGCTCGGCCTCGACATGCACTTTGGAGACGAGCGGACAGGTGGCGTCTAGATAAAAGAGCCCCCGGTCCTCTGCCGCCGCGGGCACGGATTTCGGCACGCCGTGGGCAGAGAAGATGACCTTGGCGTCATCCGGGATCTCATTCAGCTCTTCCACGAAGATGGCGCCCTTGCGCTCCAGATCTTCCACCACATAGCGGTTATGGACGATCTCATGGCGCACATAGACGGGCGGGCCGTATTTCGCCAGCGCTTGCTCCACGATCTGGATGGCCCGGTCCACGCCCGCGCAAAAGCCGCGCGGGCTGGCGAGCATCAGCGTGATCTCCTGGGTTTTGACGGGCGCCTGAACCATGACGAAAGCGCAATCCATAAGGCTGATAGGGAGCGGGACGGGCACCTTGTGGGGCAGCAAGCCCTTCGATAAAGTGCCTTCCACTCATTTGGGGCGCGTGCCCTTCGAATCTGAGGGTAATAGAGGGCGCAGGCCCTATAAAGTCAAGGAATCGGCATGCCCCGGCCGGGTGCGTGCCATAAGCCGGAAGAGAGCAGAGATGGAAAATCGCGGTCTGAGGCGGGGTTGGGTGCGTCATATTGCCTGGACCGGGATTGCTGCGGGGCTT
>Ga0207828_100440_pt1 | contig 13273 bp, 13 predicted proteins | sample TtaePargueraPR_11_FD_187276 | JGI IMG/M metagenome (GOLD analysis project Ga0207828, IMG submission 187276) | Aerobic enrichment media microbial communities from Bioluminiscent Bay, La Parguera, Puerto Rico - Tt and P2 (3) (SPAdes) | ecosystem: Environmental > Aquatic > Marine > Unclassified ...
AATAAATTTAATGATTTGTAAACTTAAGATGGCTATAAGTAATTGCTTGTTCTCGCCTACTTCTGAAAATCCTCGCGGATTTTCCAAAGATAGTTTTATATTTGGAGAGGTCTGTGCCCAGATACGCCGCAGCTCATATACCAGTATGTTACCAACAAGCTCGAAATAAAACTAATCATATTGAGACAAAGAAGAAAAATATTATCCATTTACATTTTATTGCTTCATCAGGTAGTAATATCTCAAAATAGCAAACCTTACCCAGATTATAATCATAAAAATCATTTTGTGGAAAATAAAGGTCAAATTGTTGATCAATATGGAAAACTAAACGATGATGTTTTGTATTTATTAAATACTTCTGGACTAAATGTACATTTAAGAAAAGACGGTTTTTCCTATGACACATATGAAATTAAGCAAAAAGAAAATTGTAAAGAAGACTCTATTGCATTAACGAAAGGACAAAGAAATTTTAAACAAAAAAGTTGTTCAGAGTATGTATTTCATAGAGTAGATTTCACCTTTATGAATAGCAATCCTAATACAAAAATTGAATTAAAGAACCCTTCAAGAGAGTATTATAATTATTATAATATACCACACAAAAAAGATGGAGTAATTTATGTAAAACAATACAAATACTTACTATATAAAAACATATACCCAAATATTGATGTTGAATTTTTTGTACCAGACTCTAATATTAAACCTGTAGAGTATAATTTTATACTTCATGAAGGTGCCGATGTCTCTGATATAAAAATAAAGGTTGAAGGAGCAAATACAAAAGAAGAATCTGGTAATATTGAAATAGACCTAATTCATGGAAAATTAAGAGAAGTCATCCCAAAAAGTTGGATTCAAAATGAAACGTCTAAACTTGAAAAAACATTTAAATTTATTAAAATTGAGAATAGATTATATGGTTTTTCAGGAGCTAATGTGAAGATTAAGAAAAATGAAAAATTAATTATTGATCCAACGCCAGTTAGGCTTTGGGGCACATACTTTGGAGGGAGTGAGGATGAAAATAACTTTAATGGTATTGTAAAAACATCTGAAAACAATATCTATATTGCCGGTTATACAAGTAGTCCTTCTAACATTGCAACAGCTGGAGCCTATCAAACAAATATACAAAGTAATGAAGAGGACGGCTTTATAGCAAAGTTTGACGACAGTGGTGATCTTATTTGGTCAACCTATTTAGGTGGAGAGCGAAGGGATTTTGTCAGAGATTTAGATATTGATAATAATGAAAATATATATTGTGTAGGTGAAACACTCAGCTCATCAAATATTGCGACAATAGGTGCTTTTCAGGAAGTATATAACGATTGGTACGACGGTTTTATAATGAAATTTGACTCTGATGGAATAAGACATTGGGGAACGTATTATGGAGGCGATTGGATTGAAAATATAAGCAGAGTAAAGGTCGACAACACTAATCAACATGTCTATATTGCTGGAACAACGTCCAGTAATAATGGCATATCGACGCCTGGTTCATTCAAAGAAATCGGCAATGTGCACCAAAATTTCAACGAGGATGCCTTTTTGGTAAAATTATCAACCAACGGTGATAGAGTTTGGGGAACATATTATGGTGGTTCCGGACATGACTCTTTCAATGGTATTGATATAGATTCTAACGGAGATATTGTTTGCTCTGGCACAACATCCAGTTTTCAAGGAATATCAACACCTGGTGCTTATCAAGTAGAATATAATTATGATACATTGTCCTGGAATGATTCTTTCATTGTTAAGTTTAATTCTGCCGGTCAAAGATTATTTGGCACATATTATGGCGGAACTGATTATGATGTTAACAATAGTGTTAAAGTTGATAGTAATAACAACATCCTGATTTCTGGATACACAAGAAGTAATGTTGGATTAACCATGGTTAATTCCTATCAGCCTAATTTTGCGGGAGGTTATGATTCCTATTTAGCTATGTTTGATAGCTCTGGAAATTTATTGTGGAATACCTATTATGGAGGTGATGGTTTAGATGGGCACTGGGGAATGAATGACATTACTTTTGACAATTCAGATGATATTTATCTATTTACAAGCGGAAATAGTAATTCTGATATTTCCACTCCTGATGCATTTCAAGAATATAATGCTGGAGGGTATGATATGTATATTATAAAGTTTAGTAATGCTGGTGAGAGGTTATGGGGCACCTATTATGGAGGAAGTGGATCAGACTATTCAGGAATGATTGCAGAAAAAAATGGAGATATTTACATAACTGGTTTTACATATAGTTTGAATGGAATAACTACACCTGGAGCATATCAAGAAACGTATGGAGGTAATAGAGATACTTTTTTAGTTAAATTTAAAGATTGCTTTTCTTCAATTAGCGCCACTGCAACTGAATCTGTCTGTATAGGTGATGACATTCAGTTTCTAGCGTCGGGAGGAATTTCTTATGCTTGGTCTGGTCCAAATGGTTTTATTAGTAACGCTCAAAACCCTGTTATTAATAATGCCGATATTAACCATCAAGGAGAGTACACGGTTTTTATAGAATCAGCAGTTGGGTGTGATGACACTAAAACATTCAATATTTCTGTATCACAAACGCCAATTGCCAACACTCCATTTGATATTAAAGCATGCGAAAATGAGTTAAATTCGGGAATTTCAACTTTGTTTGACACTTCAATGGTTGAAAATCTAATTCTAAATGGACAATCTGGGGTAGTTATTTCCTACTTTGATAGCAATGGTAATGAATTACCTAATCCATTACCAAATCCCATGACCAATACCGTTTCAGATAGCGAAACAATATCAGTAAGAATTGCTGATGAAAACAATTTAGGTTGTTATGTGGAATCAGAATTTTATTTAATAGTCAATACATTGCCATTAATATCAGACCTAGATGATTTAATTGTTTGTGATGATAACAATGATGGCTATCATAATTTTGATACCAGTGGAATTGAAACTACTTTAATAGGGGGACAAACTAATGTATCTCTTACATTTTTTGATGGTAATGGAAATAGTTTACCAAATCCACTACCAAATCCATTAGTCAATTCTGTTCAAAATATTGAAACGATTACTGCTAGAATTACAAATAACGACACTAGTTGTTATTCGGAAACTACTTTTGATTTAGTTGTAAAGCCAAATCCAATCGCGCACTCAATAGATGCATTATTAGGCTGTGACGATAACAATGATGGTATTTCAGAATATTTTAACACTTTTAACATTGAAAGTCAAGTCCTGAACGGACAAACAGGGATGTCGGTAAGCTATTTTGACCAATCAGGTAACGAATTACCGAGTCCTTTACCAAACCCATATGAAAACTCAAATGCATTCAATGAATTGATTACTGTTAGGGTTACTGATAATAATTCATCCTGTTATGCCGAAACGATTTTACTATTACAAACTGTGACACAACCAAATATAAGCCAGCCTGAAAACTTATATGCCTGCGACCACGGCAATGGCTATGCTGAATTTGACACATCAAATTTAGAGCAACAGCTCATTGGAAATCAAACCGGATTAACCATAAAGTACTATGATTCCAATAGCAACCCCCTACCAAGCCCTTTACCTATATTATTTCAAAATACAGAACCTTTCTCACAAACTATTAGTATAAGAGTTGAAGATGCGTCAAATCCCATTTGTTATTCAGAAACATCATTTGATTTAATTGTAAACGGGTTACCTGCAATTAATTTAGAAGATGAATATTTCATTTGTAATTTAGAACCATCTATTTTATTAAATGTAAATCATGGATACAATTCATATAACTGGCTCTTTGAAGACGGAACTCTAATTTCAAGTACAAATAGCGGAGAAATAACAGAAGAAGGCAACTATACGCTAACCGTTACACAAATTTTGAATGGTATAACTTGCGAAAACTCATTTGAATTTAGCCTTATCCGCTCTGTTTTACCAGAAATACAATACATAAATTTTGGGGAGCTGGGTAATAATTATATTGAAATTATTGCATCTGGCGACGGAGATTTTGAGTATTCAATTGACGGTATAAATTATCAGAATGGTAATTACTTCTCAAATATTCAAGGTGGAATCTACACAGTGTTTATTAGGGACAAAGATGGTTGTGGACAAGATTCAGAAGAAGTTACAGTAATTGATTATCCGAAGTTTTTTACCCCAAATGATGATGGATTTAATGATTTTTGGCAGATTAAAGGTATTGTCAATTTCCCTAATTCAGAGACCTTAATTTTTGACAGATTCGGTAAGCTATTGGCCAAAGTAACATCCAGTGAGATAGGTTGGAACGGGAAATACAATGGCAAACAAATGATATCAAACGATTACTGGTTTAGAACAGACCTTGGTAATGGTCGAACTTTTACCGGGCATTTCTCATTGAAAAGATAAAAGTCACTTGCCAACATTATATAAAATTCAAGGTAGGTAATCCAACTGTAGTTTTATTTAATAAGAACGATAGTTTGATAAGTTTTTATGGTAAGCATGGAATTATTGATCCAAAGCTAGAAATACATTAATTTAGTAACACAACAATTTTTATCACCACAATATTTTATATAAATGTTTACAGTAGAACAAATAGAATCCGCACACGGTAAGGTTAAATCAGGAGCTGATTTTCCTAAATATATTCAAGACATAAAGGAATTGGGAGTCCTATCTTTTGAAACTTGGGTTTTTGACAGCCATACTGACTATTCTGGAAAGAATGGATTTAGAACCAAATCTGAACCTAAATATGAGGATTTAACGATTGCGGACACTTGTGATAAGGATAAATTTGGACACTATTTAAAAATTCATCAGAAAGGAGAAACCGATTATTTTACATTCTGTAACCATTGTGCAGAAACAGGAATCGAAAAGTGGATTGTGAATCTTGAAAACATGACCTGCACTTACTATGATAAAGCAGGCAATGAAATTTTAGTGGAAATGGTGCCGACTGTGCAACATACAAAGAACAAAGAACTTAAATAAGAACGTAAGCATTTTTGATGCTAACCAGTAAAGCCTTCCGTATTCAACTCATCAAAGCACTCATTGCTCAAAAAGGCTATATTTGTAATAATGAGCGTTCCGCATTCGCATAGAGGTTTTAAGTACGGACTGACAGCATTGGTTTCTTTGGCTGGGTTTATAGGCCTTAATACCATTCTTATTTTTCAGGGCATTCACGTACCTAGTCTCCTATTGGGCGTGGTGACCTTATGTATTTTTGCGCTTGGCATTCTTGGGTTGATCGCTTCGCTACGCGGACTCAAAGAGCCCAATACGCTTAAGAAAATCATAGGCCTGTTTCTAAATCTTGGCTTTTTGGCTCTTTCTGTAGCTGTGATTGTCGCGAATGTGCTGGATATGATTAGGGCTTTTTCAAATTGATCATAATCGATTTTAAGATAATTTAATAATCGAAAATCATTAATTTTAATCATGTTATCGATACCATTAATTAACTCGTTACTACATCTAGAAGAAATTATACACAAAACAGTTTTCTATTGAAATGATTAGAGCTTATTCTGATAAAGACAAAGACAAAGCAATCGCATTGCTGCAACTTAACACGCCAGCATATTTTCACGCCTCTGAACAGCAGGATTATGAAGCATATCTGGAGCACGAAGTTGAAGATTATTTTGTGTTTGAAGATGGCACTGAAATCATAGGCGTAGGTGGCATCAATTATTTTCCTGAAGAAAGAACAGCCAGGATTTCTTGGGATATGATTGCCCCAAACCATCATGGCAAGGGTGTAGGCAAGCAACTGCTAGAACATAGAATCAATCATGTAAAAGAGAACAAAGCGATTGACACCATCGTTGTTAGAACCACACAATTGGCTTACCGTTTTTACGAAAAAGCAGGTTTTAAACTGGAGGAAACTAAAAAAGACTATTGGGCAGATGGTTTTGATCTTTATTTAATGAAGATGACCATTGATAGATGAAACCTTACAGTCAGAGCCTCATGCTACACTTCTAAATAGGAAAACCCGCAAAAGAACAGTAATTTTGTAATGTGATAGGTAAAATACGACATAGCCGCTACACAAAACTGCTTTGGGCACTGATGGGATTTTACCTCCTTAACATTAGCGTTGATACGGCTGACCCAAACCCGCAGCATATTCCTGAAGACTTGTCTTTTAATGATCAAGAAAGCATCATTGAAATCATCGTTGAAAAAGTTTTAGGCTTTGAAAATGCCATTGAAGAATATGATGATGCTGACAGTGAAGATTACAACAACAAAAAAAATGTCAAGATTGACCTGGTCGTTCATTCTGGCAAAACCTCTATTTATAGCCACCATCACCCAATCGCAAAGAAAAAACCGTTTACTGATTTTGACACGCGCTTAACCAGCGGTTTTAAACAGATCGATAGTCCTCCACCCAAATCCTGATTTGCTTTTATAACAATTATTACTCTGTGACCTTTTGGACACAGAGCATTATTTAATTCTTTAAAAACAAATCAAAAAATATGAACATCAAAAAATTATGGATGCTTGGCTTTATATTGGCGTCCTCAACATACACGTTAGCACAAATTACCAATTCTGAAAAAGATAGTCTTTACATTCAGCAAATTGAAGATCAAAAGGCACCAGATAAAGTCTTACATGCCGAACCTTTATATATAGACCTGATTCGTGACCTTGGCGCCAGAAAGGGTGAAAAAGAATGGAATATTGGGTTGGGACTGACCGACAATTTAAAATTTGACTCTTACGAGGCACTTATTGAATATGAATGGGCACCCATTGACAGATTAGGTCTTGAAGTAGAATTGCCATTTACCTTTTATTCACCAGTTAATGGCACTGCGAATAATACCATTCCGTCAAACGCACTGAATAGCATCAAAATTGCTGCTCAATGGTCTTTTTATGTCAACGAAGCCATCGCCACATCAATGGCAGTAGGATACATCAATGAATTTGAGCTTTCTGACTTTAAAGATTTTGGAAAGCCCTTTATCAAAGGCAATGTTTACAATCCCTTTCTTGTAGTGGCAAAACGATGGGGCAACAACTTTCATTCGTTGGTATACACAGGGCCTATGATTGAACAAAATTTTATGACCAATACGTTTCATACTAGGTATGATATCAATACTAGTTTTCATTATATGATTACTGGTACACGAAATTTTATAGGTGTAGAATTTAATAAAACCATTGATCGCAACGATTTTGATATGACGATGCGACCGCAAATGAGGGTTGGTATTGCAGATAACTTAATGATAGGCATCATTGCAGGAATTCCAGTGAGTAGGGAAAACGAGCGGTTAAGCTCTTTTCTTCGTTTGATATGGGAGCCTGGACATCATAAATAGCTGACCATTCAAAGACTGCAAAGCAACCACACGGGTTTTAATTCTGAATTTTAGTATTTTGCAGCTATCAAAGTTTAGTGCAGAGAGACGGAAACTTTTCCGGAATCTGCACTAGCTTTTGAAGCTGATTTCAAGAACAAAACAACTTAAAACTGTAATAATGACTTCAAAAATCAAACTCTTTTTACTTACAATTGCATTGGTTGCTTCGGCAAACATATTGACCGCACAAAACACGATAGAAGAAATCACGGCCTCATTTTTTAAAGCTTATGAGAAAGACCCTCAAAATGCTGTTGACACTATTTTTTCTACCAATAAATGGATGCTAGAGAGAAATAAGGATGGCATTGAAAACATAAAAACGAAATTAAACAGTTTTTTAGGCTTGGTTGGTGACTATCATGGTTATGAGAAAATCACTGAAAAAAGCATTGGCCAGAGCTACAGACTGATCAGTTACATGGTTAAGTACGATAGACAACCCGTTCGGTTTACTCTTATCTTCTATAAACCAAAAGACAGATGGCAGCTTCAAAATTTCCAATATGATGATAGTTTGAGTGATGAACTTGAAGAGTCAGGAAAAGTTTATCGCCTTAAAGAAAATTGGGATTAAACGGTTTAATTATATGATTTTACAGAGCGAAATGTTTTTCATGATAATCAAATCCAAGTTCCGGAAGCATTATTTTATTAAAGTTTAGAGTTCATATAACTCAATCGGCAAATTATCCGGATCAGTAAAAAAAGTGAATTTTTTGTGAGTGAATTCATCTATTCTAACACCTTCGTGTGCTATATTCTTTGTATCCAAATATGCCAAACTCTCTTCCAGATCATGCACACCAAAAGCAATATGTCGCAATCCTGTTGCCTCTGGTCGTGATGGTCTTTTTGGCGGATTAGGAAATGAAAACAATTCTATCACATATTGATTGTTTAAAGCTAAATCTAATTTATAAGACTCACGGGCTTCGCGATAGACCTCATGTTTTATGCTGAAACCAAGAATATCAGTATAAAATGCTTTTGACACTTCATAATTTGAACAGATAATGGCAATATGGTGAACAGACTGTAACTTCATTTTGAATTGAAATTTGGTAAAACAATATCGGAAAATTAATCTATTGTCTCGATCAAAGGTAAGTCTAATCTCTGAAATGTTATGTCACTTGGTTGACATCTCAATCTGTCTGTACCCATAAATGGCATGCGCCTTACCTACCTTTTTCAACTGAAACCAGAATATTCATCGTTCACATCAATTCATACACCCTGCAACCAAAAAGTATAAGCTTTTTACAAAAATGTTTAAGTCAATGACAGCCACAAAACCATAATTTTGCAATCTAATAATAAATTGAGTTTTGAGTATTTAGTTGTAAATGAAACGAATTATTAAAATTATAAAAAAAGTGATGCTAGGATTTGGGATTATTGTAGGCCTATTAATTATCATAGGAATTTTGTTTGTGAATTTGAGCCCTCAATTTGGCGGCAAAGCCTCTAACAAACAAGAACTGGCATATTCAAAATCTGCCAACTACAAAAACGGAAAATTTATCAACCTAGGCGAGATATCAATGAAAATGAGTGCTTCTGATATGGTAAAAGCGTTTAGCGGAATGCTAAAAAAAATTCCGAATTCAAAACCAGGTCAATCTATCGAGGTTGAGCAATTGGATTCTACAGCGCTTGCCAGCTATACTTCTAAAACAAGGGTGATTTGGTTTGGGCATTCGGCATTTTTACTTCAAATGAATGGCAAGAACATTTTAATCGACCCGATGTTTGGCGATGTTCCTGCACCTCATCCCATGCTAGGTTCCCGTAGATTCAATGAAGAAAAACCAATATCGATTGAGCAATTACCCAATATTGATGCGGTATTAATCTCACATGACCACTATGACCATTTAGATTATGAATCTATAAAAAAGTTAAGACATAAGGTGTCCCATTTTTACACACCCTTAGGTCTTGGAAATCACCTATTGGCATGGGGTATTTCAGAAGAGAAAATTACAGAGCTCGACTGGTGGGACTCGGTTAGTTTTCAAGACCTAACCTTTACCAGTGCGCCAGCTCAACATTTTTCCGGAAGAGGATTGACCGATAGGGATAAAACTCTTTGGTGTTCATGGGTCATACAATCTGACACTGAAAACATCTTTTTTAGTGGAGATAGTGGCTACGGAAAACATTTCAAGGCCATTGGCGATAAATTTAAAGCGTTTGATTTTGCCATGATTGAATGTGGACAGTATAACGAGTTGTGGTCAGAGATACATATGTTTCCAGAGCAAACAGCACAAGTAGGGTTAGACTTGAACGCCAAAACCATTATGCCCATACATTGGGGAGCTTTTAAACTGGCACAGCACTCTTGGACAGACCCTATAGAACGTGTTTCTAAAAAGGCAAAAGAACTGAATATAAAAATGGTAGCCCCAAAAATTGGCGAACCTTTGACAATTTCTGAAACACCGCAGACAATCAATGACTGGTGGAAAAACTATGAATAATTTGTAGTTTTAAGGCTAGAAACAAATGACGATGCCAACATATAATTTTAAAACCATATCAGATTTCCATAATCACTTTGGGATGGCAGAACCGGAAAATCCGCTGTTTAGTATTTTCCATGATTCACATAGTGAAGAAGACACTAATTGTATTGTCACTAAACTAGAAGAGCCCATTAGTGTTACCAATGAGTTTTATGCCATCAGCATGAAAAATATCATTTCGGGTGAGATTACTTATGGTCGTACCAAGTATGATTGCAGCAAAGGCTCTATGCTATTTATGGCTCCAAATCAAACCTTGTCTTTTGGTAATTTGGTAGTAAGTTCAGAAAGTTTTCATCTTGCTTTTCACAAAGATTACTTAAACGGAAACCCGCTGTTTGACAAAATAAAGCAGTACAATTTCTTTAACTATCAAGTCAACGAAGCGTTGCATCTTTCGCCAAAGGAAGAAGAATTGATTAAATCAATCTTCAAAAACATTCAAGCGGAGTACAACAATAATCAAGATGAATTCAGCAAGGATATTATTCTTTCTCATTTAGAAACGCTGTTGAAGTATGCCGACCGATTTTACAAGCGTCAATTTTTAAACCGAAGGGAAATCAATCAAGAATTATTCACCCGCTTCAAAAATATTCTGGAATTGTATTATGCTGAAAACCGACTTGAAACAAATGGAATTCCTTCAGTAGAATGGCTGGCCACGCAGTTAAATGTCAGCCAGCGTTATATGAGTGATTCCATAAAAGCAGAAACAGGCAAGACTGCAATAGATCAAATAAACCTGTTCCTCATAGAACAAGCCAAACATTTGCTATTGACACCTAGTGCATCTATATCCGAAACCGCCTATAAACTAGGTTTTGAGTATCCTCAATATTTTACTAGAATCTTCAAAAAAAAGGTAGGTATCAGCCCAAAAAAGTATATTGAAAATGCCCAACTCAACTAAACAGATCTATGGAATATAATTGCCCAATGGAACTTGTCTTTATCTAAAAAAACTCTTTTTTAAGCATTTTTCCTTACACAACTGATCAAGAATATACTTACCACCTTATTGATTGATGCAATTTCTGCCTGTCAATTAGTCTAATCAATAAAATTCTTCCACCAAAACAACTTTCATTTCAAGGCTTACTTCCAGGTTACAATTTCTTCAATAGCTCTTCTGGATTTTGGATGGACAGGGTCAGATTTTCGGTAACCAAAAGCAACCATGAATGCCAATCCATATTTTTCCGTGTCTATATTGAATTTTTCCCGTAGTAAGGCTTCAGCTTTTTCCTGATGAAATCCTTCAATAGGACATGAGTCTACACCAGTCAAAGCAGCGGCCGTCATCATGTTACCCAAAGCAATGTAAGCTTGTTTAGATGCCCAATCGAATAATTTTTTATCGGTATCTAACTTAAAATCTCGTTCTTGAAATTCTCTATAGAAATTTGAAAAGGTTTCAATTACATCATCTGGCATATGTTTTACATTCTTCAATATGTGCCTGATATAATTTGCATCATGCTTTACCATGGGTGCCTTCATAGCCAAACCCAATACAAAATGACTTGCTGTATCTAATTTCAATGGCGCTCCCCAAGCTACAGGTTTCAATAATTCTCTCAACTCTTTGTCTTGCACCACAACAAAATGCCAAGGTTCGAACCCGAAAGAACTTGGCGATAAATTAGCTGTTTTCAATATAAAGTTGATTTGGTCTTCAGTTAAAGTTTTAGAAGCGTCGAATTCTTTTGTGGCATGACGATACTGAAATGCATTTAAAATATCTGCCTGTGCAATATTTGGAGTACTCATTATTATTTGTTTTAATATTAATTTTTTATAACTATCAAAAGTATAGCTACAAAAGTATTTGTAGTTATTACAACATGCAATAACGGTCATCATTGATAGTAAGATTCTTTCGCCCAAAACAAATCATAAATCAAACAATATTAGCAAATTAACAACAATGTTAAAATTACTATAAAAAGTATAGTTGTGTAATTTAAGATAGTACAATACTTTTGTATCTGTATACTATTTATGCCAATGGAAATTGAATATAAAAAAAGGATTATCAGGTTTAATGACAAAGAATTTTCTTGTTCTACTAGCATTGCCATGGAATTGATTGGCGGAAAATGGAAAAGTGTAATTTTAATTCATCTTTTAAATGGGAAGAAGCGCTATAATGAGCTTTATAAGTTAATTTCCATGATTACTGAACGGACTTTGAGCCTTCAACTTAAACAATTGGAAAAAGACGGTTTGATTGCAAGAAAAGTCTACACTAAAAAACCTCCATTAAAGGTTGAGTATCAATTGACACCATTTGGCGAAACATTAAGGCCAGTACTCATTGCCATTGCTAATTGGGGAACCAGCGTTGCTGAAAACAAAGGTGAAATTATCGAATAAAAAAAATGAGTCCTTTGGCACTTTGAATCAATGCAAAAAATTCAATCTTCTGAATTTTCTTTATCAACTGAAGTAGTTAATGCTGAAGAAATGATTCCGGTGGGAATCGCTACAATACCCAAACCAATCATTAAAATAAAAAATGTAAAGACCCTTCCTCCTACTGTTATGGGGTAAACATCGCCATAACCTACTGTGGTAAGAGTAATGATTGCCCACCATAAGCTATCAAAAATGGATGAGAAATGCTCAGGCTGCGCTTCGTTCTCAAAATAATAAATGCCAACAGCTGCAAAATAGATAAGAATGAGCGTCACGAAAATAAAAAGGAATATTTGCTCTTTTGAACTTTTAATAGCTCTAGAAAACTGATTCAATGCTTTATTGTATCTCACCAACTTCAATATCCTGAATAGACGAAGAAAACGCAAAGCACGAAGCGAGCGCAAATCGATTCCAACAGCCACATAAAATGGCAATATCGCCAAGAAATCAATGATTCCGAAGAAACTGAAGATGAATTTAAACTTGTTTTCAGCAACATAGATTCGCAATAGATACTCAATGGTAAAAACCATAACACAAATAAATTCTATAGAGCGCAAAATAACGCGCGTTTGCGGTTTTAGGGTTGGAATCGTTTCTATGGAAAACGTTATGATGGACAACAAAATTAAAAATTGAATAAAAAAGGAGACAAAACGTCCCAAAAGAGTTTCGTTTCCATCTATAACATCTCGAATTTTCTCTTTCATTGATTTATGTTTAGTGCTGCCCTAAAAATATAAAATAGCATTAAAACATTAAAATTGAATTAGATAAAGATCCGCAAAAAAATATGACCGGTCCGTTTATCGAAAATCCCCTTGGTAATTTCCATACAGCTATCTATTTACTTAATTTAGCATCTAAACCCAAATTAAAATAACTTAATCT
>Ga0207828_100442_pt1 | contig 13068 bp, 9 predicted proteins | sample TtaePargueraPR_11_FD_187276 | JGI IMG/M metagenome (GOLD analysis project Ga0207828, IMG submission 187276) | Aerobic enrichment media microbial communities from Bioluminiscent Bay, La Parguera, Puerto Rico - Tt and P2 (3) (SPAdes) | ecosystem: Environmental > Aquatic > Marine > Unclassified ...
GACCGAAGCCAAGGGCGAGATCGCCTATGGCTCATCCTTCCTGCAGTGGTTTGCCGAAGAAGCCAAACGCGTCTATGGCGATGTGATCCCGACCTTTGCCGAAGGTCGCCGTGTAATGGTTCTGAAAGAACCGATTGGTGTTTGTGCCGCCATCACGCCGTGGAACTTCCCGACCGCGATGATCACCCGCAAAGCCGCCCCGGCATTGGCCGTTGGCTGTGCGATGGTGGTCAAACCGGCGATGGAAACACCGTATTCCGCCCTTGCCATGGCAATTCTGGCCGAACGTGCAGGTCTGCCCAAGGGGCTTTTGTCCATCGTGACCGGTGATGCACCGGTGATCGGTGCGGAAATGACCGAAAATGCCAAGGTCCGCAAACTGACCTTTACCGGTTCAACCGCGATTGGGCGTCTCCTGATGCGCCAGTGTTCCGATACCGTCAAAAAGGTCAGCCTGGAGCTTGGCGGCAATGCGCCGTTTATCGTCTGTGAAGATGCCGATATCGATGCCGCGGTCGAAGGGGCGATTGCGTCCAAATACCGTAACGCCGGTCAGACTTGTGTCTGTGCCAACCGTCTGTTCGTCCATGACGCAATCTATGACGACTTCGCTGAGAAATATGCCGCCAAGGTTGCCAAAATGACTGTCGGTAATGGTGCAGACGAAGGCGTTGTGATCGGCCCGCTGATCACGGAAAAAGCCGTCGAAAAGGTCGAAAGCCAGATTGCCGATGCGGTTGCCAAGGGTGGCCGTATTCTCACCGGTGGCAAGCGTCACGAAAAGGGCGGCTCGTTCTTCCAGCCGACCGTGATTGCCGATGCCACCCGCGAAATGACGGTCTTCCGCGAGGAAACCTTTGGCCCGATGGCACCGCTGATCCGGTTTAATACCGATGACGAAGTGCTTGAGATGGCCAATGATTCCGAGTTCGGTCTGGCATCCTACTTCTATTCGCGTGACATCAACCGGATCTGGAAACTGGCCGAGGGCCTTGAAAGCGGGATTGTCGGGGTCAATACCGGCATCATCTCGACCGAGGTGGCACCGTTTGGTGGCGTCAAACAATCCGGTGTCGGCCGTGAAGGATCGAAATACGGTGTCGAGGACTACCTCGAAGTCAAATATGTCTGCATGGGCGGCGTTGACGAATAACGCTTACCCCCCCAGAAGGCATAAAAGAAAAGGGCGCTGCAACTTGCAGCGCCCTTTTGTATTGAAGGCCATAAGACCGCACTCAGACATCAAAGATGTTTTTCTTGCGCGCGCCAGAAGCCGGGTCTTGTTCGTCCTGCTTGCCGGTAATTGACTGCGACGAGCCGCTTGGCAGTTCAGACTGCAATTCGGTAAACACATCAAACATGTTCGGGTTAAAGGCGATCCGCGCCTGCATACGGTCCCGGCGCTCATCGGCGGTTTCATCCCCGTCGGCGGATTTGCCAAGTTCGGCCTCGGCCATACTGTTGCCGTTCAGGCGCTGCTCGATGGCGTCGGCAATGACCTTTTCGATCGCCTGACGATCATCAGCATCCATTTCGGCCAGTTTCTCTTCATCAAGGCCCATGCTTTGAAGGATCTTCGCACGCAATTCTTCGATCTTGCGTTCCTCGATTTCCTTTACATAGGTCGTGAAACCATGCTCGCGGATATAGGCCAGCTCGGCATTTTCTTCCTTCTTGTCTTCAGGAAGCGGATTGCTGTTCGAAGCAATCGTCTGACCAAAGCTGGCAGCACTTTTGGCATTCGCCGCTGTGTTGGTGGCACTGACCAACATGTCATACAAACCCATAAGAACCTCCATGGGGAAAAAGATGCCGGTTGAATTTCATTCTGCAGTTTTCGATGCAAACACTATGCCGTGCATGGTTTAGGCATTTTTGTCCGCCGTTTTGGCCGCAGGATTGGTTCAAACATTCCGTTGCAAATCAGCGGCATGACAGCATCGCGCAGAAAAATTTTCGAAAACGAATTGTTTTTTGCCGTAATTTTTTTCTAAATAGAGCGATAAAACCAATGGCATCGTCAGATCGGCGGGCCGCAACGCATCAATGTATGCAGGGTCGAATGGCAGGCAAGCTGCCGGCTCGGGAGGAAAACAAACATGTCAGATACGCGCTATATCCTTGCCATTGATCAGGGAACGACAAGCTCACGCGCCATTGTCTTTGATGAAAACGGCCGCTCCGTTTCCGTCGCCCAGCAGGAATTTCCGCAACATTTTCCCAATAGTGGCTGGGTCGAACATGACCCGGAAGACCTGTGGAATACCGTTGTTGCCGTCTGCAAAGAGGCCCTTGGCCGTGTGGACATCAAAAAGGTCGCCGCAATCGGCATCACCAACCAGCGTGAAACTACCGTTGTCTGGGATCGCAAAACCGGCAAGGCGATCTATAACGCGATTGTCTGGCAGGACCGTCGTACCGCGTCTCTGTGTCATGAGCTTAAAAAGCGCGATCCGAAGCTTGAAGAGGCCGTCAACGCCAAGTCCGGTCTTTTGATTGATCCGTATTTCTCGGCCACCAAGGTTGCCTGGATTTTGGATCATGTGACCGGTGCCCGCGCACGGGCCGACCAGGGCGATTTGGCCTTTGGTACCGTCGACAGTTTCCTTTTGTGGCGTCTGACTGGTGGCAAGTCGCATGCAACCGATGCAACTAATGCGGCCCGCACGAACCTGTTCAACATTCGCGACAATGCCTGGGATGACGAGCTTTGCAAAATCTTCCGTGTTCCGCGCAACATGCTGCCCGATGTCAAGGACTGTGCGGCTGATTTCGGCGTAACCGATGCCGATCTGTTTGGTGCGGAAATCCCGGTAATGGGCATGGCGGGCGATCAGCAGGCAGCCGCCTTCGGCCAGTGCTGCTTTGAACCGGGTGATATCAAAAGTACCTATGGCACCGGCTGCTTTGTCATCCTGAATACCGGTGATGAGGCCGTGACCTCCCAGCACCGTCTTCTGACCACGGTTGGCTATCGCATCAATGGCAAAACAAGTTACGCCATTGAGGGTGCGATCTTTGTTGCCGGGGCGGCCGTGCAATGGCTGCGCGACGGGCTTGGCATCATCAAATCCGCGGCCGAAACCGAAGGATTGGCGAAGTCGCTTGATGACAATCATGGTGTTTACCTTGTCCCGGCCTTTACCGGGCTTGGTGCGCCCTATTGGGACCCGGATGCGCGCGGGGCGATTTTTGGCCTGACCCGGGATACCGGCCCACGCGAGTTCGTGCGTGCCGCGCTTGAAAGCGTTTGTTACCAGACCTTTGATCTGTTTGAGGCCATGGCGGCTGACGGCGTCTCGCCCAAGGCGGTGCGGGTTGATGGCGGCATGGTCGCTAATGACTGGATGTGTCAGATGCTTTCTGACGTTCTGGGCATTTCGGTCGAGCGTCCGGAAGTCACCGAAACGACAGCACTTGGGGCGGCATACCTTGCCGGATTGCAGGCCGGTATTTACCGCGATCTCGATCATATTTCCGAGAAGTGGCACCTTGATGCCAGCTTCGAGCCCGATATCGAGCCGGGCCGCCGTCAGGGATTGCTGAATGGCTGGAAAGATGCGGTGAAGCGCGTGCAGACAAGCCCAAGTGACTGATACGCATGGCTGCCTTGCCGGTCAATTTGCCGGGCGGGGCTGGTAAGTCTGCGCAATCATTTGTACTATGACAGGACAGCGTCAATGATGCTGTCCTTTCTTTTTGCGTGATCGACGTGGTTTTCCCGATCTGTTGCGCCGTTCTTGCCATGGGGGAAGCATGCTTGATCTGATCGTCGGAAAAGTGGGACCGGTCTTTTTGACGATCCTGTGCGGTTTTCTTCTTACCCACATCAAAATCATCAAGCGTGAAGGCATTCCATTTTTGGCCAAGCTTGCCATGAACGCATTCATCCCGGCGATGCTGTTTCAGACCCTGTCGCAATCCGACATCAGCGCGCATTTCGATCTGCGGCTTTGGGGCAGTTATTATTCCGGCGTGCTGTTGAACTTTGCGTTTGTGTTTGTTGCGGCGAAGCTTTGGCTGAGTGCCAAAACCGATGAAGCAGCCGTCACCGCGATGGGTGGCGTCTTTTCCAACATCGTTCTTCTCGGTATCCCGCTGGTGCAGGCGGTCTATGGCGAAGAAGGCCTGGTGCCGCTTTTGATCGTGTTGTCGATCCATCCAGTCACCCTGATGGGGATGACAATTCTGATTGTTGAGGGCAGCCGCGGCGGCGATGGTCATTGGCTATCCAATGTATTTCGCAGCATCGTTCGCGTGGCCAGAAATCCGATCATTGCGGCGATTGTGCTTGGTGTACTGGCATCGCTTTTTGAAATCCGCATGCCCGAAATGGTCGATGGCACGCTGGAACGGTTCCGCACGGCTGGGCCGACGATTGCGCTGTTGCTGGTCGGGGCCGGGCTTTACGGGCAGTCGGTGCGCGGTAACCTCAGTGCCAGCTTGCTCTGCACCACGGCCAAAATGTTTGTCCAACCGCTTCTGGTGTTCTCGGTCGGGCATTTCATTTTCGATCTGCCGCCGCTTTGGCTGATGATCGTCACACTGGTGGCTGCACTGCCAAGCGGGGCGAATGTCGCGATTGTCGCGGGCAGCTATAATGTCTGCATTGATCGGTCATCCACGACGATCTTGCTGACCACTATCATCAGTATGCTGACCTTGCCGCTTCTGATCCTCTACGCAGGATTGCTCTAATTTGGCGTTTGGGCGGTGGTCGTGTTGGCGGCCGTCAGGATACGCGTCATCAGATCAATCTCGTCTTCGATGCTTGGCATCAGGGCAGGGCGCTCGCCACTTAAAACGGCGCATGCGAAGGCCTCAATCGCAGCCGTCTGACCCTTATCCTGCCCAAACCAGTTACGTATTGCGATACGGCGGTTGATCCGAAGCATTTTCCAGTCAAACAGGCTGGCCGAGAAATTTGGCGCCGTCACCTCAAGCACTTCCTTGGGGCCGCCCCGATTGCCGTGCAAGTAACTGACCTCGCCCATTGATCCATCGGCAAAACGCAGGTGCCAGATGCTGTCACCCGCGGTGCGATCAATCCAGTAACAATCGAGTTCGACCAGTTCGCTATCGATCAGGCTCATAATCAGATCAATAAAATGACTGATTTCACCAATCGTGCGCCCGCCCTGATCCGAATGATGAAGCCAGTGATCGGCCGGAAGCGGCGTGACGCGAACCCGATAGTGAAATTGTTTTGCGCCAGTTGGCAACGCTTCGCGCAGTTTCGCAGCCATCGGCGCATAACGCCGATTATGCCCGACCATGAAAATGTGTCGCGGTGCGCGATCAGCGGTCTCTCGCAGCAAATCCAGCCCCGCGCGATCAATCGCAATGGGCTTTTCCAGCCAGACATTTTTGCCGGCCAGAATGGACGCGGCGGCTAATTCAGCGTGACTGTCATGGCGCGTGGTAATGATAACGCTGTTAACGCTTTGATCCTCAAGCAACTCATTCGCCCCGCCATACATGCGCAGCCCGGCAATCTTCTTTGAGAGCGCAACCGCCGCCAACCCGCTCTGAGAACAGCAGGCCGTGATTTCGACGTTCGGGTGCTTTCGCAACAGGGGTAACAAACTGCCCCCCAGATAGTTGCCAGCCCCGATCAGTCCGGCCCGGACATGGTCACGGGCCGGCACGGATGTCTGTACCGACGGAGCAGGGGGCTCTACTGGTGCGTTCTCTGCATTTCTATATCGCACCAGTGTCGCCAATTGTGCTGGGTCTGGCCCCTTGGCGAAGTGATCTGCGATATCGGCAAAATCAATCTCGGATGTGATCAGTGGCTTCGGATCAAGGCGCCCATCTGCCATCAGATCGAGGGCGGCCTGCATGTAACGCTTGATGGTCCAGCGCACATGGCCAAGCGGATAATCCTCGCCGCGCTCTTCATAGTTGGGATCATAACGCCCCGGCCCATAGGACCGAACCTGCCGAATGGTGATTTCCTTTTCATACAGCGTCTTACGCCGACCATTCGGCGTGACGTCGCCAACGCAAATGATCGTGCCCCGATCACGGCATAGTCGCGCGGCATCGTCAATCAGGTGATGATTACCCTTACCCGGCGCACAGATATAGACACTGTCAAATTTGCTTTGCGGGGCGTCGCCGGCGCACTCAAACCCACTCGCACGATCTTCTCTGGTCGCAAGATCGCGACGCATGAGATCAGGTTCGATCACCGTTACGAATGTACCGGCTGCGCGTGCCGTTTCCACAACAAGCTGGCCAATCAAACCGACCCCGATAACGACAACCTGATCGCCAATCGAAGTTTCCCCTTGCCGAAGCGTATGCAAGGCCAAGGCATACAATGTCGTAAACGCGGCCTTTTGACCAGTCACCGCATCGGGAACCGTGCAGGCGAGGGTGACAGAAACCTGATTCCACTCCGCATGATTGGCCTGCCCCATCCCGGCAATCGCGACACGCTGTCCTGCTTTAAGGTCGGTTACATTCGTGCCAGTGGCTTCGATCCGCCCCACGGCGCAATAGCCCATCGGCATCGGGCGCGCCAGACGGTTATCGATGCGCGCGCGTGTTCTACCAAGGCCCTCTGATTTCAGGTGTTTCAATGTCAGCGCAACCAGATCCGGTCGTTGCCACGCCTTTTGCAACAAGGATGCACTTGTTTGGCGGGCTTGGGCAAACTCCGTTCCCGGGCTGATCACGGAATATTCGGTTTTGACAAGGACGGCATTTTTGCCCGGTTGCGGCACCGGACAATCAGTCAGGACAAGTTTGCGTTCACCGGGAAAACGCAGCAAGGCCTTCATCTCCGTCATTTCCGCCCCCGGTTTCATTGGTTGAAAATTCTGGCGAAGATTAAACCATATGCGTGCCAACTGGTCGACGCGTTCTTGCAATGATGATTGACGCGCAATCTGTCTCCTCATGAAGCGCTTACATCCGATGGAGTACTTTCGCCAAACGGGACCATCCCTGTCATTTTGTGGGTTTTGCCGACAAAACAATTTCAACAAAAATCCCGTTGCATCGTGATTTTTAGTTTTGTATACAATATACATGAATTGAATGCGGTCGCCGTTGATCGGGGCTGTGATGCTTAAGGGCGCCGGTATGTTGCCGTGCTGCCATATCAGGAGGTTTCTTTCCATGCAGGTAAACTGGACTGGCGTTTTTCCCGCCGTTGCCACCCAGATGAACGAAGACGGTTCGATCGATTTCGATATGACCGCCAAACAGATCGAAGACCTGATCAGCGCCGGCGTCGATGGCTTGGTTATGTTGGGCTCGGTTGGTGAAAACACCGCCCTTGAGCCGGACGAAAAGATCGCCGTTTTGAAGCTCGCCGTCGAAGTCACCAAGGGCCGCATCCCGGTCCTGTCAGGTGTCGCTGAAAATTCGACCCGTGCCGCGATCCGCTATGTGCAGGAATGCGAAAAGCTCGGTGCTGATGGCCTGATGCTTTTGCCGGGCATGGTTTATACCGCCGATCCGCGCGAAAATATCGAGCATTTCCGCACGGTCGCGGGTGCCACCAAGCTGCCGATCATGATCTATAACAACCCGGGTGCCTATCGCATAGACATCAAGCCCGAAGAATTCAACCAGCTTGCCGATGTCAAAAACCTTGTCGCGATCAAGGAAAGCTCGGGTGATCCGCGTCGTATTACCGACATCTATAATGCCTGCGGTGATCGTTTCGTTCTGTTCTGCGGCATGGATGACCTTGTCATGGAAACCCAGGTTCTCGGTGCTGTTGGCTGGATTTCCGGCTTCACCGATGCCTTCCCGAAGGAATCGGTCGCGCTCTGGAAGCTGCTGTCGGAAGGCAAATACACCGAAGCGCTTGAAATCTATCGCTGGTTCACCCCGGTTCTGCACATGGATGTCCATGCCAAGCTGGTTCAGTATATCAAGCTTGCTCAGGAAATGACCGGCGTTGGCAAACCGCACGTTCGCGCACCGCGTCTGCCGCTGGTTGGTGAAGAGCTTGAAACCATCAAGGCCACCATCCAGAAAGCCATCGATACCCGCCCGTCGCTCTGATCGGCAGTCCTTTGCAATCAGGATGCGTACCCGCAACACCGTGATTGCATTGAGACGGTATTTGATGAAACAGTGAGCTCCTCCGCCTATCTCGCGGGGGAGCTTCCTGCTATCTGTTTGCTGCGCAGAAGCACCAAAATACGCATCGTCGAAATTCGAGAGGCCCCGAAATGACATCAGCCAAAACCGCCACGCCATCCGATACCGCCGCCGGTCAAAAGGTCGTTGTGATTGGTGCGGGTATTGTTGGGGCCAATGTCGGGTTGGCGCTGCTCGATAAGGGCTATGACGTCACCATTGTCGATCGCGGCGAACCGGGCATGGGCGCATCCTTTGGCAATGCTGGTGGCATTGCGGTTTCCGAATGTGCGCCGGTTGCGATGCCGGGCGTGCTTAAAAACGTGCCCGGTTGGTTGATGGATCCGTTGGGCCCGCTTTCGGTGCGCTGGGGCTATTTGCCAAAAATGATGCCTTGGTTGTTGATGTTTCTGGCATCAAGCAGAAAGCAACGGGTCGAACAGATCGCAACCAATATGGCGACCTTGCTAAACCGCGCATGGGATGATTACGACCCGGTGCTTAAGGAAGCTGGCCTTACGGATGCGATTTTCAAAAAACACGGAGCGATGGCGGTGTATCGCAGCAATGCATCCCGCAAGGCAGCCGAATATGCCATTGATCTGCGTCGGCGTAACGGTATCAAGCTGCGCGACCTGACCCGGGATGAAGTGCGCGATATCGAGCCCGATCTGGCGCCGATCTTTGCCTGCGGCGTGATGGAAGAAGACTGGGGCCATGTCCTTGATCCGTTCAAAATCACTACCGGCATTTTCAAGCATTTCCTCGATCGTGGTGGCAAGTTCGAGACCGCCGATGTCACCAATTTCGTCTTCCGCGACGGCAAACCGCGTGCCGCCACCACAGATGCCGGCGACATGATTACGTTTGATCATGTGGTTGTCGCCTGCGGTGCCTGGTCAAAGAAGCTGGCCAAACGGCTGGGCTCGCCGGTGCCGCTTGATACCGAACGTGGCTATAACACCACCGTGCCCTATCACGATGCCAAACTGTCGCGCATGATTGTCTGTGCCGATGACAGCTTTGTTTTAAGCCCGCTTGAAATGGGCATTCGCGTTGGTGGGGCGGTGGAACTTGGGGGCCTTTTGGCCGCACCAAATTACGAACGTGCCAAGGCCCTGTTTGCCAAGGGCAAGGAAGTCCTGCCCAAACTGAGTGCCGAGGGTGGAACGGAATGGATGGGATTCCGTCCTTCCATGCCCGATTCAACCCCGGTCATTTCCAAAAGCCCGCATCATGCCAATGCTTATTTTGCCTTCGGGCATGGGCATCTGGGCTTAACGCTTGGGGCAACGACCGGGCGTCTGGTTGCCGATCTGATGGCAACGGGCAAAACGCCGGTCGACATGACCCCGTATCGCATTAATCGTTTCTCTCGTTTCTATAGCATCTAGGGCCCCATCCATGGCGAAAAGCAGTTTCTTTTGTGTCGACGGTCATACCTGTGGCAACCCGGTGCGTCTGGTTGCCGGCGGTGGGCCCAAGCTTGACGGTGCGACCATGCTTGAAAAGCGTGCGCATTTTTTGGCGGAATATGACTGGATCCGTACCGGGCTGATGTTTGAACCGCGCGGTCATGATGTCATGTCGGGATCAATCCTCTATGACCCGACCTCGGATGACTATGACGTCGCCGTGCTGTTTATAGAAACGTCTGGCTGCCTGCCGATGTGCGGCCATGGCACGATTGGCACCGTCACCATGGCGATCGAGGAAGGCCTGGTAAAACCCAAAATCCCCGGTCGTCTGCGCCTTGAAACACCGGCGGGTCTCGTCATTGCCGAATATAATCAGGTTGGCGATTACGTTGAATCGGTCAAGCTCACCAACGTTCCGTCGTTCCTGTATAAAACCGATATCGAAGTCGATTGCCCCGATGTTGGTCCGATCAAGGTCGATGTTGCCTATGGCGGTAATTTCTATGCGATTGTCGAACCGCAGGAAAACTATCGCGACATGGCCGATTTTTCGGCCGGTGATCTGCAACGCATCAGCCCGGAACTCCGCCGTCGCCTGAACGAACAGAACGAATTCGTGCATCCGCTCTATCCCGACATCAAGGGTCTGTCGCATATCCAGTGGACCGGCAAGCCGACCCAACCTGACAGCACCCATCGAAACGCGGTTTTTTACGGTGACAAGGGTATTGACCGCTCTCCCTGTGGTACCGGCTCATCGGCACGGCTTGCGCAACTGGTCGCCAAGGGGCAATGGGATGCAGAGCGTGAACTTGTTCACGAAAGCATCATCGGCTCCCAATTCCGCGTCTCTGTGGTCGAGAAAACAAAGGTCGGTGACTTTGATGCCGTCGTCCCGAGCATTGAAGGCTGGGCGCGAAAGCACGGATATAACACCATTTTTATCGATGATCGTGATCCCTACGCCCATGGCTTTATTGTCAAATAGGGCAGGCGGAAGACATTGGATCAAGGGGGCGTCATGCCCCCTTTGTCGTATATCGACGAAGTGTGGGGAATTATACAGTATGCAATTGTATTGCGACTTGGCAGTCCCGTCGCTATGAATAGCAAAACTGACAAATTCTGTCGGGCTAATGTAATGTTCGACTGACCGGCATGCCATGTATCGTCGGGGTAACACAATAAAAGAGCTGAAATGACCGCATCACCGCGATTTACCCGCCGTACCATCACCGATCAGGTAACCGAAGATCTTCGTGCGCGCATTCTGACCGGCGATTTTCCTGCAGGCTTTCAATTGCGACAGGATGCCATCGCGGGTGAATATAATGTCTCGCGCATTCCGGTCCGCGAAGCCTTGCAGCGCCTTGATGCGGAGGGGCTTGTTTCGTTCCAGCCGCACAAGGGCGCGATTGTCTCGCAGCTCTCGCTTGACGAGATCGAGGAACTGTTTGAAGTCCGCAAGCTGCTTGAATGTGATCTTCTGCGTCATGCCGTACCGCGCCTGACCCCGGCCGACCTCAAATCGGTCGAAGATATCCTGATGGTCTATGACGAGGCCTTCCGATCCGGCGATGTTTCCAAGTGGGGGGAGCTTAACCGCGAATTCCACGACCGGCTTTATCGCGCATCGAACCGTCCCAAGACGCTCGAGATTGTCCGCATGATCGGCAACAACACTGTGCGCTTTACCCAGGCACAGCTGGCCCTTTCCGGCGCAACCGACCGGGCCGAGCGCGAACACCACCAGATATTTGACGCCTGCAAGGCCGGGAATGTCGAAGAGGCTGTCGAGCTTCTCGCCAATCACATTCAAAGTTCTGCCGACAGCCTGATGGACTGCCTGCGCAAGGCACGTGAATAGGCGAACCAAGTCCGAAACAAAAAGAGGGATGCTGATGGCATCCCTTTTCTGTTTCTGCCTTGTTGAACTCAGCCAACAATAAAACCCCTCCCGATCACATCATCCTCTTCAAGCCAGAAACTGGCCTTGCCACTGTAATGTGCCTTGCCCGTGACAGAGGCGATGATGGCCTGATGCGGACCACAGCTGGTTGTGGCTTCAACCGATCCTTCAAAGCTCGATCCGATCACGCTTTCAAACACGCGGATATCTCCCGGTGCAATCAGTCCCTTGGCGTGTTGAATGGCAAGCCGGGCACTGACGCCGGACCCGGTCGGGCTGCGGTCGACCTGATTTTTGGCAAACACACATATATTACGTGTCGCAGATGCCTCAAACGCATCCCGCCCGTCGGTCAGGATCGCCCCATATAAAAAGGCCAGATCATCATGATCTGGATGGGCCAGCTTCACGCTGTTATTCACCGCTTGGCAAATCTCCGCCGCCAGCCCTGTCAGTTGGCGGGCATTTTCCGGTGTGATGGCGATATCAAATTGCCCGGCATCCAGAATGGCATAAAACGCCCCGCCATATCCGATATCGGCTTTAAAAGCTGTTCCGTCGGCAAGGCGTAAGGAAACATCACTGGCAAACATAAACGATGGCACCGATGAAAACCGCACCTTGCCGGTTTTGCCGTCATGCACCTCGACCTCGGCACGCACCGGACCGCAGGGGCATTCAATATTGACTGTGGTGATCGGCTCGACCGCTTTGACCAGACAATAGTCAATCGCATAGCGGCCAAGCGCCAGAATCGCGTGGCCGCACATGGTCGAATAGCCTTCATTGTGAATGAACAGCACCGCAAGGTCGGCATCGGGCAGGCTGGGCGCAACCAGGATCGCGCCATACATGTCGTAATGGCCGCGCGGCTCGAACATCAAAAACCGCCGCAAATGATCAAGATGCTCTTTGGCATAGCGGCGCTTGGCCAGAATGTCCGCGCCGGGAATATCGGGGTAACCGGACGTGATGATTCGCAGCGGCTCACCCCCGGTATGCATGTCGATCACCTCAATCGGGTTCGATGAACCGGGGTAGGCGGGCACTATTTGCGAATCATTTCGCGACGTCGGGGGTGTTTTGTCGTGGGGCATGGGCATTGATCCGGATTATTTGCCGCTTTTGGCGCAGGTGATTCTGTGGCGGGTAAAAACTTGCGCGAACATCTTATCGGCATTATCGCGCAGAGCAATCGAAGCCACCCCCGATTTTCGGGTTTTGGGCCCCTTGCGGTCATAAAAGTGAAACCTATATATGGTTTCGCGCAAAAATTTTGCGTAACGACATTTCTGTCATTTTTTTGCAAAAAGGTGTTTGACAGTTTTGGGAGTGGGGCCTATAACCCGCCTCCACCGACGGGGTGCGGCGCCAGCGAGACGGCGACGCGGACTTGAGGTTTCGGGCTTCGGCCTTTGAGTTCTTTGACATTGTAGATCAGAAGGAAGGGATGCGCGGGCAGCGTTATGGCGCTACAGTCTGTGCATCCTGGAGACGACGGATCGGTCTGGATTTATTCAGATTGATTTGTGGTAACCACCAAAATGTGCAGACGTTAATTTTGAAGAGTTTGTCTATGAGACAAGCTTGGATTGAACATGAGAGTTTGATCCTGGCTCAGAACGAACGCTGGCGGCA
>Ga0207828_100447_pt1 | contig 12882 bp, 13 predicted proteins | sample TtaePargueraPR_11_FD_187276 | JGI IMG/M metagenome (GOLD analysis project Ga0207828, IMG submission 187276) | Aerobic enrichment media microbial communities from Bioluminiscent Bay, La Parguera, Puerto Rico - Tt and P2 (3) (SPAdes) | ecosystem: Environmental > Aquatic > Marine > Unclassified ...
GTGCTGCTTCAAGCCGGAACTCAGGGCTAAAATTACGTTTTGGTCTTCTGGTCATGTTGTCACCTAATTGTCTCTTGGTGCATGATAGCACCTCTAATTAGGTGGCCAAATTTAGTTTGCCACTACAGAGAATCCCAAACGAGGGGGATGGTTTCCGAAATTTCGCCGTCTATAGCAATTCGGTTACTTGGGTACTGACGCATGAGTTCGCCGAGGTTGATACGCTCGAAGACAATAGGAATACGTATTTCGTTAACAAACTTATAAGTTTGTTCTGGTATTCTAACCGAGCCTCCCAGTGCTTTAATGCTATGGCTATTGAGCTGCACTGTACTGTTTCGCAGGTTCTTGAAAGGAATGACGCCGGCAAGCTCAGCTTCTACAGGACCAATAGTAAACCCTTGCTGAATACTGCCGACGGATAAGCTTGCCTGTTGAAAACTCAAACGCTCTGGAGTCGCGTTAAATTGAGTGTTCAAATTAGCGTTGGTCACAGACGTTGTGTCATATATGGCATCGATAGACTGTAAGTTCGCGTCTCCTTCATCAATGCTCCATTTTCCTGTTTCTAAATTGCCTGACAGCCTAAAGCCCGCCGTAGCGGTGCCTTTGTTTAGCGTTAATAATGGGAGAGTGTCTTGTATCAACGGTGACAATTGTGCCTGTAAGTCTGCTTGCGCTAAGTCATGAATGTTTATAACTATATTCGAGGTCAATCTTAAATCTTCTGTCAGTGTGCTGCTATGATTCAATGCCGCGCCCTGAGCTAATTCAATAGTGCCTTCGGCGTCAACACGGCCGTTTTTGTAATGGATATTATGCGAGAGTTGAGGCTTTAAACTCTGAATGCCTGCTACTTTTATCGCGACATTATTAACTTCCGTTGTCAGTTTTGCTGTTGCCGTTTCGGGGGCGGTAAAAGGTATTTCAGCAAAGATCGTTGGAACTGACAGGTCAGCATTGGCAAACTCTGATTCGGCAAAAAACGAAGAGGGCTGCTTTGAGCTAAGCATCAGCTTATCGCTCTTGAGCGTTATATCAGCGTTGAATACTAAGTCACTTAACGTATTAAGTTTGAGTGGGCTTATGGCGTCAATATTATGTACTACAATTCTGTCGGCACTTAGGTTAGTTTTTGGGAGTTCAAGTCGAACAAACTGGGCGTCGTTTTGAACGAAGTGACCCGTTGCAGTTACCCTAACGCCAGAGACGTCTTTACCGTTAAGCGCAGCACTAAGCTGAACCGGCCAGGCTGTTTTATTCAGTATTTGCTGATAGCTTAATGGTTCAAGCACTAAAAAGTCCTGACTGGTCAGTTGCCACTTTACCGTGCTTATTTCTAAAGGCAGAGTTGGCCATTCCGTTAAGTCGCCACTGATATTTAAGCCATAGCTTTCAATAACGCCGCTTTTAACATTGAAACGTATATTTCCGTCAGCGACGGATGTAACGCCTGACGCTGCGACATTCACAGGCTTTTGTAATTGTAAGATGAATTTACCGGAAGTCGCGTTAATGAGGCCTTCTGGACCTATTAATTCGGTTTCTGGTGAAAGCGAGCCTTCGGCATTAAACAATAGAGCAATGCGCTCGTTTTTTACAAACTCAGATGCTTGAGCAAGTTGCTCGGTTGGAACCTTTGCTGAACCTTCAATGTTCCATTCACCGCTAATAAGCTCGTAATTGGCGTTGAAATGGCCAAGGTTATGCTCTATATCGACCGATAAAATTGAGTTGTCGCGAGATAGCTGAATAGCAAATGTTTCAGGATGAGAAAGGTTTAAACTGAGGTTAGGGCGCTTTGTGTTTAATGTTACTTCTCCCTGAAGCGGTGAATACCGTTTAAAAAGTTCGCCTTTCAGCGTGACGTTGTTAAGAATAACCGTTTCAGGAAGCCAGCTTGGCACAGGCGTGTTTAGTAGCTTTTTAATGGTAAGCGGTGCAGCAGCTGAGTTCGACGTGGAGGGTGACGGTAACTCGTTCATTGTCACGCTTAACGGTTCAATGACCACTCGCTCTTTGGACAGCGAACCGATGCTTATCGACCAGTCCTCGATACCAACCTTTGCCAGTTCACGGTTAGCTATCGACAGGCCGATTAATAGCCCAATGCCAATAAACAGGACAAGAGTCAGTAAGACACTGCCGGTAATGGCTAATAGACGCCAAAGCATGGGCTTAATGTCAGGCATTTACCGACCCTTACCTTACTCTGAAGGTTAAGTTCACGCGGACATTGCCGGTGAGTGGATGCTGGCCGTCTGCGAGTTTTTTTTACGCCGTGATAACGAAGACGATCGGAGCCGCCCCAGACAAGTACGTCACCATGTTGCAACGTCACTTTTTGTGGACTGCCGCCCCGTTTGAGTCCTCCTCAGAGAAAAGTAACGGGTAAGCCAAACGAGAAAGACACAATAGGCTGTGAAAAGTCGGACTCGTCTTTGTCCTGATGAAGTCCCATAGCTGCGCCGGGGTGGTAAACGTTAATTAAGCAGGCATTGGGAGAAAACGATTCAAATCCACACTTTGCAGCCGCCTGTTCAGCAAGTGTTTTTAGCGTTTCAGGCATAGGCGGCCAGGGCTTCTCAGTTATCGGGTCTGTGTCTGTGTAGCGATAGCCCTTTTTGTCGGTTATCCAGCCAAAATAGCCGCAGCTGCTGGTGCGTACTGACATTTTACCGCCCCCGGGCGTCACAAACTGTCTTAGCGGTGACTGTTTAATAACGCCCCTGAGGTGGCTTAAAATAGTGTCTGCCTGAGGTGCGACATAGCCATGGATTAGGTAGGCTTGCTCACTAAACTGCGTAACCTCGTGGTTCTCGCTTGCAAATAAGTCGAGTGATGCCATAGCTCAGCAAATCCGGTTAGAGTGCGCGACTCATAATTAGGCGATCTTCGCCCGGGCCTAAGTAATCCTGAATGGTTTCGATAACTGAAAAGCCCGTTTGCTTATATAACTTGATGGCAGCGGCATTGTCCGGAGCCACACTGAGCTCCAGTGTTTTCCAACTGCTTTCAGCCGCCGATTTAATAGCCTGCTCCAACAATATACGGCCAAGCCCCTGACCTTGAAAGCTTTTACCAATAAGCAAAGACATTAAGATTGCCCGGCTGCCATCGAGCGGCACGATAAGGCTGTAACCGGCAACTTTTTCGTCACTTTTTATGGTTAAAAAACCTCTAGGCCATTGTCGTAGGGCTTGGTAAAAAAACAAGCTGGAGTAGGCGTCGTTGTCATAAAGCTGCTTTTCAAAAAAAGCGAGCCGGGTAATATCGTCAGAAGCAGCGCTTTGTACTGTCACAGGTACATCGTTTTTACCCGCTTGTGCCAGCGAGCCGACACATAGCCGACACATAGCCGACACTCGCCGGAAGCCGGTGCAGAGCCTTCAACATAACGGAGTTTATGAGAGGCGCTCTCTCTGTTACTGGATACCTGATAAACTCTGTCTCTTGAAGGAGTTTCGCTGCTCATAATAACCTTTGTTAGTTAAAAGGGGTAAACCCAACTGAGCCAATAAAAGTCGAGGCCGTCGTTAGGGCGCTTAATGTCACCATTAGAGTAATGAGTATAGCCAAAGTCAATGCGGGCGTCAGAGTTTTTGCTGAACTGCCAGGACAACGAGATACGATCTTCAAACTGAAACTTGGTTGATAGCTTTCTGTTACCGAGGCTGGTCTTATCGAAATAACTGCCACCAATACCCGCTTCTAAATAAAGCGGTCGCTCTGAGCCGGCTATATGCCAGGAAGCAACAGGGCTTATAGTAAACGCCGTAATGTTGTCAGATGTATCATTCGAGTTCTGCCAATGGTTTAACCCAGTGTCGATATATAACGTTGGCGAGCCAAAAAAGCCCGGCATTTCTAACGGAATGTCGGTAAAGCGATAGGCCACACGAGCGCCACGGAATTGATCGGTTGAATAGGAAGCCGTAAAGCTGACTTCATCAGCCAGCGTAGAGGTTGAAGCTAAACTACTTGATAATAATAAGGCACTTAGAAGCGAAAGACGTCTTAACATATCGCTCTCTTAATGGTTGATTAAAAGTGCCTTTATTTTACATACATTCACGAATGTATGTAAACGAGTTATTGGTTAATTAATTGTAACCATTTAATAAAAGCGAAAAGGGCAACTGACTGACGCTTCCGTTTTTTGTAAAATACCGAGAGTGGTGACTTAATTGGCTGTGCATACTCTCGAAAAGGCGTTAAATGAGATAGTTGAGCGTTTAACAGGCTGCTATCGACTAAGGTCACGGCTTTTTCTGTTTGAGCTAAGTCCAGGGACATGTAAAAGTCATCGCAATGTATAATACGCTGGTTTTTAAGTTTGGACTGGTTTGCTTCGGCCAATTTGGTATGTTCCGGATTATCTGGGTTAATTATCCAGCTTTGGTGATATGGCGTGTCATTGGTTGAGATAGCCGATACCGGAACAAGATCATTTTTCGATAAACGCTGACTTTGCAAGTGTTTGTCGTTTATCTGACCATAGCCAATAGCAATATCCCAACTTTGATGTTGTACGGCAGAGACCATGTCAGCGGCATGTTCACCGGCAAAGTAGTCAGCACAGCGGGTAAAGTTTAATTGTATATGCGGGTAAAGGGCATGAAAGTCCTCGAGCTTATCGGCTAACCAAAAGCGGAAACGTTCAGAGCTTATAGCAACGGTCAGCTGAGTTGTTGTGTTATCACTCAAACTTCGGGTACGCTCTATAGCACGCTCTAATTGATCAAATATTTGTTCAATTTGTGGGGCTAACTCAAGCGCTACCGGTGTTAATGAGTGTACTCGGTTATCACGCTGGAAAAGTCGCATGTCGAGCTGCTCTTCAAGCGCTTGAATTTGACGGGTAACGGCCGACTGAGTCACTCCAAGTTGTTGTGCAGCCTGCTTAAAAGACCCGCTTCTGGCCGCAACATCAAAGACTCGAAGTGCATTAAGTGAAGGAAACTTTGCTTTTTCATATTAATTGTTTGGTATTTGTAATTAACAAAATGTAACTTTGATTCTCGCAGGTAAGTTACTGGAAAGCAAGGAAGGAATACGTTGTCGTACTGGAGTGAGTTTTTAACTATTGCGTTAATTCATTTGTTTGCTGTCGCAAGTCCGGCCCCGGGCACCAATTCCTTTGAAATTTCTCAGTAGCTTACGCCTTTGGCGCAAGATATATAGCCCCAATTGCGTTATAGTAGCCTTTTCATTGATTCCACCAGGCACTGTGATGAAATACGTTTTTCTTCTGATTATCAGCTTGTTAGCGTGGCCAGCGGCAGCGCAGGAATGGCAGTTTGCCGGGCAGGCACCCACTGCAGAGCAAACCAAAGACTGGCAGCAGCAGGCGGCGAAGCAGGGTAAGGATCTGATGTTGGTGCTCGGCGCCAATTGGTGCCACGACAGCACCGCATTGTTAGAGCGCTTCAATCAATCGCCGTTTCGCGACCAGCTTAAACAGCAGTATCAAATCCACACAGTTGATGTCAGTTATTTTGAACGCGGCTATGACATCGTGCAGGCCTACGGCGAACCCATTTACTATGGTACCCCCACGGTGATGATCATTGACGCCGGTAGCGGGCAAATCAAAAACTTCGCCAGTTGGCAGCATTGGACCAATGCCTCCAAACACTCCGCCGAAGAGTTTCAGGCCTATTTCCTGGAACAAGATTTCTTAACACTCATCGAAGAGCCGCTTAGCGAAGCCCATAGAAACCAACTGTCGGCGTTTAAACAACAACAGGCTGAACGGATCAAAGCCGGCTATCAGTGGGTGGCACCACAGTTAAAAGCCTACAAAACATCCGGCGCTCAGCAACCCCCGCAATGCTTTATCCAGCAATGGATGACCGTCGCAAAATTTCGTAATCAAGTTCATGAAGATGTCGTGGCGGCCCATAAAAAAGCCCTGAATGCGCCGGAAACACCGCTTGAATTACCGAGCTACCCGAAGCAGGCATGGGAATAACCGTTTAGGAATAGGGTGAAGGGCGCTTACTCCCATAAGGCTGAGTATTGGGGTGAACGGGTTGAGATGATGGAGTGGTGGGGATTGTACGTGGGTGAAGCAAGGAAAGAGTAATGGACATATCTATACTCAAAATTCTTTATTGTCGCTCATCAGTAGTGCTGCATTCATCAGTGCGGTTCCTGTAGCAACAAATAATTTAACTACCGATTTTTTTCGTGTGGTTGGTTGTACTTACCATGAAGCGCCCAGTGGCGATTCAACTCAGAAAAATCTTGGCTAGTTTCTTCGAAATCAGTGCCCTTAAAGTGTCTTTGGGTTCTACCCCGTTATCACGGACGGTTTAAAACGGTTGTAAACTTCGTGTCTTGATTCGCTACTCTACGTCGCATTCTCGGATTATGAAACCGTTCGATATAAAAAAATATATCGGCACGAGCTTCATCTCTGGTTCGGTATTTCCGGTGGTTCACGCGCTCGCGTTTGAGCATACCGAAAAAGCCTTCGCAGGCTGCGTTATCGGCACAGTGGCCCACGGCACTCATGCTTCCCAACAAATCATTACTTTTTAAGTAACGCTGATAATCACCGCTGGTAAATTGCGTTCCACGATCCGAATGTAATATCGCCTGTGTCGATTCCGGCCGTTGCTACACCATATTCCAGACAGTAAAGCCGGAGCAAGTTGAAAACGTGCTGTCGAAGTTCGCCCAAGAGTGCTTCGTCGGGGGGCAAGCAGCGTATCGGCTAGACGACGGTTCTTTTTCTATTGATGCGGGAGAAAATGACATTCGGGCAATCTATGATGAACCCAATGCGGTCATCAGATTTTTTTGTCGCTATAAACGCGATGCGGGCTTTTACGATAGGAAACTCCAGACTTTTGCCGCCAAGCATAGCATTACTTCATCACTAACAATGGCGAGCAAACTAGGAACCGATGGGAGCAGAATATGACTAGTCAATTTGATGTGCTTACCTTATCTGAAACGGTTGCGCATGACAGCCGATCCGAGAAATTAAGCCGTGACTTGCTAGCTCAGGGACAAACGCTTTATGGAAAAAATGTAGAGTTCCCAGATTTCCTCGAACGCGTCACACCTGATGGAAGAAAATCCCTCGGCCATTGGAGCAATGGAGAATTTCAACAAGTCATCAGCCTCCTCTAAAAACAAAGCCCCGCACGAGCGAGGCTTTGGATTCAAATTGATATCTTTATATCCGAGAGTTTGCTCGCTTAAAAAGAAAATTGATACCGAGTAAGGGAATGAATGTAGCGAAAGCCAGATATTTCAAATCCCCTTGTAACAATCCTCCTGCATAAACAAAAATGAACAACGCCCCCCACAAAAGCACAACATTGACGCTAGATTTGGAATCATTTCCAGAATTTTCACTCGCTTTTTTTAACAGTCCAAAGCAGAAAAATGGATACAGGATTGATTTTGCGATTAGCACCAATTGCGACGAGGAATCATTGTTTTTCAAAAAGTTTTGGTAAAAGTAGTACATGTTATACACCCCAGCCGAAAAGAACGAGAAAATCACTAATCTAGCAGGGGCTTCAGTATAAAAGCCTAAATCTTCTTGGTTTTTTGTAGTCATATATTACTCAAAAGCTTTCTTTATTTTGTCTACAGTCTGTTTGACAGTATCAGAGGTTACTTCTCCTTTAAACTCAACGCCAACCGAGGCAGCCAAACCGACTTTTCCATTTGGTTCATCAAAACTAGCTTTAAGGGTGTTTTCAGACATTACTTCGTAAGCGTCACATAAACCACACAACCGGCCAAGATAATTGACGCTAGGGTGTCAGCTCGATATTCCAGGGCAGTAAGTGGTCGATATTATCGCTGTCGTTAATGAGTGGCCATTGCTTGAACAGGCTCATCAGGTAGTCAATCGGTTGCAGGCCGTTGGCTTTGGCGGTTTCTACCAAGCTGTACAGCACCGCACTGGCATCCGCTCCACCGTAGGTATTGGCAAACAGCCAAGCTTTGCGACCAATCACGAACGGTTTGATAGCGCGCTCGGCGCGGTTGTTATCGATAGTAATGCGTCCTTCGGTTAAATACACTTGCAACTTCGACCATTGGTTCAATGTGTATTGCACGGCTTTGCCAATCACGCTCGTCGGTGGCACTTGGTTTAACTGCGTATCAAGCCACTCTTTCAAGTCGCTCATTACAGCTGCGGATTCGCTTTGCCGTGCATGCAAGCGTTCATCCGCTGACTTATCAGCCATCAGCCGTTCAACACGGTACAGCTTTTGAATAAACGCAATCGCAACATCGGCTTTACCGGTTTTCTTTTTCCCCTACACGGTTTTGGCGTCCACGAACTTACGTCTGGCATGTGCCCAGCAACCGGCAAGGATAGCATCAGTTTGCTCGTAACCTTGATAGCCGTCCACTTGCAATGGTCCTCGGTAACCCTGCAGGAAGTCCTTCGGATGTGACCCGCCGCGACCATCCTGGTAGTCATACAGTACGATGTTGGGTGGTGATGAGGTATTATCGGGCGGCGGCTTATCTGTGCCGCAACCATACACCCACATGTAGGATTTTGTTTTCTCAGACTGGATGACTTTTATTGTTGTCTCGTCCGCCCACAGCACCGGCTGTTGTACGAGAAGGTCATGCATGCGCTGGTACAGTGGCTCAAGTTTTTGACTCACCGCTACCAACCAACGGCTCATGGTCTGGCGGCTGATATCGGCGCCGAACTGCTTGAACATGGCTTCCTGGCGATACAGCGGCAGGCCATACTGGAACTTCGCTGTAATGATTTGAGCCAGTAAGCTTGGCGTAGTGATGCTTTTTGGCAGCATGCTTGCCGGCACCGGTGCCGGCTTTATCCTGGTTTCAGTGCCTTGCTGCTCACAAGTGCGGCAGTGATGCATCGAGTCTGGCACGGCGCGGTGTTTTTCGGGTATAGGCCACGTGTTGCTCGGCAGCGACCTCTTCCTCATCAGGATTGAGGATGTCTTCCACTTCGTTGAACAGGTCGCCCTGACCCGGCAGACCTTCAGCACTGGCCGCAAAACGCTTTTTCAGCTCAAGCTGCCATATTTCAAATAACTGATAGAAGTCACGCTTCCAGCGCTCAATTTCTTGTTGCAGGCGAGCCTTCTCAGCCTGCTGCTCAAGCAGCATAGCTTTGAGGGCTTCAACATGGTCTGGAAGTGTGTTTGCATCAATCTTTTTCATGCGGTCATTATACCGCATAAAGCGGCGCTAAACCGCAACAGATAAAGGCTTTCTTAGACCGATTAGTGATCGAAAAATCGTGGTTTATGCTTGATCCCTATATGAGAAAAACGATCATGTTATCGAGCTAAAATGCAGTGGTTGATGGCCTTTCACCAGGGTAATATCCAGGCCATCCAAAAGCCATGCCCATTGCTGCTCAGTCAGGGAAATGGTGCTGCCTGACATCTTTTTCGGCCATTTGAACCTGGCTTTCTCAAGACGCTTGTACCACAAGCAAAAGCCTGTTTTATCCCAATACAGAGCCTTGAGCTTATCGCGTTGGCGATTGCAAAAAATAAATAGCGCACCACTGAACGGTGAGAGCGCCATTTCACTCTCTACAATGGCACTCAAGCCATTAATGCTTTTACGAAAGTCGACCGGCGCCTTGTGTAAGTAGATTGCCGGTGGCTCAACGAACATCTTCATGCGCTGAGCTCTTTGACCAATTGCGCGACCCAACCCGGTGATACCGACAACGGCAACACCAATTCGGTTTGGCCAAGACGAAGCTGCAAGGTTTGCTGCGCGGTGGCCGACTGAGGCACCGCTAGAGCAAAGCTCGTGTCATTATCTTCAGCTTCGCGCCTAAGCTCTGCTACGACGTTGACTGAAGTAGGCAGAATTTATGCCGCGTGGCTCACAAAAGTCTTTCTGACTCAGGTTGCTTTGTTCAAATTCAGTAATGAGCTCACGCCATTGCTCGCGAGTTCGGTATGCTCGGCTCATGATGCTACCACCTTATTGGTTAAACTTGATGGTAGCCTATGGCTTTAAACTATGACTGAATAGGTGTGGTTCGAGTTACGCTTACGAATCATCCGGGAATATGCGGAGCGAGGCTTTGCGCAACTGGTGACCAAAAGCATCCAGTGAGACAGAGCGGCTCAATCCGGTGAGATCTGTAATAGCTCCAGCAGCCCGGGCCATTATTGCATTGACCGATCAGCAAAACCTACCAATAAGACCTTAATGCAAATCATTGTCATTTGCATAAAAAGACACTACAATCGCCTCCGTTAAAAACCTAGAATCAGCCAAGGAGAGCTTTAAAGTGCGCAAATCGTTTCATGTATTACCCGTTGCGTTCGCTGTTCAGATGGTGTTGAATCCGGCGTTGGCGCAGGACTCACAGCCAACTGAGCAGGAGCAAGCCGAGCAAAACCTCGAACGCATTACCGTTACCGGCAGCCGTATCGTTGAGAGCTTTGACGAAGTACCGGCAAGCATCACCATTATTGACCGTGACACCATCGAAGCCAATTTACGCGTCAGCTCAGAGCTGCAAAGCCTGCTTGCGCTGGCGGTACCGGGCATGGCACCGAGCACCGGAAGCTCAAGCAATTTCGGCCAAACTCTGCGCGGACGTAACATGCTGATCATGATCGATGGCGTACCACAGGACACACCATTACGTAACGGCGCACTGGGCATCCGCACGCTCGATCCGGCCAGCATTGAGCGTATCGAAGTACTGAATGGCGCAACCTCTGTCTGGGGTAACGGTGCCGCCGGCGGTGTTATCAACTACATCACCAAAAAGCCAAGCGGGCAGGGCAGCACGGTTAGCCTTACACAGGCGGTAAAAAGCAGCCTGGTGAAAACCGATGACAGCTTAGGCTATCGCACCGTGGTTTCTGTTGACGGCAGCGAAGGCGCGCTTGGCTTTGTGGCCACACTCGCCCAGGAAAAATATGGCGTACAACGGGACGCCGAGGGCGACATCTTAGGGTTGCAGTACGGTTTGTCCGACAGCGTGCAACGCGATGCCTTCTTTAAATTGAGCTACGATCTCAGCGACAGCCAGTACCTGCAACTGACCTATAACTACTACGATTCCGATCAGGATGCGGCCTACAAAGACGTACCCGGCAACATCGACCTTGGCGAGAAAACCTACGCCGTGCCGCTGGACGAGGGTGACGTGCAGCTTGGCGCGCCACAGGGGCCGGAAGGCAATTACAACGTGATGGCCAAATATCACAATGACGCGCTGTTCACCAACACCTCACTGACCGTTGATGCGTACCAGCAGAAAATCGACAACGTGTTCTTCTGGTCGCCAACCCTGGGTAACCCGGACGCGGGTTATGACGGAGGACAATCGGCGATTTTGTCCGAAAAACAAGGCTTCCGCTCGGTCTTCACCAGCGACGTTAACATCGGCGGTATCTACGCCACCTTCATCTACGGCCTTGATCTGCTCAACGACGTTACCTCGCAGCCATTGCTGGACGGCCGTATCTGGGTACCGGAAATGGACATGAGCTCGAAAGCCGGCTTCTTACAAACCAAGTGGGAACTGGCTCAGGACTGGACGCTAAAAGCCGGCGTCCGCCGTGAAGACATTTCAGTCACCGTCGATGATTACGAAACCTTACGCCTATGCCGCGACGCAACAACCTGTTCAACACCGATGCAAGTGTCGGGTGGCGATATGGATTACGCCGCAACCACTTATAACGTCGGCTTGCGTTATCGTTATTCGGACGCCTTCTCGCCATTCGCCAGCTACTCCGAAGGGTATGAAGTACCTGATTTAGGTTTGTTGCTGCGCACCGCCACCGTGAGCGACCTGGGTCTGATTGAGAACGAAGCGTCGATCATCAAGAACTACGAAGTTGGCTTCAGCAGCCAGTTGAACAATCTGTTCTTCACCGGTGCGTTGTACCGCAGCACATCCGATTTGGGTACCCGCAGTGTTTACGATCCGGAAAGCGGTATCTACCGTCCGGCCCGTGCACCGCAAAAAATCTGGGGCTTTGAAGCGACGGCCGAGTACACCTTAAATGATCAGTGGAGCCTGCAGGCGGCCTATGGTTACACCGAAGGTAAAGATACTCAGAACGACACCTATTTGGGCGCCCGTCAGATCAGCGCACCGAAACTGACCAGCGCGGTTAACTACAGCCCGAGTCAAGATCTGGACGTTAACCTGAACTGGTTACACGTGTTCTCCCGTGACCGTTTCGACGCCAACGATCAAGGGTTTTACAGCGGCGATCAGGGACCGATCGACAGCTACGATGTGGTTAACCTGTCGGTTCGTTACCAGTTGAACAACTGGGAGCTGTTTGGCGGCATCGAAAACCTGTTCAATGCGGATTACTTCCCGGCGCGTTCGCAGGCTCTGCGCTACGGCACCGGTTACAGCGTGAAGGGCGTTGGTGCAACGGTGTCACTGGGCGCAACGTACCGCTTCTAAACAAGATTTTTACCCCTCGCGGCTTGCGCCTTTGGCGCAAGCTCAACCATTAATTGCAATTCCTTATTCATTGCGTGTACATTAACAAAATAAATACATTCAAGTTATAACAATCAGAGAATTCGGTTAATGGAAATGAACGCAACAATTATTGGTCAGTTTATCATCTTATTTGCCATTGTTATGGCAGTGCTTGGCTATTATCTCGGTAAGCGTAAAACCACCAACCCTGTACTCACCGCGGTTATTGCAGCGCTCAGCGCGCTGATCCCACCGCTGGCCATAATCTTCCTCATCGTGCTTGTATTAAAAAAGGATGTAAAACAGTAGCTTGATGAGATGGTCCCCTCCCTCCTAAACGGCATCGCAATGTGCCAATATAGAGTTTCGAAGATTCTATAAAGAGGAAAGGAGAGGACCAATGGCTATTGTAAACAGAATTGCCCTGGATT
>Ga0207828_100448_pt1 | contig 12880 bp, 7 predicted proteins | sample TtaePargueraPR_11_FD_187276 | JGI IMG/M metagenome (GOLD analysis project Ga0207828, IMG submission 187276) | Aerobic enrichment media microbial communities from Bioluminiscent Bay, La Parguera, Puerto Rico - Tt and P2 (3) (SPAdes) | ecosystem: Environmental > Aquatic > Marine > Unclassified ...
TAGCGTGCTCTAATTCGTTTTACCAAACGGTCAAAATAAGGATTTGCCAAACGTTTATAGACGGCATAACCTGTACTTTGCACATATTTTTGAAGAATAAAAATCCATTCCCAACTGCCATAATGAGCGCACATCAAAATGGTACTTTTGTTACTGTTTTCAATACTATTAAGAACTTCAACGTTGGCAAATTTGAAATGCGCTTTCATTGCTTTTTCTGAAATTGTCAGTGATTTGATTGCCTCGACAATCATGTCGCACAGATGGCTGTAAAATTTCTTGGTGATTTCAGCAATTTCAGCTTCAGATTTATCAGGAAAAACGAGTTTCAAATTGTCTCTTACAACCTTTTTTCTGTATCCGAAAACTTTGTAAACCCAAAAGTATAAGAAGTCAGAAAACGCATATAACAGTCTAAAAGGGAGAATTGAAATGAGCCACAATAAAGGATAAACAAGAATGTAGACAAGAAATTGCATTAATAAATATTAGATTTGCAGCTGCAAAGATATGTTATATTATAATTATACGTTTAGAGTTTATGGGTAATTTAAGTTTAGTCACCATTGTAATTATTGCTGCTAATATTATCATTTCTTATAAAGGGTTTAGCGACTATGGTTTTTTTGAGCGTTATAAGTTTAATGTAGGAGCCATCAGAAGAGGCGAGCAAGTAAGAATGTTTAGTTCCGGTTTTTTGCACGTCGATACCATGCATCTGTTTGTCAATATGTTCACACTTTATTTTTTTGCAGATATAGTGGTGATGCAATTAGGAAATACCAATTTTATAGTTGTCTATATATTAAGTCTCATTTTAGGAAATCTATTATCATTATATTTTCATCAGAATGAATATCACTATTCTGCAGTAGGTGCAAGTGGAGCAGTGACAGGTATTTTATATTCGGCGATTTTGCTCAATCCTGATATGGAATTATATATGTTTTTTATTCCTATTCCAATACCTGCATATATATTTGGAATAGGCTATTTGATGTATTCAATCTATGGAATGAAAAAAAGAATAGGAAACATTGGTCACGATGCGCATTTCGGAGGAGCAATTGGAGGTTTTGTGGTTACATTAATGTTGATGCCATCTTTATTTCAAACGGATTTGAAAATGATAGCGTTATTAGCTATTCCTATTGTACTATTGTTTGTACTGCACAAAACAGGAAAGATTTAATAAAAAAAAAAGCCTTCAACTTCTGAAGGCTTTTTCTATCAGTTAAGCATTTCTGCTATTTTATCTTCGAGTGCCTGACCTCTCAAGCTTTTTGCAACAATTTTACCTTCAGCATCCAAAATATAGGTTGCAGGAATTGCTTGTATGTTGTATTGTTGAGCAATTGGGTCTTGGAAATACTTTAAGTTCGATACATGGTGCCAAGTCAATTTATCATCTTCGATCGCTTTAAGCCATTTTTCTTGATCACCAGGCTTGTCTAGAGATACGCTTATGATTTCCAGTCCTTTATCATGATATTTTTCATAAACTTTCACCACATTAGGATTTTCCCTTCTACATGGTCCACACCATGAAGCCCAAAAATCAATGATTGTTGCTTTTCCTCTAATATCGTGCATGGAAACTTGCTTTCCTTTTGGATCTGGAGCGGAAAAATCTGGAGCTTCGCTACCAATGTTGAGCATTGCCAAACCATCATTTCTTTTTTTGATAGATGCAATGTTTTCTCCGACTGATTTTCCTAAAACTGAATTTTTAAGCTCGCTATCCAAACCATTATAGACTTTTTCAACCTCATCAAACCTGGTGGTATTCGATTTTAAAAGATTGTCAATTAAGGAAAGGGTAAAAAATGTACCCTCTTGTTGCTTTAAAAATTCAAATGGATAGTTGGCCATTTTGGCTTTTATATCTGTAAGAGCCTTTGATTTTTCTTCTCTCAATTCAGCATTTGATGGGTTTAATGTCGATGAAAATTGTTTATGGGCTTCCGCCTGTTCCGCCTTTAATATTTTGAACCCTTTGGTATACCTGCTCAATGCTTCATTTGCTTTTGTGCCAGAAACGGTTGAACCATCAATGTCTTCTTTAATAAAGTTGATGGTGATAGTTTCATTTTCAATCATGACAGGAACATATCCTGGCACATTGTTGACTGATAAAAACCACATTTGAGGGTTTTCGGTCTTGCCTTCAAACTTGAAAGTTTCGTCCATTACTACAGCTGTATCTTTGGGTATTTGTCCACCTCGTTCATCAGCAGCGCTCAAATAGACTCTCATGCCATTATAAATTCCTTTTGCTGTTCCATTCAAAACATAACCATCTCCTTTATCAGTGGTCTTGTCATTACAAGAAACCAACAACATACCAATTGTGAATAAGCTTATTATTTTTCTCATTACTATAAATTTTTGTTCTGCAAATATAAAAAGTTATCCCAAAGAACTATACGTTTTAAAGGTATGGACAGCTTTTTTGCATACTTTTGTTTTATGGATTATAACGATACCATTATTGCACTCGCCACCCCTTCGGGCGTTGGTTCCATTGCTGTTTTGAGAATTTCAGGAAAAGAAGCGATTTCAATTTGTGACCGATTATTTAAATCGATTTCAGGTAAAAGTTTAGAGCAACAAAAAACCCATACCATCCATTTGGGCCATATTGTTGAAAACGACCGTACTTTTGATGAGGTATTGGTTTCACTATTCAAAAATCCCAATTCATACACTGGAGAAAATGTGGTGGAAATTTCCTGTCATGGAAGCACTTACATACAACAGGAAGTTTTGCAACTTTTTTTGAGAAATGGCTGCCGAATGGCAACACCTGGTGAATTTACCTTAAGAGCATTTCTAAACGGTAAACTCGATTTAAGTCAGGCTGAAGCCGTGGCAGATCTAATTTCGAGTGATAGTGCAGCATCTCATCAAATTGCGATGCAGCAAATGCGTGGTGGTTTTTCTTCTGAAATAGCAAAACTTCGTGAAGAACTGCTCAATTTTGCATCGTTGATTGAGTTGGAACTTGACTTTGCAGAAGAAGACGTGGAGTTTGCTGATAGAACGCAATTTAAGGAATTGATAAACCGAATCACATTTGTCTTGAAACGTTTGATAGATTCATTTGCTGTTGGAAATGTGATAAAAAACGGAATTCCAGTGGCAATTGTTGGTGAACCAAACGTTGGAAAATCGACCTTACTAAATGCATTATTGAATGAAGACAGAGCGATTGTTTCAGAAATAGCTGGAACTACAAGGGATACCATAGAGGATGAAATATCTATTGGCGGAATTGGTTTTAGATTTATTGACACCGCAGGTATTAGAGAAACAACAGATGTTGTTGAAAGTATCGGAATCAAAAAAACTTTTGAAAAAATCGAACAATCTCATGTTGCAATTTATTTATTTGATAGTTCTAAAGGCATATTGAATCTTCATCAAGTAAAAACAGAAATTGAAAAAATAAGAAACAAATATCCGCAAAAACCACTAATTATTATAGCCAATAAAATAGACAAACTTTCTGATATTCAATTATCTGAATTAAAGAGGGGAATTCCTGATGTCTTGTTGTTATCGGCTAAAAAAGGTTTTGGAATTGAGCATTTAACTGATTCATTACTTAGCTTGATTAACACTGGCGCACTGCGTAACAATGAAACAATTGTAACTAACACTCGACATTATGATGCTTTGTTAAAGGCTTTTGAAGAAACACAAAAGGTTAAAATAGGCTTGGAAACAGGTCTTTCAGGAGATTTGCTTGCGATAGATGTGCGTCAAGCACTTTATCATTTCGGTGAAATAACAGGGCAGGTAACTAATGATGAACTTTTAGGTAATATTTTTGCTAATTTCTGCATCGGGAAGTAAAAGTTCTTATCATTTGAAGGTGTAAAATATTGCTGTAAAGGGATTTCGCACAAATAGAAATTATACCTTCAACAGTAAAAAAAATTGGACTGCTCAAAATCAACACAACCAAACATTTTTAAACACTTGTTTTTCAAATGATAAACTAAATGTCTTTGATGGTTTAAAGAATAAAATTCATATTTTTTTAAAAAAATCGACAAAATGCTTGCTTTTTTCGTTTAATTACATAAATTTGCGATATTCAACCCTTAAATCTAAACTATGAAAGCTAAATTTACTCTAATTGGTTTCTTATTTCTGCTCTTTATAGGCTCATCATTTGCTCAAAAAAATGAACCACAAAGCATCATCAGTGGAAAAGTGTCCATCGCCAAATATCATGACCGCGATGAGCTCGACAAAATGCAAAAAGGACAATTACTGGACTTATATAATGAGCGCATTGAAGTCATTGTAAATATATTGCCAAATATTGCCTTTGCAACAAAACCAGGTGTAACCATGAGTACCCTCGGTATTCCTGATACGAAAGATAATAGAAAGGCTCTTGAAGATAATATTCAGGCTTCAAAGACTTATTTTGAAAGTACTATTGAATTTCAGAAAAAAGTATTGCCCTATTCAGATAAATCTAATTTGATTTCGGCCATCCTTTTTTATGAGGAAACCTTAAAATCGTTGCATACCTATAATGAATTCAATAAGAATTAAAGACATATTATAATTGAAGAAACAATGGACTCCATCACTTTGATGGAGTTTTTTGTTTGATATAGAGCCCTCTATATTTTTTTATGAATAAAAGCACAAAAAGTAAATGTAGGAAAAAACTTACAATCCTTACGGTGCATTTCACGATTCTCATCTCTTTGTAAGAAAAATACCTCTAATAATAAAAAATTAATGCATTTTATCGATAATATTTGTATTTCGTAGGATTTAATTATAAGTTTGGCTCAAATAGTTATTGGTAACCCTTAATCTGAAAACTAAAACCTACTATGAAAAACTCTACACAACTTCTTTGTCTATTATTATTTGTTGCTGGCAACATGTTTGCACAACAAGAAAAAGGAATTATAGGTACAACCAACTGGTTAAATTCTTGGACCGAATTCAAGCCTAATAACGTAGAATATGGTGAGCCTACTCAAATATTAAGCGGAAATATTTCAAAAGACACGAAACTGTATAAAAGAGATATCTATCTGCTTTTGGGCAGTGTCTTCGTAACGGATAGCGCCACACTTACCATTGAACCTGGTACTGTCATCATAGGCGATTTCAAAACGAACGGTTCTTTAACTATCAGTAAAGGGGCTAAAATCGTTGCAGATGGCATGGAAACAGATCCAATTATTTTCACATCAAACAGAAGTGTAAAAAAAGCTGGAGATTGGGGCGGACTTTTTATTCTGGGCGATGCTCCGATCAATAAATTTGGAAACAGCTCTGCTGTTAATTTTGGTTTGAAACCGTCAGCGTATGAAAACATTAGTTATGGTGGAAACAATGCAAAAAGCAATTCCGGAATTTTACGATATGTGAGAATTGAATTTGCAGGAAAGAGAACCAAAGAGTTTGGATATTTTAATGCCCTTACATTGGCTGGTGTAGGAAGTGGAACCACGATTCAAAATGTCATGGTAAGCTACTGTGAAGGTAATTCATTTAATGTTATGGGTGGAGAACTTACATTAGAAAAAATGGTATCATATAGATCGAGTAGCAATGATTATGAATTCAACTTTGGAGCGCAATGCAGAATCTCAAATTCGTTGGCAATAAGATCTCCATACGTTTCTGGTGCTGATGGGTCTCGTTGTATGTATATTGCTTCCTACGATAAAAAAGAAGAGGTAGATCTTACAAAAAAAGGAACATTTGTTGATGCTGAAAACGTAACGTTGGTAAATATTTCAGAAGATTTAGCTTCTGATATTAAAGTAGGTTTGGTGAAAGAGGCTCTTTATATAGCACAAGACGCATCATTGACTATGAATAAAACAGTTATTTCAGGTTTTTATCCAGCGGTGATTTTGGATAATAATATTACTGTCAATAGTAAAAATTTGGATAGAGTAAAGTTCAGTGAAATGTATTTCAACAACTGCAAAGGAAATATCTTCACAGAAAACAATTCAAATAATTCTGATTTGGAAAACTGGTATGGTAATCGAGCTTTCTTTAACGTCTATTCAAAAGCAGCTGATTCAGAAACGTTTATTGATGCCAAAAATTCTAGACGTCCAGATTTTAGGTTGAGAATCAATAAAATCATTGCATCCAACGATTACGATTCAGAAGATTAATTTTCATCAAGACTTATTGAGATAACAGTAGGCTCGTTTGATAAAATCATGACAGGTTTCACTGATTAAATTGAATAAATATAGCTATTGATATTCAGAGGTTTGCCCCAATTTGATAAAACCGATTTTAATGCAAAAAACTACTACTTTAAAAAAGCTTTACTTTTTGATTAGTTCGTTTGTCCTGATTTTGTCAGGACAGACAAACGCTCAAATTGTTATTGGTGCGCCTAATCTTGGCTTCAGCCAGGCTTGCGCGAGTAGTTCTTTCAATACCTATAATGTTACTTTTGTTTTTTCTCCTGAATCAGCTCTTGGACCAACAAATCAATTTTCCATTGAAATGTCTGACGCAACAGGAAATTTTTCAAATGCAACAGTCGTTTTCACATCAAATCCTGGCGCTGTAACAACATCTCCAGCTACAATGAGTTTTTCCTTGCCTACAACCACTGCAGGTGAAGGGTACAGATTACGAATTAAAAGTTCGGCTCCAGTGGCTACAAGTTCGGGCTCAGCTACTTTTGCTGCTTATTACAAGAGTCAAGACAGTCCATTTACAATCAATAATTTGGTGTCTACGGCAGCATACTGTTCAGGCGGAAGTTATTTATTGACTATTGATAATCCAGGTTTTGGCGACAATGATTCACCTTTAAATTATCCTTCTTTGACCTTTAAATGGTATAAAGAAACTGGCCCAACAACATCAGTCTTTGTGGCCGATGGACCAACGCTGACGGTTGATCAACCAGGAACTTATTTTGCAAGAACCAATTATGGAACTTGTACATCAAACTCATTCTCAAATCGTGTAGCCATAAGCGAAGCGGTTTCGGGAGAAGCAAACGCCACTATTTCTTCTAGTTTAGGAAATCCGTTTTGTCCAGAGCAAGGAATGACAACCTTGAGTACGCTTGGTGGCAATAGCTATCAATGGTATAAAGATGGTGTTTTGATTCCGGATGCTACCGAACAAATGTATCAAACAGATGAATCAGGAACCTATTCTGTTCAGGTTGATTTGGGAAGCTGTCAAGCATCAGGCTCAATCGTTTTGGAAAGCGAAGGTTTTTCGAGCGATATCAATGTTTCTGAAGAAAATGAAATGGAAATAGGAGAAACCTTAACCGTTTTTGTTACCACAGATGCCATTGATGCAGAATTTGAATGGTACTTAAACGATGTGTTGATTCCTGGTGCAGAAGATGATACTTATGAGGCGTCTGAATTTGGTGATTATAAGGTAATTATTTATCAAACTTCGGGTTGTGTGGTTTCTAAAGAGATACTTTTTTCTATCAGTGAACCTGTAGATCCATTTCCAGATGTTGCAAATATCCCAAATGTGATAAGTCCGAATGGTGATGGCGTGAATGATACTTGGGTAATACCTACACAATATGTAAGTGGAACAAACACTGATGTGATGATATTGACCAATAGAGGAGAAATTGTGTTTCAAACAAATGATTATCAGAATAATTGGCCTCAAGATCAATTGAACTTAACAAATGTCAACCTTGTTTTTTACTATATCATCAAACCACCAAATCAAGAAGAAAGAAAAGGCTCCATTACGATTATAAAATGATATGAAGAGTTATTTATTGACCATAGCGTTATTCATTTGTTCTATACAGATGTTCTATTCCCAAGAGGAAGACGGAGTGGTTGCGCTTGCATTGCCAATAAGAAATTCTTTGACATTTAACCAATATGCCTTTAATCCAACCTTTAGTTTCGTAAGACAACAAACAAAATTCATCAGTATCACCAATAAAAGAGAGTGGGTTCAGTTTGAAGACGCACCTCAAACATATTTGGCAAGCTATTCAGGTCGATTTGCAGAAAATATAGGTGCAGGAATCGGTTTGTTTCAGCAAAATTATGGTGTTTTGACCACTTTTGGGGGCATTTTGAATTTTGCGTACAACGCTCGATTGGATAGAGATAGCAATTTGACTTTCGGTTTAAACATTGGTGCTTATAAAAGTGGCATTAATGACGGAAGAGTGGTTACAAATTTTCCAGATCCTTCCTTGGAGAATATTCCTTCTCACTTTTTACTTACTGTAAATCCAGGAATCAATTACGGAACAGCGTTTTTGGATTTTGGTGTTTCCGTTAATAATTTGGCGCTATACAATATCAATTCTTCTGAACTTATTGAAGACAATCCTGAACAAAGTATTCAGGCACATATGATGTATACTGGTTATATGGACAGCTCTGGTTTTTTTGATGAAAGCAAATTCACAGCTTTATTGAGGTCAGATTTTAAAAAGGATAAAACCGTTGTTTCTGGAATTGCGATGGTAACTGTTCCCAAAGGAATTTGGGCGCAAGTAGGATACAATAACTTATATGGCGCATCAGGAGGTCTGGGAATCAATATCACAAAAAATATCGCCATTGAGTATAATTTTGAGAAGGCTCTTGGTGATTTGACCGATTTTGGTCCATCTCACGAAATCACATTGGCTTATAGGTTTGAAAACAATAACAATTATGATTATGGTGGAGATGATGAAGTTGCAGGATTGATTTCATCTGAAAAACGAAGAAAACCGGTTTCAAAAATATCAAAAGTTGAAGCAGAAGCAAATAGAAAATTGGCTGCGGAAAATAGAGCTCAAGCTAAAATTGAAGCCGAAGAGAGAGCCGAAAAAGAGGCGCAAGCAAAATTGGCTGCCGAAAATAAGGCTAAAGCCGACGCAGAAGCAAGAGCAAAAGCACAAGAGGAAGAGAAAGCAAGAGTAGCTGCTGAAACTAAAGCGAAAGAAGAAGCTAAAGCCAAACAAGAGGCCGAAGCGAAAGCAAAAGAAGAGGCTGCACGATTGGAAGCAGAAGCTCTTGCCAAAGAAGTTGCAGAGGCTAAAGCTAAAATAGCAGCGGAAAACAAGGCAAAAGCAGAAGCAGAAGCTAAAGCTGCTGCAGAACAAAAGGCAAGGGAAGAAGCCCAAGCTAAAGCAGAAGCGGCAAGATTGACAGAACTGGCACGAGTTGAAGAAGAAACACGTAAAAGAGAAGTTGCGGAAGCTCAAGCTAAAATTGAAGCAGAACAAAAAGCCAAGGAAGAAGCTGAAAGATTGGAAGCTGAAGCACAGGCAGAAACTGCAAGGCTAGCGGAAGAAGCAAGATTGGCAGAAGAAAATAGGCTTAAAGCAGAAGCTGAAGCTAAAGCAAAAGAAGAAGCGGCACAGAAGGCGAGGGAAGAAGCTCAAGCTAAAGCGGAAGCTGAAAGGTTGGCAGAGGAAGCCCGAATTGCCGAGGAAACACAAAAAAGGGAAGCCGCGGAAGTCCAAGCTAAACTTGGGGCGGAGCAAAAAGCGCAAGAAGAAGTTTCGCAATTAGAGACCGAAGCCGAAGCTAACGATAACAAGGATTCACAAGAGTTGTCTGTTGCACCAACTGATGAATTGGGTGTTTCAATGACATCTGTAGAAAAGCAGGCAGAAGATTCGGAAGCTCGTCAAACAGAGTTATTAAATGAATTCAGACAGGCGATTGCGGTTAAAAATCAAGATTTAAAAGATTTGAAAGAAGAGAATGATTTGAGTGACCAAGGCATCTTTATGGAGCCAAAACCATTCAAAAGTCTTACTGCCGAAAACAATGCTTTGGAAGCTTTAAAAACGAATTTGGATGAGGTAATTGCAACAAGAAATGAGCGAATCAAAGAATTGGAAAGATTATACGATGAAAGATTCAGAATCATTCCTTTGGAAAATGACGAAGTCAACCTGTATTATAAAAACACCATTAAACGTCTTAAAGCAGAGCAATTGACAGCTATTCAAACCAAAGCAACTTTGACATCAAATTTAGAGCAAATTAAAGAAGCTACAGAGTTTGAGAGAAAACGACGTATCAAGCGTGCTGCTTATGACAGTGAAGAAGATAGATATCAGCAAGATAGAGCGGCTTTGAGCATCATCAAGCAGAACACCAAATTGGCGACAACTCCATTGAAAACTGAAGATTTTGATTTTGGCCAAGAGCAAAGTAGTAATATTCAAATTCTTAAAAATGTCAAAAATGTAGACAATGGATATTATATGATTGTAGCCGTCCATAATGATAAAGACAAACGCGATGATTTTGTAACTAAAGTGGTGGCATCAGGACGCAGAGATATAGATTTCTTTTATGATGTCAATACCAGTAAATATTATATCTACTATCAGAAATTTGATAGTATAGAAGAGGCGAATAATGCATTGTCGTCAAAAGGAGATAGACCGTATAACACAAAAATGTCAATAGTGAAAATTGAAAATTAAATATAAATAACTGAGGCCCAAAACATTTTCAACAACGCCCTTTGTAGAAGATGTAACCACCAAATCTTAAGACCATGAAAAAACCTACTTTTTCTAGATTAGCCCTTCTTGCCGCATTTCTATGTTTGGGGATGCAGGCATTAGCCCAAAATTATGTGCCTTTTACTCCTCGATTCAATCAGGATTTAAAGGGTGATATTATTCTCATCGGAAACAACATCCTGGGACCGGACAACAACGCATTTAACAACAATTCCGTTTACAACCATACTGTCGATATGAGATACATTGATATTGACAGTGATGCCTCTACGTACAGCTCGTCGAGTGCTGATTTGGACATACCGAATCCGAACTGTTATCAGATAAAATACGCAGGACTTTATTGGGGAGCTGTGACAAGTGGTCCAGAATCGATAACGAATGTCAAATTCAAAGGTCCGACAGGCGGTTACCACGATGTCACCGGAACGATTGTCTATAATGCAAACGGAACGGCTACAGGTGATAGTTTCCCGTACTCTTGTTATGCAGATGTCACTGATATTGTGACTGGTTTGGCCAATAATCTTGGAACCTACACCATTGCAAATGTTTCCAGCGCACAAGGAGCAACTGGTACATTTGACCCCTACAATGGTACTGGTTATTCTGCTGGTTGGTCTCTATTTGTAGTTTATGAAGATCCGACACTTCCAGGAAAGTCTATTACAAGCTTTGATGGATTTAGTGCCATCAGTAGTTCTGTGAATGTTGATATACCAATTTCTGGTTTTAGAACCATTCCGGCGCCAGCACCTGTAAGAGCTAACTTTGCCTTTGCTACTTTGGAAGGTGATAAACCTATTCAAAATGACCGCTTGGTACTCAATGGCATACCAATGTCAGCTGCAGATAGGCCTGCCAATAACTTCTTTAATAGTTCTGTGACTCAATTAAGTGCTTTACCAGTTACAACACGTAATCCAAACAGTACCAATACACTCGGTTTTGATACAGGTGTGATGCACGTTCCAAATCCTGGAAACACCGTTATTGCCAATGATGCCACATCAGCATTGGTGCGGTTGGAGAGTAACCAAGACGTGTATTTTCAATATTTCTTCGCTTTTGCGGTTGAAATTATAGAACCAAATATTGTCCTCACAAAAATTGTAGAGGATGACTTGGGCAACAATATTGGAGGTCAAACAGTAGGCTTGTCTCAACCTCTGAATTATGTCATCGGATTTCAAAACACTGGAAATGATAATGCCACTAATTTTCAGATTAGGGACATTCTCCCAATAAATATCATTTTTAATTATCCGACTGATTTGGTGTTGCCTCCTGGTGTTACTGTGGCGAGTTACAATCCAGCTACAAGGGAAATTATATTTGATATTGAAGATTATTTGGTGGAAGAAAATGATCCTGTTTATGAAATCAGGATCGAAGTGATGACAGTTGAAACTTGTAATCAACTTGCAGATGCTTGTTCAAACATCATCAACAACCAGGCGTTTGCGACATATAATGGGTTTTTCAATCCAAATTTTCAAATTACGGATGATCCAAGTTTTAGCAGTAATACAGGATGCTTGATTACACCACAAGCCACCAATTTTCTGGCTGACTTGGATGATTGTACTTTTTCGGAAAACATTGTATTATGTGGAACTAGTGTCGATTTAACCGCGGCTGATGGATATGATTCGTATTCGTGGTCTACAAGTCCCACTGGCACTCCAGTTATTGGTACAACCCAAACCATTACTGTGACAGGAACAGGAACATATTATTCTTTTAATACTGCAATTGCTCCTTGTCAATCAATTGTTCAACAATTTGAGGTTGGACTTTATGGAGGAACTATTCCAAATCCGGTTATTCCATTTGCCGATGAGGTTGTTACTTGCCCCAATGATGGTAAATTATTACCGCTAATATTTTTGTGTGGTGCCAATGATGTAAGAGAAATCACTACTAATTTATCTGGCGCAACATCCATAGTTTGGGAACAATTGGATGAATCTAGTTGTGCAGCTGTACCAAATGCAGATTGTGCCAACGAGAATCCTTCTTGTACTTGGAATCAGGTTAATACTGGCCCAAACTTTACAGCAAATACCTCTGGTCAATTTAGATTGACTATCAATTATGAAGGCGGATGTTTCAATCAATTTTATTTCAATGTCTATCAGAATTTATTGAGCCCAACGGTAACAGCGACAGATATTATTTGTACTACGCCTGGAAGCATTACAGTTAATGGCGTACCATCCGGATATGAATATAGTATTGATGGCGTCAATTATCAATCTAGCAATGTGTTTTCTGTGAATACGCCAGGCATCTACACAGCCTACATCAGACAAGTAGGTGTGCCTACCAACCCTTGTGTGTTTACTGTACCTGATGTTCAAATTAGAGAACGTAATT
>Ga0207828_100450_pt1 | contig 12811 bp, 10 predicted proteins | sample TtaePargueraPR_11_FD_187276 | JGI IMG/M metagenome (GOLD analysis project Ga0207828, IMG submission 187276) | Aerobic enrichment media microbial communities from Bioluminiscent Bay, La Parguera, Puerto Rico - Tt and P2 (3) (SPAdes) | ecosystem: Environmental > Aquatic > Marine > Unclassified ...
GAATCCGTTTTTATCAATCAAAGCAAAGTTTCCAGAATGTTCAAAACCACCTTCAACTTCACCATCTTCGGCTGTGTACAAATTAAATCCTTCGTTTGCCAATTTATAGATTGTTTCTTGATCACCTGTCATCAAATGCCAATTGGGATTGGTCATTCCATATTGTTCAGCATAGGTTTTTAAGACTTCTGGAGTATCATGTGCTGGATTGATGGTAAAGGATGCTACACCAAAGTTCTTCATCCCTTTAAATGCATCTTGTATTTGAACCAAGTTAGAACTCATTCTTGGGCAAATGGTTGGGCAAGTTGTAAAAAAGAATTCTACAACATACACCTTTCCTTCATAGTCTTTATTGGTAACTGTTTGACCATTTTGATCTGTAAAACTAAATGCAGGTACTTTTTTTGCTTCACCATTGATTTCGATGAATGCTAAATCTTGATTTGGCTCCGATTTGGTTTCATCTTTCATATTCAATCTATCAGATTCAACTACAGATTGATTACTCATTCGGTCTACTATTTTAGGCACAAAAATAATTCCGAATACCAAAATGATAAACGCAATGCCAATATAGGAATAGTTAGTTTTCTTGTTCTCCATGTGCAGTATTTAAATCTTCGGCTCGTCTGGTGGTAGAGTCGAATTTTCCTTTTCTTTTCTGTCTGTATTCTGTAAACAAAATTCGTATGTCTTCACTCATTTTGTTTTTGATTTCTGCAACTTCGATACAGTTATAAGAAATCAGTGAATAAATTGGTTTATTCTTTGCCAACTCATTATCAGAACGATCATCCAAACGGCCACGTTGGTTCAATTCTTTGTCAATAATAAAGATTTGTTGCGAAACCAAAGATCCATCTAGCTTCGTATCACTTTGAAGGCTGTCATACAATGCTGAAATATCATCTTCTTCCGCAAAGAGAAAGTGCCAATAATCCAATTCATCATAGGAAATGATTTCCTTTTTCAATAATTCCGCTTCGTCTTCTGAACCAAACGGAGCCACCATTACAACTTGAAATTTCTTGAAACCCTTAAATTTATCGTATATCAGCTCTTTTACGTTTGAAGCAGCAATTACCTGTTCCATTGGTGCTTTCCCCAGAAAACCAAGAACTGTTATATGCTCCTCCAACAAAATTTTTTCACCTGTAGAAGACTCGAAATTGTTGAGATCAATCACATTGCTTTTAACAATGTCCAAAGCATTATAATGATGTTGGGCAGGATATAAAAATAACAGAAAAATGACAGGAAGAAAGAACAGAATCCCGAGAATGATGTTGTGTTTAAGCGTCCTTTTTTCCATAGTGCAAAAATAAAAAAGACGGTTTAAATTACCGCCTTTTATAATGTTTTTAACTAATGAAGTTTATTAAAAATCGCGTTTGACAAAACCGTTTTTATAAACCGATTCTATATAACCACCTTCTTGCAAAAGAATGAAAACTAGATAGCAAATCAAAAATACTGCTGTCCACACTACTACACGTCTCAAACCTGCAGTTTCATCTCTCATATGCATGAAATCCCAAGTAATATAATAAGCCTTAACTATTGTAAGAATGATGAAAATCCAGTTTAGAAGTTTCATGCCTATGAAGTGACCATTTAATGCTTCAGGTTTATAGATACCCAAAACCACTTCCACGGCTGTAATGATACTCAACAAAATCAATACTCCCCAAATTTTTTGAGTATTGCTTTTGAATTTTACAGTTCCTCTTAATATTGCTAATTTATGTGCGTGTGCCATTTTAAATTGAATTTTCTATTAAACCAAGTAGAAGAAAGTGAATACAAATACCCAAACCAAATCTACAAAGTGCCAATATAAACCTACTTTCTCAACCATTTCATAGCTACCTCTTCTTTCATAAGTTCCTAAAATAACATTGAAGAAGATAATAATATTGATAACTACACCTGAAAATACGTGGAATCCGTGAAATCCTGTGATGAAAAAGAAAAAGTCTGCGAATAATGGTGAACCATATTCATTGGCATGAAGGTTTGCCCCTTCAACCACTTGCTTACCATTTGTAGTTAATTGCTTCATCGCTTCAGCACGAGGTAAAATGGTTTTATGACCATTCTCATCTAATGTCTGCGTACGAATGGTCAGATTTGGGTTAGCTTCAAAACCAGCAATAACCTCTTCCATTGTATATGACGGCAAGTTACCTTCACTTACAAACCACAATCCATTTTTACGTTCATGTACCGTTCTGTCATGTGAACCTGCAGTTACAAAATCAGCCAACTTTACACGATGTCCTTCTGCATCCACAAATTGTAAAATATTTCCTCCTTTAGTTTGAATTGCACCATAATCACCTTTGATGAACGTTGCCCATTCCCAAGCTTGAGAACCAACAAAAATCGCACCTCCAATGATCGTCAAGAACATATAAAAGGTCACTTTCGCCTTGTTCATATGATGACCTGCATCAACAGCTAATACCATCGTAACAGAAGACATGATAAGGATAAACGTCATAAACGCTACATAAATCATAGGAAGCTCCTGTCCATGCAGGAATGGAACGTGTGTAAACACCTCATCGGCAATAGGCCATGATTCAATGAATTTGAATCTTGAAAATCCGTAGGCTGCTAAAAAGCCAGAAAATGTCAATGCATCGGACACGATAAAGAACCACATCATCATTTTACCATAGCTTGCCTTTAGAGGTTCATTTCCTCCGCCCCAAACTTTTTCTGTCGCATCAGTATTTACAACTGTAGTATCCATATTTAGCGATTAGTGTTAAGAAAGTATTAAAAGTTGCACAAAAATAATCAATTTATTTATCTCACGAAATATAAAAACAAAAAGAGATAAATCCACAGGACATCAACAAAATGCCAGAATGTTGCTGCAAGTTCAAAACCAAGCATATTCGATGCATTATACTTTTGTTTAAAATGATTATAAATTACAACCAAAAGACATATGAGACCAGCAATAACGTGTAAAATATGCACCATTGCAATCAAATAGATATAGGACATCGTCACATTACTTGTTGGTCCTGTAAAATTATAGCCCAAATCGATGATTTCCTGAAAACCCATAAATTGGTTGTAAATAAATGCAATTCCCAAAAACAAGGTCGCCATCAACCAAATAGTTGTCATCTGCCTGTTATTTGATTTTAAGGCTTTTTTAGCCAAAACAAACGTTATGCTACTTATGACAATAAATACTGTACTAATGATAAATGCGTTTGGCAATTGAAAGTCTTTTAGCCAATCTTCACGGCTGCTGCTTACAATAAATGCACTGGTCCATCCCATAAAAGACATTATCAAAGAGACAATCCCAAACCAAAGCATCATTTTTTTTGCCCTGCTATTTTTCTCTTCTATCGTTCCTTCTGTTAAATCCATAATCTGATAAATTTATCTGCAACATAAACTATTTGCAATAAGGTAATGTACAACACACTCGCCAACATCAACTGTTTCGCAGCTTTTGCAGTTCTGGTTTTGAACAATCGAATAGCATAATACAACATCACGATTCCAAGCGTCAAAACAATAAGAGCTCCAACAATTGAAAGCTTTAAATCTCCAGTAAATCCAAAAATTGGTATCAATGAAACTAAAGTTGTCCAAATAGTATAAAGAATGATTTGCACTGCTGTTCCTTTATCACGCTTACCTGTAGGAAGCATAAAAAAACCGCCTTTTTCGTAATCTTCAAACAAAAACCAACCAATGGCCCAAAAATGGGGAAACTGCCAAAAAAACTGAATAGCGAACAACGTGCCTGGCTCGATGCCAAAATCATTTCGTGCGGCAACCCAGCCCAACATAAAAGGAATGGCACCTGGAATGGCACCAGCAAAAACAGCCAAAGGCGTTTTGGTCTTTAAAGGAGTATAAACACAAGTGTATAAAAAAATTGAAATCGCTCCATACATTGCCGTTCTCGGGTTGATGACGTACAGTGTGGCAATTCCTAGCAACGTAAAAGCCACAGCGATGGCGAAGGCAGCATTTACAGACATTCTTCCAGATGGAATAGGTCTGTTTTTGGTTCTATCCATCAACGCATCCAAATCTTTTTCAATAATTTGATTGTACGCATTTGAAGCTCCTACCATAAAATAACCTCCAAAACACAAAAGAAGAAGCGCTCCAAAATCAACGGTCTCTGCTCCCAAAAGATAGCCAGCGATTGCCGAGAATACAACACTCAATGAGAGCCCCATTTTCGTAATCTCCTTAAAATCAGAAACTATAGATGATGTTTTGATAGTAGAATCTGTTGTGCTCAAAAGGCTTTGATTTTACGCTTTATAATGCGAGTGCAAAGATACTTTGAAAATTGCTTTTGAACAATGCTAAAGATAATTAATTATCTATGTACCAATTGAACAAATCAGTTCGCACTCCAAGCGTAAACCAAACCGTATTGCTTTTGAAAGCTGTAGGTGTTTCGGCTTCTGGGTTGAAGTTCCTAAAGCTAACATTAGTAAACAGTTTTAAATGACTCACAGGGTTAACAACATAGCCTCCTTGAAGTTCAGCCAAAAAGGTTTTGGTCTTATTGCCTTGACCAATTTTAACACCAGTATCAAACGGTCGATTGTTGTAATTTTCATAGATGTCACCACCATAACTGAAAGAATCTTCGGCCGTATTGAAATCAAGACCACGTGTACCAAAAATGAATTTGGCATCGGCAAACCAACGTCTATAATCATATCTACCTATTAAAATGAGCTCCCTGAAATTTGCACCCCAAAGATGTGCCATCGGCTGATTATTGTGACCATAATTAAGAACAACCGTGTTGTGAGAATACGTATATGGTCGTACTTGATTGTATTCAACCTGAAGCATTAGATTATCAATTTTGAAGGCATCGAAATATTTAACTCCTAGTTGATAACCATATTTGTTTTTCCAGCTTTTATTTCCTCCTTTTATGGCATCCAGAGAAAATTCATCCAATATAAATTGCCCATAAAGATTGATTTTATTGTTCCATTTGTATTTTGCTGATGCACCCAAAATGGCATTTCCCGCATCCTGACCAGTTTCAAACTCAATAGCTCTGTAGAAAATAATTGGATTCAAATAATTCAAATCAAAACCTCTATCGTTGTTGTTGGTCCACATAACTGATTCAAACAATCCTATATTCAAACGTTTGGACACATTCCAACTCAAATAATGATTAGCGATATATTTGGTTTTGAATGCACCATCTTCCGTTACCTCTGCTCTTACATCTCTTAACGAAGTCCAAGTGTTGGTATATTTTATTTTCCAGAATTTGGTATTGAGCTTGATAAAAGGATACGGACTGGCAACATCACTTTGCAGCAAGGAACGGTAACCATCACCTATGAAGTTCTTGCCGTGGCCAAATTGAATATTTACAAATTTCGCAGGTGCATAAGACAAGTAACCTTCAGCTACAGGATAATCGAAACCATTGCTTTTAAAATTTTTGGCAACACCTCTTCCTGGTACAATTGCAGGGTCGCTCTCTGTTCTTAAACTATAAGCATAGGCGTTGTAATATTGAGCAAAACGACCTTGGCTTTCATAAACGGAAGTTGAGAAATTGAATTTTTTACCAAGGCCTCCTTGAATATAAATTCCTCGAGTGTTGTTATAGGTAGAACTGAAATCTGCTTCGGTATCCTTTCCTACCTGCAAATCAAAAACAGGATCGATTGTAAACCAGAAATCTTTGCCTTGCACTTGCACCAAATGTTCATTCCAAAGTTTTCTAGACCACCATTCATCGGTTCCTTTGATTAAAGCCTTTTTTTCGGCTTCAAAATCATAGTAAGGAGCTACCTCATCATATACAAAAGGTTTTGCAGCCGTATGACTGTTGGTTCCCAAACCATTCATATTACCATCAAATCGTGCATAGTAATGATGTGTAAACGGAATATTTAATTGACTGGAATACTCCAAACCTTCATATTTAACGATGCTTTTATTGATGCTATCATATTCGGCGGAAACAGTTTCATTCAAGTCATACTCCTGTTTTTGAGCTTGTTCTGCCTTCCTTTCGGATTCGTTCTTTATGATTTCAGGATTGACCAAGGGGATTTTAATACCTATGGAATACTGAACATACGTTGGCTTTCCGTTATAAGTGGCTGGTTCAACTTTCGGGAGTTCACCAAAAACCTTTCTGGTTTCTTCTTTCAATTCATCATAGACTGCATCAACATAAATGACGGCTATTTTGCCTTCACTATCAACTTCAAAAAGTACTTTGACATCGCCTTTATAATTATCATCTGCAACAATTTGGGGCACTTCAAAATTCTCAAAAATGAATTGATTAAGTTTATTGTTGAAACAGGCTTTTAGATTTTCAAAATCTTCAGATTCACATTCAGGAAAAACAGGTGGTTTTTCATAAACTGTCGTATTTTGGGAAAACACATTTATTTGAAGACACAAAAAAAAGAATAGGAAGAATTTCTTCATATGACGTTGCAACCTTTTTAGCTGGCGAAAGATACTATTTTTTTCACAACAGAGACTAAAAAAACCGTTATCATAGCCTGATAACGGTTTAGTAAGATTATTGTATTTTAAGGTTTAATGTACCTGAAAAGCAATTGGCAAGTTATAGATAACAGAAACTGGTGTGTTGCGTTGCATTCCTGGTGTCATCACAGGAATTTTATTCACTACGCGTTCTGCCTCTTTTTCCAATTGAGAGTATGGCGACCTAGTTTTTATGTCCTGCACTTGGCCTTTGTCATCAATCCTGAACTGCACATAGATTTTTTGAACACCTGCCAAACCTAAATCCACAGCTAAATCTGTATTGAATTTCTTCTGAATAAGCTTCGTCAGTTTTTCAGACATACAAGCCATACGTTCAGCATTATTTTTAGCCGATTCACATCCAGGGAAAATTGGTACTCGTTCTACATCTTTCATATTGAATGGCTTTGCAGGTGCTGAATCTTCGGTATTAGATGGCGCTGGGTCATCAACTTTGGGTACAGGATCAGCCACAAATGTATCTGGTGTTTCTATCTCAACTGGATCTGGAATGGCAAAATCATTGGGTTTAACGATAGGAGGTTTTGTAATAAGCACTGCCAATGGTTTTTGTTTTTGTACTTCTTGAGGCACTGGTTCCGGTTTCACTTCAATATTTGGAAGATAAAATTCAGTATCATCATCAACCAGCTTTTCGGTACCGTAATTGAAAATCGTTTTTTTAAACTTCATTTCAAAAAGTCCATAAGTTGCCAGCAAACATAAAATCAATCCTATTTGAAAATAGAGTGATGAATTGCTCTGTAAATTCGCATCATGTTTTTTGTCAGATTCTCTAACATCATCCTTGTTTGATGCATTGTGTGTTGTTTTGTTTAGATCTTTCATAATAATTGACATATTAAGCGTTAATGCAATGAAAGAATCTCAATATTCATACCAAAAACAAAAAATCCCATCTAAAATTTTAGATGGGATTCATTTTATAATAAACTTTACGTGTTAATCTTGTACTTGGAATAAGATTGGCAATGAGTAAGGTACTGTTACAGACTTTCCTCTTTGCTTACCAGGCTGCATTTTAGGAAGCAAGCCAATTACACGTTTTGCCTCTTTTTCCAATCCTGGGTGCGGAGCTCTTGCCATTACATTGACGATTTCACCACTCTTATCAATTTTAAACATCACACTGATACGTTGTTTTCCAGAAAGACCTAGCTCACTAGCCAAATCCACGTTGAACTTTTTGTTTACAAAATCACTAATTTTATCAGACATACACTGTCTTTTAGCATCATTTGATTTTTCCTTTTCACAGCCTGGAAACACTGGTACATTTTCAATTACAGAAAACGGAACCTCGATATCTTCTTCAACTTCAACAACCTTTACCTGCTCTACTTTCACGATTTTTTCTTCTTGACTCGTTTCAGTAGACTTGATAACTGTTTCCTCAACTTCCTTTTCGTCTTCAACAACCTCAATTACTTCAGGAATTGCTGGTGGTGGAGGTGGTGGAGGTGGAGGCGTAAGTAACTGTTCAGTAATTGGAATTTCTTCTTCCATTTCTTCATCCATTGTCACTTTTCCTAAATCAAGATCTGCTTTGTCATAGGTTTTGTAATTGATTGCCAAGTTGGTAAGCAACAGCATCAATGCCAATCCTACGGCAAAATAGATGGAGCTATTACGGCTGACATCAGATTTCGGATTTTTTTTCGGTTCCATATCTTGTGTGGTTTTAAGGAATGCTAAAATAACCAATAAATAGTTAAAAAAGCAAATGATTAATTTATTTTAACTTTATGCGTCTATACACAAATAGTAGCATTGTAGCAAACACAACTCCTAAACTATTGGCAAAAACATCGGCAATATCTTCGGTACGATGTGTTGTTAAAGCTCCTTGTAATACCTCAACAATTATGCCATAAGTAAATGCAATTATTGCAGAAAGTATTATTTTCAATTTTAAGCTTGTTTTATCAAAAAAAAGAAACCAAACCAACACAAACAAAGCATAGGCACCAAAATGATAGATTTTATCATCAAATGACGAGCCGATTTTTGGAACACTTTTTAGACTGATTAGGCTTAATACTGTAATGAAAAGTGTGTAGCAAATAGCAATGGTAAGTGCTAAGCTTTTATGCACCTACCAGTTCTTTGTAGTCTTCTGCAGAAAGTAAATCTTCTGCTTGAGATAAATCTGAACATTTAAGTTTGATCATCCAGCCATCACCATAAGGATCAGAATTTACTTTTTCGGGCTCATCTTCCAAAGATGAATTGAACTCAATGATTTCACCAGAAAGTGGTAAGAACAAATCAGAAACCGTCTTTACAGCTTCAACCGTTCCAAAAACCTCTTCAGCTTCCATGGTTTCGTCAACGGTTTCTACTTCTACATATACGATATCGCCCAATTCGCTTTGAGCAAAATCCGTAATGCCGATGGTCGCAATGTCGCCTTCAATCAGAACCCACTCGTGGTCTTTAGTGTATTTTAAATGGGATGGTATATTCATGTTGTTTAGATTTTGATAAGGTAACAAATTTACTTTTTAAATACTTTTAATTCAAAATTAATTTCCAAAATTATATCTCAAAGTAATACCAGATCTGATTGTAGTTTGTGGGAACGCAGTTGAAATAGCATACTCTGAAAACGTGTAATCAAAGTAGAAAATACCTGTTAGGTTTTTACTGAAAGCGTAATCGGCTTTATACTTAACACCCCAAATGGTTTGACCAGACGTTATTTGATTGTTATCCAAATCTAAATACCTGATGATTGTTTTATTATCTCTTAATGAAATGTCAGCAGACATATTTAAATCACTCTTTATAATCTGTCCAGGGCCAGCTAGTTTGGAACGGATTCTCACATCTTTAAATCGGTAACCTAACCCTACAATATATTCTTTTCCTTGAATTTCTGTCAAAAGGTTATTATCGAAACTTAAAGAAAGTATTCTATCCTTTTTCACTTCCGCAAGAATCTTTACAGAGTTTTTCATTTCAAAATCCAATCTTACCAATGGACTAAACTGTTCTTCAAGATTGATATTGCTGAGCAACGTTTCATTTTTATAATTTCCGGATTGGTCCAGTGCCCTAGCATCTTGATCCACATAACTTAAGTTAGGGTTAGGCGCAAAGTAATCTAAATTAGTTTGAAATTGATTGATGGTATAGCTAGATCGGTAACCATGCGTTACAGAAAAACGCTTGAAGTTTTTCTTGAACCACGCCATCTTCATGAATCCTGTATATTTCAATTGCCAGTTAGGGATTGGGATATCCCTAAAGGCACCTAATTTAGCTTTATTGGGATTCGAACCTTCGTAAGCTGATAAAAACGCTGGCAACAATACTCTCTGGCTATTCTTTCCATAACCTAAAGGGTAACTGTTGATATCCCCATTCTCAAAGTTTCCGGGATTATTCATATCCACACCGCTTTGTTGAGCTAGACGACGGGCAATAATCAACCTATTTTCTCTAAAATCATCGAAAGCAGCTGATTGTGTCTCATCGCTTTTACTAAAGGCAGTTCTTATTAAAGCAGTAGTAATATTGAAATTCCCAAATGTGTTTATTAATTGATGATCAAATCTATCGCTCAATCCATCACCTGTATCATCAATACCTGTGAAGTTTTCCGTGAGGTTTCTCGAATAGGTTCTACCAGCATTTAAATCTATTTTTAGATCTTTAAGAGGTTCCAAGTTTGCTGAAATTTCAAGAATTCTTGTTGTATTTTCCAAGTACTGCTCATTAAAATCAGGATAAACTGTTAACCAGCCATTTCTTGCAACCAGATCTCTTATATCACTTTGGCTACCGAAGGTATAACCAAATGTTGGTTTTAATGTTCCAATAAATCCAGGCGTGCGCAGATATCCAGGCAAGAATGTTCCATTATTTTCAGTGTAGTTGATCTGAATACGTTTTACCATTGTAAGGATATCTACAGCTGTATTGAACGCTTTAGTACCTACTGAAGTTGATGAATTTCGGCCTTGCGCATTAGTACCTGCTCCATTATTTGCTCCATTTCGAGAACTTTCGGATAACCTTCCAGAGTTATTGCCGTCATCAACTTTAGAATCACTGCTCCTCAAATTTCTACCTGCTTCATTGCCATCTTCCAACTTTGTATCCTGTCCAGCATTTGGAACAGCTGTTCTTCTAGCAGAAGCCGCTGAACGTGTTTTTTGTGCAGTTTTTTTGGTGAGCCCAATATATTTGTACAATGTCTCCATATTCAATGTAGAATTGATATTATGGGTATTAGAATTTTGAATCGAGTTTCCTAAATTATAGACATTGGTTTCATTTGTTTCAGGGTTCACTATAGACAGGTTGGTATTTAAATCGGAACCTTTTTGCCATTGAAAATCTCCTGTATAGGTATACGCAGCAGTTAAAAAGCTGAATGTTGGAATCTTATAAAGTGGTATTTGATAATTCAACTGCAACTGTTGATTTTGAATATTAGGATCTCCCAAATCAAAGAATCCATCCCAAACATCAAGTGTTGGGTCTTGTCTTCCATTGAGTTGATCATTGACAAAATAATTTCTAACAATGTTGCTGTTTGAAGCAGTAAAATTAAGACTTAACGCTTTTGTCAGATTATAATTTATGGCATATTGAAAATCAAACCTATAATTTCTTCTGAACAATTCTTCTAAACCGATGTTATCTCCAGCAAGATCGACTTCACGGAATTTTTGCTTATTGAATTGTCTTAAAATATCAGTGTTTACAGAAAAACTTGTAGGTATTGGATTAAAATTGAATTCTTTGAGTATTTTCCAATATCTGTTCATAAAAATTGAATCATTTTTCTTGAATGGTTCAATAGACATTGGTTTAAAGCTGTAATTATAATTGACACCAGCTCTCACCTTTTGGTCCAATGAGTTTTCTATCTCAAAATCCCTATGTTCAACCTTATTATAAGAATAGTTTAGCGTTAAATTTTCTACATCATAAAAACGCGGTTCCGCATCACCTGTTCTGGTTTTTCTGACTCCAATGAAATTGATACTCTGACGTTTTGTATAATTTTCATTGACTTTTAAGATGGAATCTCTATTATTTGTGTTATCCAGCTGTGTTTGTAATTTGATATCTCTGTAAAACTCATCATATTCTGGTGTAATGACCTCTTCACCTTGACCATAATTGAAAGGTATTTGAAGTCCCCATTTTTTTGGCAACAATTGACCGAGATTTACATTGGTTACTACATCGTACTGTTTTACATCTTCACGACTACGCTCGTTAGGCTTTTGGTCAATGGAACCAAAACCAATAGTGCTTCGTCTTCCAGTGGCACTGATATTTGCAAAATCAGCAAGATTGGTATCCATGCTCATCACAGCTGCCCAACCACCTTCGTTTTCTAGGTCTGCCAAGCGTAGCTCGTTGAACCAAACTTCTCCGCAAACGTTGTTACCGCTATTATTTCTTACACCAACCATTAGAACTCTAATATCACCAAAGTTTGGATTTCCTTTGATAGCGACTCTCGTTTGCCCAATCATAAAAGGGTCAGAAGCGCCAACTTCTACGGCACTTCCAGTTGTTACGTCATAAACGTGTGGATCGATGTCTGCGAGTGTTCCATTATTGATACCAATAGATTTAATCTGTTGTAGAATACTTAATTCTATATCTATTTCATTTTCTTCTGGCCAAACAACTGAAGGTGACAAACTTCCAGATGAAACCGAAAGAGGAACTGCAATTTCATAGAAGTTCTGCGTAAAGTCGTTACCCATACGAATGAATCCAACCATTTCGCCATCATTTAAAACACCATTGTCCAAAGGTTCTGCGTGCATGAACATTCGCAATTTGTTGTATTGACGCATATCTACACTGATATTCTTAAATACACCTTTAGAATCAGTTGACTCTAAATCGCACACCTCCACTACCAATGATTGCTCATTCTGTCTAATAATATTGTTGTTATTGTTCAATTGTTCCAATTCAACACCTGGAGGCAATACATAGTTACCATCGTTTTCTTGCAGACCAATGACGCCTACACTAAATTCAGCATTTGCGCTATTATTTGTTGGATCGTTATCTAAATCGAGCGTGTAACGTCTCCAATCGCTTCTCACCAAATCTAATGTTGCAAAACGAAGAACAGTAGGTTGCGTAAACTCTTTTAAATACATCCTTGCAAAACGGATGGATCGAATGTCTGAAATTCCGCCGATAGCTCTGGTCGGTTCCGAAATTGGAATTCTAAACTGATACCATGTCACGGTTTCTGTTT
>Ga0207828_100454_pt1 | contig 12763 bp, 11 predicted proteins | sample TtaePargueraPR_11_FD_187276 | JGI IMG/M metagenome (GOLD analysis project Ga0207828, IMG submission 187276) | Aerobic enrichment media microbial communities from Bioluminiscent Bay, La Parguera, Puerto Rico - Tt and P2 (3) (SPAdes) | ecosystem: Environmental > Aquatic > Marine > Unclassified ...
GCCGCTTTTCCCGCCACAGCCCGCTGATGCGCCGTCGCTTCTGGTTGGTATCGGATATGAAGTCACGGTGGGATTGTTCTTTGCCCTGTTTGCCCAGGTGATGATGGCCGGAATCCAGACTGCCGGGTCGATTATTGCCTATCTGTCATCGATGGCGAACGCCTTTACCGCCGATCCGTTGTCCGGTGCACAAAGTGCTGTGACGGGTAATTTCCTGATGCAGGTCGGGTTGGTGTTGCTGTTTGCCACCGGGATGGATCACCTGATGATCCAGGCGGTGTTTGAAAGCTATACCCTGTTTCCGCCGGGCGGTGTTTTGCCGGTGGGCGATATGAGCGAGTTTTTTGCAAGGGCGCTGAATGACAGTTTCGCGATTGCAATGCAGATGTCAGCACCGTTTCTGGTGGTGGCGATCTGTTTGCAGATTGCGTTGGGTCTGCTGAACAAGCTGATGCCGCAATTGCCGGTGTTCTTTGTCGCGATGCCGGTTCAGATCGCGATCGCACTGCTTTTGTTGACCTTGGCTCTGCCATCCATGATGATGGTTTATCTTGCATATTTCGAGAACGGGCTTGAGGCGTTCCTTAGTCCGTAAGGCGATGACGGGCTGTATATAGCTCCGCATTGCCAAGCATGGGTTTTGCCAATGGCAGAAGAAGACGACAGCCAAAAAACAGAAGACCCCACAAGTAAAAAGCTTGAGGACGCGCGAAAGAAAGGTCAGGTGCCGGTTTCCAAGGAAGTCGGCAACTTCATGATCCTGTTCGGCGGTGGTCTTGTGATGACCATGCTCGGGCCAAGCATGGCCGAGGGCGTGCGAGATCTTGCTGTCGGTTTCCTTGAACATCCGCACCGATTTGATGTCACCCAGGCGGGCATTCCCGGTCTGTTCGAAGACGTGATTTTGGGCATGCTGTGGGTGTTGGGCATTCCGTTTGTGCTGCTGATGTTTTTTGCCGCAGCCGGGCACATAGTCCAGAACGGTATCGTCGTTGCGATGGAACGGATCGAACCCAAGCCCGACAAACTGAACCCGCTGACCGGACTCAAGAACCTGTTTTCGATGAAAAGCATGGTCGAGTTTGTCAAAAACGTCAGCAAGATCATCCTTGTTGGCGTTGTGCTTAGCCTTGTGATCGTGCCCGAACTGATGGACGTTGAACTCTATCCCCAACTGTCACTCGGCCTGACACTTGAACGGCTTTACGACATGATCGTGATCCTGCTGATTGCGACGATCTCGCTCACTGCTGTGATTGCCGGGCTCGACTTTGCCTATCAGAAGTACGAGTTCAATCAGAGAATGAAAATGTCCAAGCAGGAGATCAAGGACGAATACAAGCAGACAGAGGGTAGCCCCGAGATCAAGGCAAAGGTCCGCCAGATCAGGATGGAACGCGCCCAGCAGCGCATGATGTCAAACGTGCCCAAGGCCGACGTGGTCATCACCAACCCGACGCACTTTGCCGTCGCCCTGCAATATGACATCGATACCATGGGGGCCCCGGTATGTATCGCCAAGGGCCAGGACAATGTCGCGCTTAAAATTCGTGAAGTTGCCGAGGAACACAACATCACGATCATGGAAAACCCGCCGGTTGCGCGTGCCCTGTTTGCCACCGTTGAAATCGATCAGGAAATTCCGCCAGAACATTACAAGGCCGTTGCCGAGATCATCTCGTTCGTGTTCCGTCAGCGCGGCAAGAAACTCGGATAATTATTGCGTGTCATGCGATCACAAAAATGAAGCGTTCAGAGGACAACATTGTTTGAAAGGCAGGGCCGGATTTGGTTCCTGCCTTTGGCGTATCTTGTGCGAACTGCGTTCTGTTTGTCGTGATTGCCGGGCAGTCTTATCGACGATAAACTTGCCGGTAGCCAGTCGGGCGATAAGCAGCTAAAAGTATAGACTATTTTGTTAAGTTATTGTCGTTAAAGGCGGTCGCGTGCTGTTTCGGGGGCTTATCCTTGCTGTAAGTGTCGCATTCGTTGCGTTTGTCTTCGTCCTGATGGACGTATTGGCAAAGGCGGGGCTTGACGCGCGTCTGATGTGGATCATCGGTGCGATGGTCACCGGTGTTGCGGTGGTCGCGGTTGCGTCATTGTCGCTATCGGCAAAGCTTCGCAATGGCGGGCATGATGGGCTTGGCCCGCTGATTTCAGGCTTCGCCAAATCCGATATTGGCGTTGCGCTGATTGATGCCTATGGCCGCACGCTTTACGCCAACACGGCCTTTTCATCCAAGCTCGGCATTGAAGCCGGATCGGACATGTTGTCCGCGCTTGAGGCGCGCCTGTCCTTTCTTGGCATTGGCAGTGACGAACTGGCCGAATTGCGCACCCGTGCGATGCGTGGCGAGGGCGGACAAATGTTTGTCGATCTGTCGCGTTCTGAAAAGTATCAAGCCGATAGTGCCCCTTCGGATGACGAACCCCCCGAAGAAACCAAAAACGGTGAAGAGGCTGACAAAGAGGGCGACATCACCCCTGATACGAGCAACGCCGCCAATGGTGCCTGTCTTCGTATTTCTGTCACTGCGGCCGATGCGCGTGCGGGCAAGATGCTCTGGACGGTTGACGGCGTCGACAGCGCTGTGATGGCCGATGGCAGATCTTCGTTGCTGTTACCGGCCGAAGATACAGAGAAACGCTTTGCCCTCGCGGGCCCGACGGCCGCCGAGATGGCGGCAAACCTTCCGGTCGCCGAGGCGCAAGGTGGGTTTGAGCACGCCGATCAGATGATCGAACGCCTGCCGGTCGGTGTGTGTGGTCTTGATGAAGAAGGCCGCATTCTTTATCTCAACCGCCGTTTGGCAAGTTGGCTGGGTGGAGAGCCCGAAGACTTTAACAACGGATCGGTCGAACTTGCCGATCTGATCGTTGGCGACGGCGTTAATGGCGAGGTCAAATTCAAGGTTGCCGGTGGTGAGCCCATTCGCTGCTTTGTAACCCATTCAATCAATGCGCCGGGCACCGGGCCTGTGCGCAGTCAGGCTGTGATCTTCCCCGATCCGATGCCGGCCCACGAATGGGAACATGCACTGGCAGAAACCGAACGTCGGGTGCGCTGGTTCTTTGATGAAAGCCCGCTTTCGATCGTTCTGGCCGATATGTCTGGCACAGTCACGGATGCCAACCGTGCCTTTATCGATACGGCCGGGCAAATGCATCACAAGGTTGTTGGTCGTTCGATCCTGGAACTGATCGTGCCCGAAGACCGCGACGAAGTGGCGCGTTATCTGTCCAAGGCCGTTATGGGCATGGGCAAGGGGGGGCAGATCGAAGCCCGCCTTGCCGGGTCACGCGGGGTTGCCGCCCAGATTTATCTGCAACGTGTGGCGGGCCGCTCAGGCGAAGCCGGTGCGTTGCTTCTGAACTTCCTTGATACGACCGAACAGAAGAACCTTGAGGAACAATTTGCCCAGTCCCAGAAAATGCAGGCTGTCGGTCAGCTTGCCGGTGGGGTTGCGCATGACTTCAATAACCTTCTGACCGCAATGATCGGGTTCTGCGATCTGTTGCTGTCACGTCATGGGCCGGGTGATCCCAGCTTTGCCGACATCATGCAGATCAAACAGAATGCCAACCGTGCGGCCAATCTTGTTCGGCAGCTGTTGGCGTTCTCACGCCGTCAGACCTTGCAGCCGAAAATCATCAATATCACGGATGCACTGGCGGAAATGTCCAACCTTCTGCGCCGCCTGATTGGCGAGAAGATTGACCTTAAAGTCAGCCACGGTCGCGACATCGGATTGGTCAAGGTCGATCCGGGCCAGCTTGATCAGGTGATCATTAATCTTGTCGTCAATGCGCGTGATGCCATGGCGGGCGAGGGCGGGACGCTTACGGTTCAGACCAGCACCGAAATTATTGACGAGCCGACCGCAACCGGCACCGAAGTCATCCCGCCGGGCGATTATATCGGCATCAAGGTCACCGATACCGGCATCGGCATTCCGAAAGAAAACCTGACTCGTATTTTCGAGCCCTTCTTCTCGACCAAACAACGTGGCGAGGGGACGGGTCTTGGTCTTTCGACCGTCTATGGCATCGTCAAACAGACGGGGGGCTTCATTGCGGTCAATAGCGAAGAAGGCAAAGGCACGACCTTTACCATCTATCTGCCGCGCTATGAGGCGTCTGAGGCCGAACTTGCCGAAACACAGGCTGTCGTTGAGGAAACCCCGTCGCGCGATCTGACCGGCACCGGCGCAATCTTGTTGGTCGAGGATGAGGACGCGGTGCGGACCTTTGGTGCACGGGCCCTGCGCAGCAAGGGCTATGATGTGCTTGAAGCCAATAACGGTGACAACGCGCTTGAGGTGCTGAATAACACCGACAAGGTCATTGATCTGGTGATTTCGGACGTGGTCATGCCGGGCATTGATGGGCCGACCCTGATCCGCATGCTGCGTGAACAAAAGCCGGAACTGAAAGTCATCTTTATCTCTGGCTATGCCGAAGATACCTATCGCGATGAGCTTGATGAAGAAAACGGCGTACACTTCCTGCCCAAGCCATTCTCTCTCAAAGACCTCGCGACCAAGGTCAAGGAAGTGCTTTAGACACGCGGGCGTTAGTGAATGCGGAAACAAACAAGGCGTCTGTTGTTCAGACGCCTTGTTTTTTGCTTACGCTGCAATGTTTTCATCGGTAGGGCCGAAGAACTCATAATGGATGCGGTTGGTTTCAACACCGCGTTGTGCCAGAGCATTTACCATCGTGCGCAGGAACGGTTTGGGGCCACACAGGAAAAAGTCGGCAGTGTGAAACGGCGTGTTGGCAGAGAGCCAGTCTGGTGAAATATATCCATCCTGATCATGTGTTTTCCCACAGACATCATCGTTCGTCGGATCACTGTAGAACGTCATGACAGACATCTTTCCATGCTGTTTTGCGATCTGACGGACATGTTTGTCCATCGCGTGGGTTCGGCTGTTCAGCGCGCCATGGACGTAATAGGCCTCTATGTCCGGGTAATGCGCACCGATGGTTTCAGCCATGCTGACCATCGGCGTCAGGCCGACACCGGCTGACAGCAGCACAACAGGGCGTTCGGGTTCATCTGGCAGGAAGAAATCACCAGCCGGGGGCGTTAATTCGATAACATCGCCAATCTGTACGGTTTCATGCAGGAAGCGCGACCCGCCTTGGCCGTTTGGTTCGAGTTTGACGGAAATGCGGTAGTGATCGTTATTCGGGGCGCAGGATATCGAATAGTTGCGCTTTATCGTGCGTCCATCTTCAAGGTTAAGCCGCAGTGTCAGATATTGTCCGGGACGATGGGCCAGAACAGGCAACCCATCGACAGGCGACAGCGTAAAGGACGTGATCACGTCACTTTCCTGCTGCTTGGCCGAAATGGTGAATTCGCGCCACCCATTCCAGCCGCCCTTGCTGCTTTCAAGTGTTGTGCGGATGTTGGCTTCGCGATTGATCAGGATGTCGGCCAGAAACCAATATGCTTCTCCCCAAGCGGCAAGAACTTCTTGGGAGATATCCGGTGTAAGGACTTCTTCAATGGCAGCAAGAAGTGCCCGGGCAACATATTCGTAATGTTCGGGCAGAATGTGATAGCCGATATGCTTGTGTGCAATGCGTTCGACGACCGGGACCAGTGCATCCAGATTGTCGATATTCTGTGCATAGGCGATCAGCGCAGCAGACAGGGCATGGACCTGTGATCCGTTTTCACCTTGGTTAGAATGATTGAAAAGCGCACGGATATGATCATCCTGAAACAATTTTCCATACATCGCTGTTGTAATGTCGCTGCCCCGTGCGGAAAGCACGGGGACGGTTGATTTTACCAATTCGATGGTGAGGGCGTTTGGCATTGCAAAATCTCTTTCAGGCTGTGGTTATAGGGCAGGGGTGACGGTTCGACACTTCGTGGGAAGTGCCGGTCACGACGTGGAAACGTGGTGGAAGCAAGCTCAGTCAGGTGCCTTGCGATCACCCTTCCGAAGAGGTGTCAGGGATGAATAGCGACATGCTGGAGTCCGTGACACGGTTCATACATGACGGCCTTTAGGCGAGACGAGATACGCCGGGCCTTTGTCTGCATGATCATGGCGACCTCCGGGGGGAGCATTTCGTTTGTGGTGGCTGTCCATATTTCAAGCCAGCGATCAAACATGTTCGGGGTAATTCGGTCGGAATGCAGCGTATGCATGACAAGCGGATTTCCCTTGTAGCGACCCGATGCCAGCATCAATGACGACCAGAAATCTTCCAGACGGGCGAGGTGTTCGGTCCAATCTTCGACAATGTCGTTAAAGACCGATCCAAGTTCGGGGTCCTTGCGCACGCGCCCATAGAACACCGACAACAGTTCTGTGATCCTTTGCGGGGGTAACTCATCTGCATGTTTCATGGCGACCTCTTAATAAGTATTCTAAATGCATATATAACTGTAAATATGCATTGTAAATACCAATTTTGTGACATTGCACCTTCAACTGCGCAATTTCAGCCTAATATTTTGATCTGAAGGGGTTTATTCGGCGTTCATGCTGAGCAAAAGATCAAACATGCCGCTCTGACGTTTTAAAACATCCGCGAGTGTGACCTGATCGAGCGTCTTGAAAAACGATTCTTCTGCATCTTTAAGAACGACCGCAAGACCACAGGCAGCTGCCAGCCGACAGTTACCACGATCTTCGCGCATACACTCGACAAGGGCAGTCTGGCTTTCAAGTTTGCGCACGAGTGTTCCGATGGAAATCTGATCAGGTTGCCGTGCCAATGTGATCCCGCCACTGCGCCCGCGGATTGTCTCAATATAACCTTCGTTCGCCAGCCACTGGGTGACCTTTGCAAGATGGTTGTATTTGGCGTCATGTATGGCGGCAATTTCGCGTGTCGACATCAGGCGACCATTGGCGGTTGCCAGATGCATCATGACTCTCAGCGCATAATCAGTGAAACGGTTTAACTGCATGAATTCATTCTACAGATAAAAATGCGCATTTGAAATGCAAATAATGTACGCTGATCCGCGGGTGACTTGGCTCGAGACGGATAACGCATTATCGCTTACCCCGCCAAATAGAACGCGGATCCCCCATAAAGTGCCAGCATCGCGACACTTTCCCAGCCGATATTGCCAATGCCTTGTCGTTCGCGGTTAAGCATGCCAAGCAACAACACCCCGCTCATCAGGATGACCAGGGCGATGGTAAAGATGTGCTGGTCGGTAAAGGCGGCATAGATCGATCCGTCGCGATAGGCGACGTCGGATGCGGCGAGAAACAGCACGTCAAAGGCGTTGCCGCCGATAATGTCACCGACCGCCAGATTGACCGCCCCCATCCGCACAGCGGCGATGGCCGAGACGAATTCCGGGAAGGACGTTGAAATCGCGGTCAGGAATGTGCCGACAGCCGTTTCACTGATGCCGGTTTTATCAACAATCGCAAGCCCGGCCTGACCGATTACGTGACCGGCAATCGCAGTCAGAAGCGCGAAGGCAAGAAATTCCCCCCAAAGCCGCGTGGAGCTTTCCGGATGTTGGTCTGCCTCATCATGTTTGGCATCTTCTTCGGTAATATCGGTTTTCTTAGGGTGCCACATCGGTTCATCGCGGATTTCCGACAAAAGGCTCAAACCAAACCCGTAAATAACAAACAGCAGGATCGATGCCGGATGGATATGAAAGATCATCCATTCTGGCCCGGCATAGGCCAGGATCGGTATGGAAAGCATGCTGACAAGCAAGGTGGTCTGGGCAAGTCCGGTAGCACTTGCAGCGGCATGTTCCAGATTGCCCTTGCGATACACCAGATCGGCAATCGCCAGAAAGGTTGTCTGCGCGGCAATCCCGCCAAGCGCATTACCAATGGCAAGGTCAGTATGTCCCTGCCATGCGGTGGTGACGGATAAAACACTGCCCGGCAGGCTTGTTGACATGCCGACAAACAACGCACCGGCAATGATTTGACCCATGCCGGTTCGTTCGGCCAGTTTGACAGCAACCCCGGCCAGTCGGGTTCCGGCGAAACCGATAATCAATGTGCAGACCGCAAAGGTCATTACAATTATGCCAAGCGACTGCTGGCCAAGGTCAAAGGGCATGCACTGCTTTCCGTGATCAGAGAGGACTATCTAGTCTAACTTCTCACAGGCGTGCTTGTTCCTTGGCGGATGTGATGCGCGTGGCCTACGGGATTTCAGGGACGCTCGGACGCGGACGCATCCACGCAGGCACAAGGTTCAGCACCAGCGCGCAGCCCACCATGATTGTGATCCCGCCAATGAACTGCATGGCAGAAAGTTTTTCACCCAGAACGGTCGCCCCGATAAAGACGGCAATCACGGTGACCAGAAATTCAACACTGATCGCGCGCGTCGGCCCGATGGAGGCGACCAGTCGGAAATAGGCGATATAGGTGCACACACTCATCAAAACTGCGGCAATGATCAGATAAAGGTAATCCATCGCAACCGGTGTGCGTTCCAATGGCACGGCAAAGATCAGCGGAAAGGTCATCAATCCACCAAACAGAAACGCCCCGATGGTGGTTTCCCAGTTGCCACTGTCGCGCAGATGTCGGCTGGCATAGTTGCTGCCAAAGGCCGCACACAGGGCGGCCAGGATTGATGCGACACAGCCAAGGGCAAATTCGAACGTGACCGGGACGGCGGGGAACCCGACCAGCAATACAATGCCACTGATGCCAAGTACCAAGCCGGCAAAGCCCTGTCTTGTGGTACGTTCAAGCCCCCAAAGCTGGCTGATGATCATGGAAAACAACGGAATGGCCGCGACGAAAATAGCAGCCATCGCGGTCCCGATCCGCGGTGCGGCGTAGGAAAGGCCGATCAGTTGCCCGGCAACCGTGGTGGCACCGACAATGGCAAAGGGGCGCCAGCCAGCAGAAAAATCAAGCTTGCGGCGAAATAACCGGGCAAGAAGGTAAAGCGATCCTGCGGCAATCAGGGCGCGGAAGGTGACGGCACCGACCCAGCCAAAGGCCTCGACAATTTTAACAACAACTAGGAATGAAAGTCCCCACACTATGGCAAGGAACAGGTAGCGGGCGATATCCCCTGGTTTCATTGAGGGTATCCGGAATATGGGGCGTCGTGCATCCATTAGGGATGCAGGGCGGCACGGTTGAAAACTTTGGTGGCGCTGCTTTCCCGATTTCCGGGCCAGCCGCGCGCAGATGGTGCGCCCCATCCGCATATTGGTCAAGTTCCAAAAGCGCGCAATGCGGGAACATTCATCGATGGCCAAGTGGCCAAGTGGCAGACACTGTTTAAGGAGCGGGTCAAAGAAACCGATAGTATGGAATTCTTAAGTCTGACGGCCAAGTTGCAGAGCGCCGGGGCTTCTTTTTCCTCTGCGCATAACCACATAATTCCGGCTGGTAAAGCCCGGCATTCCGACGTATCGTTTGACGCAATGCAGCGCAAAAGCCGCAACGGCAATGGCCAAAACAAACAGGTTCCTGAGTGGTTCGAAGTAACGGAATTTCGGGAAGCAAAAGAAAAAGAACAGACCGAATGCCTTTGGGGGTAAGTATGGCGCGCACTTCAAAGCACAGCTTTGCCACAGCTTGTGTTTTTGCAAAGATATGTTTTACGGCTGTTGTGCTGTCTTTCGGGGTGTTGTCGTCTGCCGAGGCGGATGAGGAATGCCTTCGTATCGCCATGCCTGAACTCCAATCCAGTCAGCAAAAACTCGATCTTTATCGTCAGGTGATGAAAGACGAGGGCTTATGTGTATCACCTGTGGTATTGCCGCAAACACGCGCGATTGTCGCATTGCGTTCCGGGCGGCTTGATGGTGTTTTTGCGGCACGCGATGACCTGCCGGAGCTTGTAAACCTGCCGCTGGTTTCCGGTGACGTCCTTCTTGGGGCGCTGGCAGGATATCTTGTTGTGCGCGAAGGGCCGGTAAATAAGATCGCCGATCTTACCACCGAAGTGGTCGGTGTACCGCTTGGCGCGACATGGTGCACCAAACTTGTTGAGCAATACGCAAACGTGATCAGGGTACCGCGCGGTACGGCGATGCTAAAGGAAATGCTGGCCGAAGGGCGCATTGATGCCATGCTGGCTGATGCCTATTCGCTTGGTCTTGCGGGCGGTGTACCCGAAGGATACAAGGCGATTGAGGTTGATCATTTTGATGTGCATAGCTGGCTGAAAGCCGAGTTTGCCGATATCAAACCGCAATTTGACCGCGCCACGCGCGCCTTTCTGGCAAAACTTGGTATTACGATATCCTGTTGCGATAAAGCGGCTCCTCCGAATTGAAGCGCCCGACGACTGATAATTCGCCGCTAGGCAATCAGCAGGTTTGAATATATCTTTTCAATCAACGGATTAAAAATCTGGAACGACAGAACTTGCCAACCAAGTGCAAGCTGAACTTCCCGGGAAACGGTTACTCAACAAACAGTTGGTGCCGTGGGAGACTGAGAATGGCTAGCTTTCAATTGCACACGTTCCTACGAAACTGTGCCCTGACACTGATCTGTTTGGCGGCGCTTTTGCTTTCCTTTGCCATGCTGCCCGGCGCAAAGGCAACGCAGCCATGCCTGCGCATTGCCATCCCCGAAGCCACAATTGGCGATACCGGACACGACATTTATCAGGCGGCAATGAATGATGCCGGTCTTTGTGTCGAACCCGTTTTGATGCCCCATGCGCGGACGTTCATGGCAATGCGCCATAAACAGATTGATGGCGTCTTTGCCATGCTTGAAACATATGGGAAGACGACCGAAACACCTGTGATCCGCGGCAGTGTCATTTTGGGGAAACCCGATGGTATGTTTGTCGTTAAAAACGATGGGCCCAAAACCCTGTCAGAGCTGACGTCTGAGCAGATCGGTGTCTGGTTGGGAACAGGCTGGTCAGAAAAGCTTCTTCAACATTATGACCACGTTGTGCCCATCGCCGGTGGACCGGAGTTGATGATGGAGATGCTTGTGAAAGGGCGTCTTGATGGCATTTTGCTCAACGACTATTCATTGCGCAGCCAGGGTGGTGCGCCAGAAGGGTTTGTTGCGATCCCTGTTGCCAATCTCGCCGTCTATAGCTTCCTTCGGGCCGAACATGCCGAACAGATGGCGAAATTTGATAACGGCACCGTGCGCTTCCGGGAAAAGATAGCGGCCTTGCGCAAGGACCCCTCCTGAGCAGCATTACACTTTGGGCCAAAGGGCGTTCCGGCCTTTGCAGTTGTGTGCTGCAATGCGCGATCAAATTGGCTTTGGCGCCTCGCCAGTTTGGCTTTGATTCCGGTGCATAATGCTGCACTGCGACCTATACGTTTGCCTGAGACGATTGGCAAACAGGCGCTTGCACACGCTTTTGGATTGCACTTATAGTTTTCTCTAACGGCAAAAAAAAGCCGAAACCAAAGAACAATGAAAATGACCCGACCGCAATTAATGACGGCGGGCAGATCAGGTAGGCTCGCAACATGTCCCGCAATCACCGGGAAGATGTTGCCTTGGGGGTGATACTATGGCGCTTCGCAAGCCCAATGCGATCGTTCGGTCGTGCATGTTTGCTGTCATTTTTCTGGCAGCACTTTTCCTGTCATTTGAATTGCTGCCCTCGGCAAAGGCAGACGAAGAAGTTTGTCTCAAGATTGCCTTGCCGGAAATGGCCGATCATGTCCGCTCTGCCGAACGCTACCGTGCTGCGATGGCAGAGGCCGGGTTATGTGTGCAACCCGTCTGGTTGCCAAACAAACGCACCGCTGTTTCGCTTAAACGGGGCGAAATCGATGGCGTCTTTGCCAGCGGTGAAACCATTCGACAATCGGCTGGTGTACCGCTTGTTTCCGGGGCGGTGGTTGTTGGACGTCCCAAAAGCCTTTTGATCACCGCTGACGACACCGTGAAATCACTCAGTGATCTTAAAAACAAGGAAATCGGCGTTTGGCTGGGCGATGACCACGGCAAACAGGAATTGGTTGGTCTTGCCGATATCGTCACCGTACCCGGGGGGGCCGGGATGATGTTGCGCATGCTCCGTCTTGGGCGGCTGGATGGTCTGTTGATTGACGATTTCTCGCTTAATCAGACCGAAGGTGTGCCGGAAGGCTATCGCACCATCGAACTGGAAACGCTGACGACCTACAGCTGGCTGCGCAAGGAATACGAGGCCCTGTTGCCGCAATTCAATCGCGGCACCGATATCTTTCGGGCCGCTCTTGATTTGACTGGCCCGGAAAACAAATCCTGATACTGGCCTTGCGGGCTCAAAAACCTGTCGAAGCTGTCCATCCGGTGCCAGCGCGTGCGCCGTCAAACCGTCATGCAATAAAAGCAATTGCCAACTTCCGAAAATTTACGGTTTATGACAGGCAGGGTTGCCCCAGCACGACCCGCCAACACAACCGGCATCATGGTTGAATAACCAAACCCTTTCGGAAACGCGCCCCATGATTTCCCTTTTTGGCGAAGCTGCTGCCTTTACTGCTGCGCTCTGTTGGGCGAGTTCCAGCATGATCTTTTCCAATATCGGTGGAAAGGCAGGGGCGCAGACGGTCAATCGCGGGCGTCTGGCCTGTTCGATCTTTTGTCTGACCATTTTGCATTGGATCCTTCAGGGCCAGCCATGGCCGAATGCCGTGACGTGGGAACAGCTTGGCTGGTTGTCACTTTCGTCGGTGCTGGGGCTGGTGATTGGCGATGCCATGCTGTTTCAGGCTTTTGTTCTGATCGGTGCGCGGCTTTCGATGTTGTTGATGTCGACCGTTCCGATCATGGGCGCGGTTCTGGCCTGGGTCCTGTTT
>Ga0207828_100455_pt1 | contig 12737 bp, 9 predicted proteins | sample TtaePargueraPR_11_FD_187276 | JGI IMG/M metagenome (GOLD analysis project Ga0207828, IMG submission 187276) | Aerobic enrichment media microbial communities from Bioluminiscent Bay, La Parguera, Puerto Rico - Tt and P2 (3) (SPAdes) | ecosystem: Environmental > Aquatic > Marine > Unclassified ...
CCATCAGGATTGAATTGTTTCCACATACTGGCCTGCGTGAATCCCGCAACATACATAGGTAATGCATAGATGATGATACCTAAAGTGCCAATCCAGAAATGGAAGTTTGCAAGTTTTGTAGAATGTAGTTTGGTATTAAACAATCTAGGCACCAACCAGTAAATCATTCCGAAGGCTAAAAACCCGTTCCAAGCCAAGGCTCCAACATGTACGTGTGCAATGACCCAATCTGTAAAGTGCGCAATAGCATTGACGTTTTTGAGGGATAGCATTGGCCCTTCGAAGGTAGCCATACCATAACCCGTAATTGCCACCACCATGAATTTCAATACAGGGTCTACACGCACTTTATCCCAGGCACCACGCAATGTCAAAAGTCCGTTGATCATTCCTCCCCAAGAAGGCATTAAAAGCATCACCGAAAAAGCAACTCCCAAATTTTGGGCCCATTCAGGCAAAGCTGTGTATAATAGGTGATGAGGTCCTGCCCAGATGTAGATGAAAATCAAGGACCAAAAATGTACAATTGATAATCTATAGGAGTAAATAGGTCTATCGGCCGCTTTGGGTACAAAGTAGTACATCAACCCTAAAAACGGCGTTGTTAAAAAGAATGCCACCGCATTATGTCCATACCACCATTGAACCAAAGCATCTTGAACACCAGCATAAACCGAATAACTTTTCAGTCCGCTCACGGGAAGTTCTAAACTGTTGAAAATATGAAGTACGGCTACAGTAACAAATGTGGCTAGGTAAAACCAAATGGCAACATACATATGACGCTGACGTCTTTTTAAGATTGTTCCTATTAAATTCCAACCAAATGCTACCCAAACCAATGCTATGGCAAGATCAATAGGCCATTCTAATTCAGCATATTCTTTACTTGTAGTATAGCCTAATGGTAATGTGATGGCTGCTGCCACAATGATCAATTGCCAGCCCCAAAAATTAAAGTTACTCAATGCATCACTAAACATTCTGGCTTTGAGCAAACGCTGTGAAGAATAGTACACACCAGCAAAAATGGCATTGCCTACAAAGGCAAAAATAACAGCATTGGTATGCAGGGGTCTTAAACGACCAAAACTTAACCATGAAATGCCATCGGTTAGGTTAGGGAATAAGAACATAAAGGCTAGGAGTAACCCAACCAACATACCTACGGCACCCCAAATCATGGTGGCGAGTAAGAATTTTTTAACAATCCTGTTGTCGTAGTAAAATTGTTGTACTTCCATAATAATTAGTTAGACTTTTGATTTTTAATGGTTTTATTGGTTTTGTTTTTAACAAGTTCGTCTTCAAATAGCATGCGAACCGACGGTGTGTAATCGTCATCGTATTGACCTGATTTAACGGCTTTTATAAATGCAGCAAAAAACAGCACTGCAATGACAATGCTAATGGTTAATAAAATGTATATAACACTCATACCTACTTGAAGTTATGGTTCAAAATTACTTCTGCGTGAATTTCTATTCTATGATATTTATCATGTTTCAGAAAAAACTTAGATGGTCATTGAGAAAAGTTGGGTTTTGGGCTGCTTTTTCTTCATTCTTAAATCAAACCCCATACATATATTTCTTATAAATGGTTTTGCCTCTTCAGAAGCGAGCAAAGAGTTGCTTTTGATAGAAATCAATCCGTCATTTTTAAGTTCTTTCAATGTGTTCAAAACATCGTTTAGCTCTTTAAACTGCAACTCTTTTGCTTTCCATGATGTTTTCAAATGGCACATAATATTCAAAATGTGTTTTCTGATGATGAGATCCTCACTATTTAAAATATGGCCTCTAAACACTGGCAATTCATCAGCATTTACAATTCTCTCATATTCTTTCACTGTTTTAACATTTTGTGCAAAGCCATACCAGCTATCACTTATGGCAGACATTCCCAGTCCTATCATGAGCTGTGTGGTATTGGTGGTATATCCCATAAAATTGCGATGTAAAGTATTTTGAACAGAAGCAGTATAGAGGCTGTCCGTTTTAAGCGCGAAATGATCCATGCCTATTTCCATATAACCCATATCTGAAAAGAGCTGTTTTCCTCTCTCGTATAATGCGCGTTTTTCATTGCCTTTTGGCAAATCATTTTCATTAAAACCGCGTTGTCCGACACCTTTTATCCATGGCACGTGAGCATAACTGTAAAATGAGATGCGGTCTGGACGCAATTCTCTAGTTTTATTGATGCTATTTGTTATGGTATCTATGTTTTGAAATGGCAAGCCATAGATTAAATCGTGACTAATACTTGTGTACCCAATGCTTCTAGACCATTCGGTAACTTTTTTCACCTGTTCAAAAGTTTGTATGCGATGGATGGCTTTTTGAACGGTTGGGTCATAATCCTGAATACCAAAACTGACTCTACGAAACCCTAAATCGAATAGAGTCTTGAGTTGCTCCTTTGTGGTATTGTTAGGATGGCCTTCAAAACTAAATTCATATGCTTCATGAAGACTGGCTTTGTTCAATAAACCATTTATCAATCGGCTTAAACTATCGCTAGAGAAGAAAGTAGGTGTACCTCCACCTAGATGAATTTCCTTGAGAATAGGAGTTTGAGGTAATAAATCGAGATATAATTTCCATTCTTTCAATACGGCATCAATATAACCGTCTTCAACAGAATGTCTTTTAGTGATGTGTTTATGGCAGGCGCAGAATGTGCATAAACTTTCGCAGAAGGGAAGATGAATATATAAGCTAATACCATCTTTGTTGTTACTTTCCATAAACGATTTTTGGAAACTTTCAATCCATTTTTCTTTAGAGAATGAGGTTTCGTCCCAAAATGGTACCGTAGGGTAGCTGGTGTATCGAGGACCTGGAACGTTGTATTTTTTAATCAAGGCACTGTTCATAATTATGATAATTTTCGTCCTAAAATGTTAGTTGCAACGGTTGTAAAAACTACGATGCTGATAGAGCTTAAAGGCATTAAAATGGCAGCCATTACAGGCATTAATTGTCCTGTAACCGCAAAATAGAGGCCTATCACATTATAGAAGAAAGAGAACAAAAAGCTCCACTTGATAATCTTAATAGCTGTTTTTGACGCTTTGATATAACTGTGAAGCTGGTTGAACTTTGAAGCATCCAAAATAGCATCACAGGCAGGTGAAAACACATTGATATTTTCTGAAATCGCAATACCAACATGACTTTGCGCCAAAGCACCAGCATCATTGAGTCCATCGCCAACCATCATCACATGGGCACCATTGTCTTGATGATGTTTGATGTATTCTAGTTTGTCATTAGGTTTTTGATTGAAAATGAGCTTGGTTTTTGCAGGCAGTAACTTCTTGAGATTGTTGAGTTCACTAGCATTATCACCTGATAGAATTACCAAGTCATACTCCTTTTTTAGTTTATTGAATAGGTTTGAAATCCCTTTTCGATAGGCATTGTAAAAGGTGAATTTTCCTTTATAACCTTTATTGGTGCTAATGTAAACGGAAGTCTTAAGATCGGTTTCAGGCTGCAATTGTCCTACATATTTCGCTGAACCAATTTTAACCGATTGGTCGTTTGTTTCTCCATAAATGCCTTCACCTAAATGTTCTTCATAATGATTGAGCGTAACAATGTTGTTTTTCTGAAGAATGTTGTACAATGAGCGGCTTAACGGATGATTTGAATGTCTTAAGGTGCTGGTTAACAAGACTGTTTCTTCTTCAGAGAGTGTTGCGCCTTCGTAATTGGTTTTGCTTTTTGCATTGGAAGTAATCGTGCCAGTTTTGTCAAAAACAATGGTATCTATTTTTGCTAATTGTTCTATAACCGAAGCATTTTTAAGATAAAATTTCAGTTTGCCGAAAATGCGCAATAAATTCCCGAGAGTAAATGGTGCCGAAAGCGCTATGGCACAAGGACAAGCGATAATCAATACTGCTGTAAAAACATTGATGGCTTTTGAGCTATCAACCATCAGCCAGTATAAGCTAGCCAAAACCGCAATGCTTAAAACCGCAATGGTAAATCGCTTGCTGATGGCATTGGTGAGTGTTGTAAAACCATCTTCTTTGTTTTTGCTGAAAACATCGTTACTCCAAAGTTGAGTTAGATAACTTTGCTCTACGGCATTCAAGGCTTCCATTTCAATACTTCCAGACGTTTGCTTGCCACCAGCAAAAAGTTTGTCGCCTGATTGCTTCTTAACAGCCTCTGATTCACCAGTGACAAAACTGTAGTCAATATTGGCATTTCCATTTATTAAAATACCATCCACAGGAATCAATTCTTCATTCCTGATTAATAATCTATCACCTTTTTTAATGTTATAGACCTGAATGGGTGTTTCAATTCCGTTGGAAATTTTTGTAACTGCAATTGGGAAGTAGGATTTGTAATCGCGTTCAAAGGACAAAAAAGCATAGGTGCGTTGTTGGAAAAATTTTCCTAACAAAAGAAAAAACACCAAGCCTGTCAAACTATCGAAAAAGCCAGTTCCGAAATCAAAGATGATTTCAACCGTACTTCTAATGAATAACACGAGAATTCCAAGTGCAATGGGAATATCAATGTTCAGTAATCTTGTTTTAACACCTTTGTAAGCCGATATGAAATAATCTTGAGCAGCATAAAATACTACAGGCAATGAAAAAGCAAACATCAACCATCTAAAAAGCGATTTGTATTGCTCTAGCCAGAATTCCCCAACTTCAAAATATTCAGGAAATGACAAAAACATGACGTTCCCAAATGCGAAACCAGCGACACCAAGTTTGTAAATCAAGCTATGGTTGACTTTATTTTTTCCTGTATTGAAATCTTCCAAAGAAATGTAAGGTTCGTAGCCAATTCTGCTCAATAACAACACGACTTCTTTTAGAGAAAGCTCTTGTGATTTATAGCTGACACGAAACGTTTTCTTTCCAAAATTAACTTGTGAAGCAGTAATATTTGGATTGAGTTTGTTGAGGTTTTCCAAAATCCAGATGCAAGAACTGCAATGAATGTGCGGAATGGTCAAAGTGGCAATTTGGTGTTTGCCATCGTTGAACTCGGTAAGCTTTTCGATGATGCTCTCATCCGATAGAAAATCATATTTTCCTTGAATTTCTTTTGGAGTGGCACCAGGTGCCTGCGGTAAATCGTAGTAACAGGTCAAATCATTTTCAGAAAAAATCTCATAAACTGTTTTACAGCCATTACAGCAGAAATTTTTATCATCATAGATGATGTGTTCAGCCGAACATACATCACCACAATGGAAACAGGAAGTTTGTTCCATACTATTTGCTCATTTTTACCTATTGCAAAGGTTGAAATGAGCACTCAAAAAAAATATGATATTTATCAGGTTTGGTAGATTTTTAAAAACAACTTGATTATTGTACTTGCCTGAATAGTTAATTCATATTTCAAGAATTGAATGATGAATTTGAATAAGTTGGACGGTTAGATTCCTAAAGCTTCGCGCTTGTCAGCTTTCATTTTATTTGCCACTCGGTAGGTTTTCAATGCGAGCTTTAACATTTGGAAGTTCAGGCAAACTTGTAACAGGCTTGTCCAAATAAAAATAGGCTGTTGCCGATACATCGTCCTCACGGTAAAAATTGGCCCAACCTTCTGGAAGTGATGGGTCGTCTAACGAATTAGGAGTATCATCTTCCAAAAGATTTATAAACTGCAAGTGATTGTGAAGAGTTACAGGTTTAATGTTAATGCCTTTTTCAAGAAATTCCAATACTTTTTCTTTTCCTGCGCCACCTATTTGTTGCATCGTCACTTTGATGTCTTTATAGAAATAAACAGGGTCAGGAATATGATAGCGGTAAAAGGTAAACAATCCTTTTTTTGTATCCGCTATTGGTGATCCTTGGTACAAATGACTGTAAGCACCTTGACCATAAGCAGTACCAATGTAATCTTCAGTGCCTGTACCTATGATGGTCGGGAGATTATTGTCGCCATCCACATACATCTTAACTTCACCTTCGCCATACCAAGTGTCTTCAAGCGCTGGATCGGTCTTGACACCCATATTTGTTCCTAGAAAACTGCCTTTGCCAGCAATTTTCGGAAGAATTTCAAAATCTTTGCCTAGTGTAGTTTTGTTTTCACGGCTCCAATAGGCGTGGAAATACAGCATATTTTCATCGTGAGTTTCCATCAATAAATCGACATCATAAAAGAGTTGAATCAAATCGGTGTCAGATTCGTTAGTGATTGTGATTCGCGCCGCTTTTTTAAAAGGCATAGGAATGATGCAGTTGAAGGAGCGACCTTCAGGGTCAGAAAAAATGGCGCTTTGAAATGGAAGCCTTTGCCCCAAACCAATGCCAAAAAAATCACCAATTGGTGCTGAAACAGCAGGTTTTGAGTTGCTTTCCCAAAACATTTCTATTTTCAATGACCGTAACATCTCTGGGCTACGCTCGTTAAAAGTCATCCAAATTCGTTTGACAGTTCCACTACCTTTTAAATCGATTAGGTTTACGGATTCACCTGCTTTTAATGATTGGAATGCTGCGCCTTTCGCACCTTTGTTTGCTTGACCGCCTTCGCCCTTATTTCCTGTCACATTTTCAAAACTCACCCATTTGGTTTCCTTGTTTTTGGGCATTTGATACAGTTCTTGCGCTTCAATTTTGAATGAAAATAGAAGACAAAAAAGCAAAAGGATTTTGAGATACAGTTTGAGGTTCATAAGACGAATGTTTGTTGACTTAAAATTACAAAATTATAAGTCCGTTCATACGATTTCTATTATTTTTGCCTTATGCACAATTCACTCGTCGAGTATATCCCTGACTATGCCACAGATTATGTTCTAAATCTGTTGACTCACGATCATTTAGCAGTTAAAGTAAAACAGGAGCGTAAGACACGCCACGGAGATTACAGAAAACTCCCCAATGGAATGCATCAAATCACGATTAATTCTAATTTGAACAAGTATCGTTTCTTGATAACCTTGATTCACGAGATTGCCCATTTTGAAGCCTATAAAAACTATAGTCGTTTTATCAAACCTCACGGAAAGGAATGGAAACTTACGTTTCAAAGATTGATGTTGCCATTGCTGAATCCGAATGTGTTTCCGTCGGAATTGTTACCATTGCTTGCAAAGCATTTCAAAAATCCGAAAGCAAGTAGTGATACAGATGTTAAGTTAGCTTTGGCTTTAAAGCGGTATGACGAACCTAATGATAAAACTTATATTTTTGAAGTTCCAAAAGGAAGTTTTTTCAAGCTTTACAATGGACGGATTTTTAAGAAGGGTGAAAAAAGACGAACAAGATATGAAGGTGTGGAAGTGGCATCTGGTAGATTGTATCTTTTTAACCCAAATGCTGAAGTTGAACTTATTCCTGCAAAAGCAGAAGTTACTAGATGAAAACAGTAGCGTGCCAAAATTCAATTTCAGTTATATAATTACAAGACTAACAACTAGAATATAATTCCATAATAGGGATAACGAAATGAAGAACAAAAATTATTATGCCATCTTGATGGCAGGCGGTGTAGGGTCTAGGTTTTGGCCGGTAAGTACTCAAGATTTTCCAAAGCAGTTCCACGATATGTTGGGTACTGGTGACACTTTAATTCAAAAAACGTTTCAGCGATTGGAACAACTGATTCCTACTGAAAATATTTTCATTTTAACCAATGCCATGTACAATGATTTGGTGCTGCAACAACTGCCCAAAGTAACACAGCGTCAAGTATTGTTGGAACCAGCGATGCGCAACACAGCGCCTTGTATTTTATATGCAGCTTTAAAAATTCAGAAGGAAAATCCGAACGCTGTGATGGTCGTGGCACCAAGTGACCATTGGATTGAAGACGAAAAGACATTTGCTAAAAATGTGCAACAGACTTTCGATTTTTGCGCGACCAATGATGCTTTGATGACCTTGGGAATTCAGCCAACATTTCCAAACACAGGATATGGTTATATTGAGTTTGATAAAGAAGCTACAAACGCCATCAAACCAGTAAATCAATTTAGGGAAAAACCCGATTACGAAACGGCAAAATCATTCATTGCACAAGGTAATTTTCTCTGGAATGCTGGAATTTTCATGTGGAGTGCCAACAGTGTTTTGAAAGCTTTTCAAAAAAATCAACCAGAATTATATGAGTTGTTTGCAGAAGGCATTCCAGCTTACAATACTGAAGATGAAAACGAATTTATCGCCAACAATTATGCTGATGCGGAAAACATTTCTGTCGATTATGCCATTATGGAGCAGTCTAGTAATGTCTATGTGCTTCCGGCAGAATTTGATTGGAACGACCTTGGAACTTGGGGGAGTCTCTATGACAAGCTAGATAAAGATGCCAGCGGAAATGCTGTGGTGAATGCAAGAACCTTGACAGAAGATGCTTCAGGAAATATGATCAGGACCAAAAAAGGGAAAATTGCGGTCATTGATGGGTTGAAAGATTATATCATCGTCGATAAAGAAGAAGTTTTACTTATATTCCCAAAAGAAAAAGAACAGGACATCAAAAAGGTACTTCAAAAAGTCAAGGACAAATTTGGTGAGCAATACGGATAGTCAGTTTGTTTGATTTTAGGTAGTTTGATTCACAATAGCGAAAGAAGCAATGGAAGAAAATAAATTCAATTTTTCTGAAGAAGAAACCAATAAAGACCAGGCTGTAGAGCAATCTAAAGAAGCGGTTAAAAAAGATGCGCAAGGATTATTGCAGAGCATCAAAAAGTTTTTTAGGGAACTGCTAGATTTTAGAGAAGATACCGATAGAGATGCAACAATTACAGCAATCAAAGGAGATATTTCGTTTAAAGGTGCAACTGCATGGATTTTAATTTGTTCCATATTTGTGGCATCCATTGGGTTAAATGCAAGTTCAACTGCGGTTGTTATTGGCGCCATGTTAATTTCGCCTCTTATGGGTCCGATTTTGGGTGTTGGTCTTTCCATTGCCATAAATGATGTCGATACTCTAAAGCGGTCGTTGGTCAATCTGGCCATTATGATTGTATTGAGTTTATTGACGGCGTTTTTGTTTTTTTATCTCTTTCCATTGAGTGAAGATACGTCTGAACTTTTAGGTCGTGTAAAACCAGATATTCGAGATGTTTTGATAGCATTTTTTGGTGGTTTGGCGTTGATAATAGCTCGTACCAAAAGAGGAACCATTGCATCAGTCATCTTTGGTGTAGCCATTGCTACGGCATTGATGCCTCCGTTGTGTACGGCAGGTTATGGACTGGCAAAAGCCAATTGGCCTTACTTCTTTGGGGCTATGTATCTATTCACCATTAACACGATTTTTATTGCCCTGGCAACGTTTATCGTCGTAAAGATTTTGGGCTTTCCGATGCTCAAGTATGCCAATTCAAAAAGACGCAGACGTACAGGTCAGATTGCTACTGTTATTGCAGTCATCGTAATGGTTCCAGCACTTTTTACATTTGTGGAAGTATGGCGCGAAAGCCAGTTTGAAAATGCAGTAAAATCTTTCCTGGACAATGAATTGGAACCTTTGCCGCATTCAGAATTCATCAGGGACAATGCGGTTCCTCAATATTCAAGAATTAAAGAAGAGCAGTCTGTTCTGGAATTGAATAGCTTTGGATTGGATCAAATTGATGACAATACAATTTCTTTATTGCGAGGTCGTATGAAAGATTATCCAGCATTGTCCAATACAAAACTAGTATTCAACCAAAACAGGTCGAAGAATTTGGACAATCTTCGTTATATGTCGCAACTTCGTTATCGCGATTCGTTGGATTTGCTTTCACAATCAGAAAAAATTGAGTTTTTGGAAAATAAAGTCGCCAAATTATCAAAGTACGAAGCACTTCAAATTCCTTTTGAAGAGTTAAGCAAAGAAGTGAAAATCAACTACGAAAACCTTCAAAATTTGTCCTATTCTAGTGTCATCAGTTCTAATTTTTCAAAAATTGACACTACAGCTGTCTTTACCGCAAAATGGAAAAATTCTGTTGCAGAAGATGATATCAACAAGGAGAAGGACAAGTTGTATCGCTGGTTGAAACAAAAATATAGTCTGGATACGCTGGTTTTAAGAAGGGAAAATTAAGATTTACATATCTTCTTCAAGATACATTTTCTGAACCCGTTTAAACAAATCTGACGAATACACAAAATTGGTCACCGCTTCGTTGTCTGTTTTAAAAATGGTTTTATTTGAACCTTCCCATTCCTTAAGACCATCTTTTAAGAAGATGATTTTTTCACCAATTTCCATCACAGAGTTCATATCGTGCGTATTGATCATCGTAGTGATATCGTACTCTTGGGTAATTTCCTGAATCAAATTATCAATAACGGTCGCAGTTTTTGGGTCTAAACCAGAATTAGGTTCGTCGCAAAACAGATATTTTGGCTTATTCACAATGGCTCTAGCAATAGCTACACGTTTTTGCATTCCACCAGAGGCTTCGCTTGGCAATTTTTTATGGGCATCAGCGAGATTTACACGTTTTAAAACAAAATCAACGCGGTCTTGCATTTCACTTTTGCTTTGTTTGGTAAACATTTTTAACGGGAACATGACGTTTTCTGCAATGGTCATAGAGTCGAAAAGCGCGCTACCTTGAAAAACCATTCCCATTTCAGCTCTTAATTCGCGTTTTTCATCATCAGAAAGATCTAAATAATCATGGCCGTTATAGGAAATACTACCTTTATCAGGAATAAATAATCCCAATAAACATTTAAGAAATACCGTTTTTCCTGAACCACTTTGACCAATAATCAGATTGGTCTTTCCTTTTTCAAAAGTAGTACTGATGCCTTTTAAAACATCGTGGTCACCAAATGATTTGTATATATCCTTAACTTCGATCATTAGCTTAAAAGCATTTGGGTTAAAATATAATTTAACAGAATAATCATCACACTGGTCCAGACGAATGCTGTTGTACTAGCTTTACCAACTTCAAGTGCGCCACCCTTCATGTAATAACCATAATAAGAAGGAATTGTTGCCAATAAAAATGCAAAAACGAAGGTTTTGATAAATGCATAGGTCATATGAAACGGGATGAAATCCATTTGAACACCTGTGATGTAATCATCCAGTGTGCTAAATCCGCCATAGATACAAGCTGCCATTCCGCCTAAAATGCCAAGAAACATTGCAATTGAAATCACAAAAGGATAGAGCATCAAGGCCACAAACTTTGGGAACACCAAGTAATTAATGGCATTGATTCCCATAACCTCTAATGCATCAATTTGTTCAGTAACACGCATAGTCCCAATACTGGAAGTAATAAACGATCCGACTTTACCAGCCATGATAATTGAAATGAACGTAGGTGCAAATTCCAGTATGACCGACTGACGTGTTGCAAAACCAACAAGATACTTCGGAATCAAAGGATTGCTGATATTTAAAGCTGTTTGAATCGTAACAACACCACCTACGAAAAAGGAAATAAACGCTACTATGCCCAAGGAGCCAATTATCAAGTCATCAATATCCTTAAAGATCAAACCTCGCATAACAGACCATTTTGTGGGCTTGCGAAACATTTCTTTGATCATTAAAAAGTAGGCGCCAATATTATGTATATACGACATAGTAAAATTTGTAACCGCTAAGTTATAAAAAACTTGAACGTTATTAACCTTTATTTAAAATTATGATTCTGTTAAAAGCCGTATTTTTGGAATCTACAAACTAAACACTAGAAATGAAATATTGTTTATCGGCACTTTTTCTGTGCTTTTTTGCCCTTTCTTGTCAATCACAAAAATCAACGGTATCAGAAACTGATCATCAAACCTCATCAAGTACTAACCCTAAACTGGTAGTGGGAATTGTAGTTGATCAAATGCGATATGATTATTTGACGCGCTTTTATTCCAAATATGGTGAAGGTGGTTTTAAGCGCATGATGAATGAGGGTTTCAATTGCAAAAACAATCATTTCAATTACGTCCCAACTTACACAGGTCCTGGACACGCATCTGTATATACAGGAACCACTCCAAAATATCATGGCATTATGGCGAATGATTGGTACGACAAAGAATTGAAATTAATGGTGTATTGTGCAGGAGATTCAAGTGTTGAATCAGTGGGTGTGGATTCTTATGAAGGTCAAATGTCACCACACAGAATGAAAACCACATCATTTGCTGATGAAAACCGTCTATTCACACAGATGCGAGGCAAAACCATTGGCATCTCCATTAAAGATAGAGGTGCAATTTTACCAGCAGGACATACTGCCAATGCAGCTTATTGGTTCTACGGAAAAGATAAAGGTAATTTTATAAGCAGCACATTTTATATGAATTCATTGCCAAAATGGGTAAATGACTTCAACGATTCTCAAATAGCAGAATCATATCTAAAACCGTGGAATACTCTGTATGATATTGAAACATATATTGAAAGCGGAAACGATCTAAACAATTTTGAAGGTGGTTTTAGAGGAAAGAAAACAGCAACATTTCCCTACGATTTAAATGCTTTAAAAGATCAGAATGGAGGCTATGACATATTGAAAGGAACTGCCTATGGCAACAGTATTGTTGCTGATTTTGCAATCGCTGCCATTGAAGGCGAGCAGTTGGGAAAAGATGATATAACTGATGTATTGGCTGTGAGCTTTTCCAGTACGGATTACGTTGGTCATAATTTTGGTGTCAATTCTAAAGAGGTTGAAGATACATATATAAGACTGGATAAGGATTTGGAGCGCTTTTTTAATGCTTTGGATGTTCAAGTTGGAAAGGGGAATTATACTGTGTT
>Ga0207828_100456_pt1 | contig 12687 bp, 11 predicted proteins | sample TtaePargueraPR_11_FD_187276 | JGI IMG/M metagenome (GOLD analysis project Ga0207828, IMG submission 187276) | Aerobic enrichment media microbial communities from Bioluminiscent Bay, La Parguera, Puerto Rico - Tt and P2 (3) (SPAdes) | ecosystem: Environmental > Aquatic > Marine > Unclassified ...
CGCACAGCAAGTGTTTTGCTTGACTGAAATGTGATAACAATAGATTTTTGAAATCCTTCAGAATCTTTTTTTCATCACCGTGAAACGAAGTGACTCGAAAAGTTCTGATATCGCCTTGAAGATTAAAATAACCTACAGAAATACAAACAATTTTGCCAAATTCAGCCCAAATACCAGCACGCTCATAAAATTCTTCGGCAGAAACATCGCCACGCTGATATTGCGATTTTAGTTCCCAAAGTTGTTGTTTCGCTTCATCCAACTCCGAGAAGCGCTGTGTTTCTGGGACAGTCTCAATATCTAAAAACAGAATGTCCTCGAGATTTAATTTGGAAATCATTGTGCCATCATTTTATAAGCTTCATCAATGTATGTGGAAATATCATCTGTAAACGTTGCAACAGCATCTCCAGCGCCCTTGGAATGTCCTAAACGAACGATAATCACATTATCATCTGGCTCAACGATAACGTATTGCCCTAAATGACCGCGCATCATAAAGAAACGCTTGTCACCTGTATCTTTTAGCCACCAGCCATAACCATATTGTGGGCTTTCGGCAAAGCGAGGTGTCACCATTTTAGCGACGTGTGTGGAGTCTAAAATCTGTTTACCGTTCCATTTGCCGTGGTCTTTAAAAAGTTTTCCAAAGCGCGCAAAATCCTTGGCGTTGCTGGCAATGCAGCAGTAGGCTTTCACTAAATCGTGGTCATCACTGTCCACTTGCCACAGCGTGGAATTTTCGCTTCCCAATGGTTTCCAGAAAGATTCAGATAGGTAATTGTAAAGTTTTTTGCCTGTTGCTTTTTCTATCACCATAGCCAATAATTGTGTGTCACCACTGGCATATTTGTAAGCAGTGCCAGGCTCATTAACAACCTTTAGGCCGAGAATTACTTTCTCCAAATCATCATCAAAATAAGCACGAGTGGTAATGGAAAAAGGTGAATAATAAGCCTCATCCCAATTGGTGCCAGAAGACATAGATGATAAATCTCCAACCGTCATTTTCGCCGCCAAGCCTTCACTGAATTCTGGAAAAAAATCTCCCACTGGCTGGTCAAGGCTCTTGATATAGCCTTCCTCGATGGCTTTGAACATCAATCCAGAGACATAACTTTTTGCCATTGAAAAGGAGTTGGATTTTGAATCCTCGCCAAAGCCATCATAATAGTTTTCAAACCAAATACTATCATTTTTGATGATGACGTAAGCGATGGTTCCATTTGATTTATTGATATTTTGAAGCGCATCCGTTGCCTTTACTGAATTGTAATTTTTATGGTTTGGCCAAGGTTGTGGATTGGCATTTGCAATGGTTTCATTGTCAAAATGTTTGTAATCTTCTAAATAGGCTGTTGTATGGCCTTTCATATAGATGGTCCGAACTGCTTTAATCAAATAATCGGTGTCGGTTATGTAAAGCGTTGCAACGAGAAGTACAACAATAATCAGGAGCCATTTAAGGAACTTTTTCAGGAATTTCATATTAGGAGTTTAGTTGAACTAAATATAGTAAATAATTGTGTTAGCGATTGAAGCGGCATCCTTTTTTGAAAAAAAAGATATAGCGGAAAGCGCGGCGGTTTTTAAAAAAAAACCGAACACCATAATATTAAAAAAGTGTTTGCTGTTTGTAAGGACTCTCGTGCTCCAAAAGCCATTGTTTGCGATGCAGTCCGCCTGCATAGCCTGTTAAACTACCGTCGGAACCAATAACACGATGGCAAGGCACTACAATCCAAAGCGGATTTTTACCATTGGCATTAGCAACCGCTCGTATGGCTTTTTCGTCGCCAAGTTGTTTTGAAAGTTCTAGATATGAAAGACTTTTTCCATAGGGAATGGTTTGCAATTGCTCCCAAACTTTTTTCTGGAAAGAAGTGCCATTCGGATTGAGCTGAAGGTCGAAATGTTTGCGAGAACCTTCAAAATATTCCTGGAGTTGATAAACGCAATCTTGCAAAACCTCTGGAATGATATCGGTTTCTGTTTCTTCGGAATCGAGAATGCTTATTGAAGAAATGCCATTCTCATCACCGCTTATTTTGGTGTAGCCCAGAGGTGATTTGACAATACATTCTTCCATTAGTCTTCAGGTGCAATCTCTCCGTTTTCATCATCGGCTTCAGGCTCTTCTTGAATCATTCCCAGTCTTTTAGCACGATGCTCCCATTTTTTACGTGCTTGCATTTGAAGGTCAGCCACATTATCACTTTCATCCATAATTTCAAGTCCCAATAGGGTTTCGATAACATCTTCCATCGTTACCAAACCACTCACGGAACCATATTCATCGACTACCAATGCCATATGGTTTTTACTGTCCACAAGCCGCTCAAATAATTTCGGGATAGGTAAGCGTCTGCTAACAACAATGATATCCCGTTTGATGTCTGACAAGGGTTTCTTGCCATTTTTAAACGCCATTTCCTTGAACACATCATCCTTTAAAACAAGGCCTGTAACGTTATCATCGGTTTCCGAATACACAGGAATTCGTGACACGCGAAGGTTGGGATGTTCCATAAAAAACCGTTCGATGGTTTCTTCTTCATCTTCGGTAATCATCATAGTGCGTGGTGTCATAATATCTTTTGCCAACACTTCTTTAAAGTTCAATAGGTTTTTAATCACCTTACTTTCTGATTCTTGAAACACGCCTTCTTCGTGAGCGATATCAGCCATTGCAATAAAATTGTCGCGGCTCAATCCGCTGACGTGTCCTTTGCCGCCAATGAGTTTCGTGGTGAGTTGCAAAAGCCATAAAATTCCAGTGTATTTCAATGGAAAGATAAGCACATTGAGTGCCTTTGATGAAAAATTAGCCAAACCTTCCCAGTAGGTGGCTCCTATTGTTTTTGGGATAATTTCTGAAAGCACTAAAATCAGGAATGTCATCACCGCAGATACAATCATTATGGCATTATCACCATTACCAAAAACCTTTTCTGCTTGAACACCGACCAAAATGGCACCAACCGTGTGCGCTATGGTGTTCAAGGTCAAAATGGCAATCAACGGTTTATCAACATCCTTTTTTAGATTATCCAGGATATCTGCATACAATTTCCCTTCTTTTTTCTTTAGGTTGATAAATGTAGGCGTTACGCTCAAGAGTACGGCTTCCAAAATGGAACACAGAAATGAAAAGAAAATGGAGATAATGGCGTAGAATATGAGAAGCGACATTCGTTTTTTGTTTGATGCTAATTTAATGAATATTATGCTCCCTTCGGAAAGGAACTCTTAAAGTTTTAGGATGGCATTAAAGCTAACTTTCGAGAATGATTTTAGTGTTAGGAATGCCGTATTGCGAGATACGCTCTATGAAAGTGACGAGATTTTTATTGTTTTTGAAGTAACCTAGGATGCAGAGGCTGTCCTCGCCAGTGATGCGGTCGCAGCGATGTACTTCATCTAGATGGATGATTTGATTGTAGGCAGTACGCACAGTACTCGATTGATGGATTTTTAGATTGATATAGGCCTTGACATTAGTGCCTAACTTTTCGTGATTGAGTTTTAAGGAATAGCCGAGAATGATGCCTTTTTCTTCCAGTTGCTTTACTCTCTTGCCAACCGCAGGCGCAGAAAGTTCAACAGATTTTCCGATGGTTGCGAATGGTTCTCGAGCATTTTGACGCAACATTTCAATGATTTTTTTATCTATATCGTCCATTTTGAATCGAAACTACAAAATTGATTATTAGTTAATTATGTAACTAAAAATAAGAAATAATTTCCGATTCAAATCAGATATTCTATAAAAGTTTCACAACATCCTTTGCAAAATAACTCGCGATAATATCTGCACCAGCACGTTTGATGGCTGTTACTTGTTCCATCATCACGGCATCGTGGTCGAGCCATCCTTTTTCGGCAGCCGCCTTCAGCATCGCATACTCACCAGAAACTTGATAAACAGCCACAGGCACATCAACAGCATTTTTGATTTCTCGAACAACATCCAAATAACACAAACCAGGCTTTACCATCACGATATCTGCACCTTCATCAATATCCATTTCGGTTTCTCGAATCGCTTCTATCCGGTTGGCATAATCCATTTGATAGGTTTTCTTGTCTTTGGGAATGTCCTTCATATCCACAGGAGCTGAATCCAGAGCATCTCGGAATGGGCCATAAAATGCCGAAGCATATTTGGCTGAATAGCTCATAATCCCTGTATTGATAAACCCTTCATCTTCCAAAGCTTCTCGAATGGTCAGAATTCGGCCATCCATCATATCACTTGGCGCGACAAAATCGGCACCAGCTTTAGCGTGCGACAAACTCATTTCTGCCAAAATATTCGCAGTATGGTCATTAACTATCAATCCGTTTTGAATGATACCATCGTGTCCGTAAGATGAATATGGGTCCAAAGCCACATCTGTCATCACCAACATCTCTGGGCAGGCATTTTTTACAGTTTTGATGGCGCGCTGCATCAATCCGTTAGGATTTAAAGCTTCGGTGCCTTTGTTGTCTTTGAGATTGTCAGGTACTTTTACGAACAACAACACCGATTTCAACCCAAGGCTCCAAAGTTCCTTGACTTCCTTTTCCAACAAATCGAGACTATATCGGAAATAATTTGGCATAGAAGCGATTTCTTCTTTTACGTTTTTGCCTTCTACCACAAACAATGGCACTAAAAAATCGTTTGGCGTAATGATAGTTTCCCTAACCAACGAGCGGATGGATTCATTGGTACGTAGGCGACGGTTTCTTCTGTATGGGTACATTTTAATAGTATTCAGTTTGCAGTTTCAGTCTGCAGTTATTTTATTTTTTTTGACAGATTTTAGATATCTTAAAATTTCTTGGTGAATAATCACACCCATCCTTGCGGCTGTTTTAAAACTTCAATCAATTTCTCTTCTTCACTACCGCTGTCAGGTTGATAGTCGTATTTCCATTGCACGTGAGGAGGCAAACTCATCAAGATGCTTTCGATGCGACCATTGGTTTTGAGTCCGAACAAGGTGCCTTTATCGTGTACCAAATTGAATTCCACGTAACGTCCACGACGGATTTCTTGCCAATCTCTTTGCTCTTTTGAATATGATAATTCCTTTCGTTTTTCCACAATCGGAACATAACATTCCAAGAAACTGTTGCCAACTTCTGTTACAAACTCATACCAGTTTTGCATCGACATCTCGTCGGTTGCTTTGCAATAGTCGAAAAACAAACCTCCAACACCGCGAGCTTCGTTGCGATGGGCATTCCAAAAGTAGTCATCGCATTTTTGCTTGTAGTCTTTATAAAAATCTGGATGATGCTTGTCGCAAGCCGTTTTGCATACTTGATGAAAATGTTTGGCATCTTCCTCAAACAGATAATAGGGCGTTAAATCTTGTCCGCCACCGAACCAGGAATCTACAATGTTTCCATCTTTATCATACATTTCGAAATAGCGCCAATTGGCGTGAACCGTTGGCACCATTGGGTTCTTCGGATGGAGCACCAAACTCAAACCACAAGCAAAAAAATCAGCATCTTTCACTCCAAAATACTGTTGCATACTTTGCGGAAGTTCGCCGTGAACAGCAGAAATATTGACACCACCTTTTTCGAAGACAGCGCCATTTTCTATCACTCTTGTTCGTCCGCCGCCACCTTCAGTGCGTTCCCAAAGGTCTTCCTTAAAGGTGGCTTCACCATCAATTTCCTCCAGTTTTGAAGTGATTTGATTTTGCAGATTTTGAATATATTGATAGAATTTATCCTTTATGGGCTGTTGACCTGTCAGGTTTTCAAAACCTGACAGGTCTTGTGTTTCCATTGGGTTTGCCTGATTTATCAGTTTTTCAAAACCTGACAGGTCTTGACTGTGAACAAACTTGAAATTATCCAAATCGCCAAACAAATCTATTGTGAAGTTCTGTTTTGCTAGGATGGAGTCTATATTTGCAAAGAATTTTTGAAAAGATGAAAATTTATAAGTTGAAAAATCATCAACAATTCCGTGTTTTTCAGGATTTTTGTGAATATAACAAATAAGGTTTTTCAAATAGGTTTCATTTTTTATGAGAATCCTTTTGAAAGGTCTTTCGAATAAAGAACCAGTTCTTGCATTTTGTTTGTTGAAAGCCTTTGCATAGGCATTGAAGAGATTGGAGAATGCCTGTGAAACCTCCTTTTCATTGCTCACAATTTCTACGGCAAAATGAAAATGATTATTCATTAAGACGTAAGCCAGTATATTTACTTTTTCAGAAAGATGTTTTTTAATCAACGTTAAAAAATAGTTCATATTATCTTCATTTTTGAAGATAACTCCGCTATCAATGCCACGATTGAAGATGTGATAACAACTATCTTTTGAAAGTGTTTCCATAATAGTCTAACGATTTAGGTTAGACCTGACAGGTTTTCGAAACCTGTCAGGTCTTAATTCGTAAAGTTCCATATCTAATGGAGATTCATTTAATGGCGTGAACTCTTCCGGCAATGTTTCTTTCCATACAAATCCAGAATTCAAAGCAACGTTCACACTGCCTAAATTGCTTTTGTGCGAAATGATTTGAAGCGTTTTTAAACCCAATTCTTCAATGGCATATTGAGATGTCGCTTTGATGGCTTCGCTCATCAACCCCTTTCCTTTGGCACGTTTACCGATACAATAAGCAAATTCACCTTGTTTTGCATCCCAATCGATATTCTTAAGAATCACTAAACCAATGATGTTGATGGCATATCGGTCTTTTATTGTAAATACAAACTCCGATTTAGCTTCTGCAGTTGCCATTTTCCCTTTGATATAGCTTCGCGTACTCTCCAAAGTACGGTTGGCAGCGAGGGTTTTTGGCAAAAATCGAATGAAACGTTCGGTGTTGGAAACCAGCAACTTGTTCAGTTGCAGCGCATCATCTGGTTTTAAATGTTGAATGCATATCTGATTTGAACTATGCACCATAGCTTTTAAGTTTGTTTTCAGCTCGAAGCAAGGCGACAGTTTCGGTTGAAGCTGCAGTGACAGAAAGAGGCAGCACCAAAATAAAACCGATAAAAGGAATCAACAAAAACAGAATAAAAACAATACCATTTCCAATGGCCAAACCTCTGTGTTGCTTCACAAATTTGATGCTTTCACTATAGCTGAAATGACGTTCGAGCGTGTAGTCCATATTTCCAAATCCTGCGTAGTAACCTTGTGTCAAAATCAACAAAATGGTAGAAACAAATCCTAAAATCGGAATAAAGCCAATGATTAAGATTGGGATTGTCAACAATATTTCCATTCCCAAATTTCTCATATTGATGCGAATGCCTCGCCATAGTTGTTCCGAAAAACTTGTCTTTCTAAATTCGTGATGATTAACTCCTAATAAATGCGCTTCGATTTTTTCTGAAACAGGACTCATAAAAGGAGTCGACAGCGCCATCACGACGTGTTTGTAAATGATAATTCCAACAAGTAGAATCAGGATGCCGCTCAATATTTTACTTAAGAAAAAGAACGTCTCTTTTCCCCAATCCCAAATCCAAAGTTTTGAGAAATAGTAACCAAAATCATCTGCAAAGGTATAAGCTGAAACCAATACGATGGTGGCAACCACAATGCTGATAAGAATAGGAATGCCGAAATACTTCCAAAGACCAAGTTTAGAAATCATTCCAATGCTTCCTGCATATGCTTTTATCCCTTTGAAAATGTTTTTAATCATAAGCCTCTCCCTAACCCTCTCCAAAGGAGAGGGAATTTAATCAGTTCTTTTATTTAAAATTGGTTCAAAATCGTTATTCGTCTTTTTAATCTATAGTGTTTTTTAAACCAGGGTTATTTTGTGCGCAATTTTCTCCCCTTTGGGGAGATTAAGAGGGGCTTCTGTACTCTTTCACAGCATCAATAAACGCCTTGGCATTGTCCAACGGAATATTTGGTAAAATCCCGTGACCTAAATTTACGATATATTTGTCTTTGCCGAACTCATTTATCATTTGATGTACCATCTTTTTGATTTCCGATGGAGGCGAAAATAATCTCGAAGGGTCAAAATTTCCTTGAAGTGTGATGTTTCCACCTGTCAAATAGCGAGCATTTCTTGCGGAGCAAGTCCAATCGATACCTAAAGCAGATGCATTGGATTTTGCCATATCGTGCAAAGCAAACCAGCAACCTTTTCCGAACGCAATCACTGGAGCATCATCTTTTAGCGCCTCAATAATCTGGTTGATGTACTGCCAAGAAAACTCTTGATAATCCGTCGGAGACAACATTCCTCCCCAAGAATCGAAAATTTGAACAGCATCGCAACCAGCAGCTACTTTTGCCTTTAGATAATCAATTGTGGTATCTGTAATTTTTTGCAATAATTGATGTGCCGCTACAGGATTTGTAAAACAAAATTCTTTGGCTTTGTCAAAGTTTTTGCTGCCTTGACCTTGCACACAATAGCATAAAATTGTCCAAGGAGAACCAGCAAAACCAATCAAAGGAACTTCATCATTGAGCAATTCTTTGGTTGCTTTAATCGCTTGCATCACATAATCCAATTCGACCGTCACATCAGGAATGATGACATTGTCGACATCTTTTTGGGAACGAACAGGATTTGGCAGAAAAGGACCAAAATTTGGCTTCATTTCCACTTCAATGTTCATCGCTTGCGGAATGACCAAAATATCACTGAACAAAATGGCTGCGTCCATACCATAACGTCTGATGGGTTGTACAGTGATTTCACTTGCCAATTCCGGCGTTCTGCAACGCGTAAAAAAGTCGTATTTGGCTTTTATTTCTTGAAACTCTGGCAAATATCTACCAGCTTGACGCATCATCCATACAGGAGGACGTTCCACAGTTTCGCCTTTGAGGGCTCGTAAGTATAAATCGTTCTTTAACATCATTTTTGTCATTCCCTCGAAGGAGGGAATCTTATTAAATTAAACTAAAATTACGTAGGTCTCGACTCCGCTCGACCAGAAAAGTAATTTCAATTATAGTTTTGGTTTACCAACTCAATAACACTCTCCACCGTTGGTATTTTAGCCACGCGTACATCATCAAAATGCTTTCGTGCTTCTTCGGCAGTAGTTTCGCCAATGCAATAGGCTATTTTGTCGCAAGGATTGTTTTTTCTATAACTTTCTACCGTTGATGGACTGTAAAACATAACACCTTCAACACTCGCATCTATTTTCTCTGAATCCAAAACCGTTTGATAGGCCTCAACTTCATTTACTGTAATTTGGTTTTCTTCAAGAATTGTTGGCAATTCATCCAGACGTTGGTTACTACAGAAATAAGTCACTTCAGTGCCATCGATGAATTCAACCAAATAGTCAGCCAATGCTTTTGCATTATTTTCCGAATGCGTAACCTTACCAATTTTTGATTCAATCAATCGTTTGGTTCTACGACCTACGCAATAGATGTTCGTGAACTGCAATTCTTCCTTTGGAACAGCAGTCACAATAGCTTCCACAGCATTTTGGCTCGTGATTATGACGTTGTTGATTTTCGATTTTAAAACAGGTTTAGGAATTCTGTTCAGATTAATTCTTAAAAAATCAGAACTATCAACTTTTACATTCTTAAAGAGATGTCGTTGTGCTTCGGTCAAACTTTTTGTGGAAAACACTTGGGTTTCCTTATCGGCATATTTCAAATCATCCATCAGCCGATTGCCACCACGTTCCAAAATAAAATTTGAGCAGTATTCAGCAATGTTGTGATGTTTTCCAAGCGATTCTTTTCGTGTGACCTCAATCTTTTTGGAGCCATCGAGACTTAACAACACACCTTGAAATGAAACTTCTTCATTTTTGATGACGGCCAAAGCACCAATAGGAGCCGAACAACCACCTTCCAAAAGGTTCAAAAATTTGCGCTCAATCGTGGTGCAAATCTCGGTTTCTTCGTGATTGATGGCTTTGCAGATTTCAATGACTTCTTTATCATTGCTTCTTGCTGCAACCATAATAGCACCTTGTGCAGGAGCGGGAACCATCCAATCGAGATTGATGGCTTCCTGCGGACGTAAACCAATCCTGCCAATGCCAGCTGCTGCAAAAATAGCCGCATTCCAATCCTCGTTTTCTTCCAGTTTTTGCAAGCGTGTATTCACGTTGCCACGAAGTCCAACCACAGTGTGCGTTGGATAGCGATTCAACCATTGTGCTTTGCGCCGCAAACTTCCAGTGGCGATGACAGCGTTCTTTTGAGACAAAAACTCTTCATTGTTTTTAAAGACAAGAGTGTCTCTAACATTGCCACGTTTCAAAACAGCAACTTGAACAATACCTGTCGGTAAAACTGTTGGCACATCTTTTAAGGAATGTACAGCGATATCAATGTCGTCATTGAGCAAGGCGATATCCAAAACTTTGGTAAAAACGCCAGTGATACCAAGTTCATTGATAGGTCTATCAAGTGTTAAATCGCCTTCTGATTTAACTGGAACCAATTCGGTTTTATGACCGAGATGTTCCAACTGATGTTGTACAGCTTTGGCTTGCCATAGTGCCAATTCACTATCGCGCGTACCAATACGTATGATTTTAGACATTGGTTGAAGATTCTAACTGAAACACTTTTTTGATGAGTTCAAGACTTTCATCAGTAGAAAAATCGTCATTTTTTAGATGATAAGCAAAGTGATTCGTTATTTTTTGAATGATGTTATTGCTGATTAATTCGGCTTGCGCTTCATTGAAATCAGTATATTTTTTGCGTTGCGTTTCCAATTCAGCATTCTTCATATCCAGAAGTTTATGCTTCAAAGCATTGATGGTAGGCGCAAACTTTCGAGTGTCGAGCCAATTGATAAAATCAAGTTTTACTTCTTCCAATATCTGTTCCGCAAGCGGAATGTATGCTTTTCTTCTCTCCAAAGTGTCATCTGTTATTTGGGATAAATCATCCAAATGAATCAAATGGACATTGCTCAATTCCAACACATTTTGATGCACGTTTCGAGGAATGGACAAATCTAAAATCAACAGAGGTTTTTCCGTTTGAATACACTGCTTGTCAACTGTAGGGTTTTGAGCACCTGTGGCCACAATCAAGATATCTGAAGTATTGATTTCCTCTTGTAAATTGGCGTAATCTTTCACCAATAAGTTGAATTTCCCAGCAACTTCTTCAGCTTTGTTTTTAGTACGATTGATTAAGGTGATGTGTTCGTTTTTGGTATGTTTTACCAAATTTTCGCAGGTATTTCTACCAATTTTACCTGTTCCGAAAAGCAAAATGTTCTTGCTTGAAACATCTTGAACGGTTTTTAAGATATATTGTACAGAAGCAAAGGAAACTGAAGTAGCACCAGAAGATAAATCGGTTTCAGTTTTGATACGTTTGCTGGCTTGAATCACGGCATTGATTAGACGTTCTGTAAAAGCATTGAGCAATCCCATTTTCTTGGAAACTCTCGCACTAGCCTTCAACTGACTGATGATTTCAAAATCACCGAGAATTTGGCTATCAAGTCCAGAGCCCACACGAAACATATGTGAAATGGCCTCTTTGTTTTTATATACGTAAGCTACCTTCTGAAATTCTTCAACCGTTCCTTTTGTGTTGTCGCACAATAATTGAATCAGTTGAAAAGGATGTTCTGCAAAACCATAAAGCTCTGTTCTATTACAAGTAGAAGTAACAATCAAACTTTCGATGCCATTGTTTTTTGCTTGATTGAGCAAAGCATTTTTTGAATCATCATCCAAGCTAAAATGGCCTCTGACGTCAGCATCGGCTTTTTTATAGCTCAAACCAATGGCATAAAAATAAGTTCCTCGTGTCACGTGAATGTGCTCCATACTGGTTTTTGGAAATACGGAAACAAAAATAGAAATGTCAATTAAATAAAAACAACGCTAGAAGAACTTAAAGTATCGTTTTTGGTTTTTTAGACCTTAATTTCTGAAAACAATGATAAATGTCATATTTTTGCAGTGTTTACAATGCTTTGAAAGTTTTTTGTTTAGAATCAATCTAAATAAGATGAAATTAATTTGATAGTTTATGGATTTGAAAAATGTCGCTAAAGGTTCTTTTGAGGAAACGAAAATTGATGATGACTTTTTCGTTTTAACTTATAGAAATGAGAACAATCTAATTGAAACAGTGGAACGTGACATCGATAGCAGTTTCATCCAGTTTCATTTCTGTTTGAAGGGTTTGAGCAAGTTCATTTTTAACGAAGGACGATATGCCTTGGATATTTCGGAAGAAAATTCACTGTTGCTTTACAATCCACAGCGCGATTTGCCAATTCATCTCGAAATGAATCCAAATTCTTGGTTGGTTACAGTTTTGATTTCCATCAAGAAATTTCACGCTTTGTTTTCGCAAGAAGCAGATTATATCACATTTTTAAGTGATGACAACAAGGACAAAAAGTACTACAAAGACGGAAAAATTTCACCTTCAATGGCTATTGTCTTGACGCAATTGATTCATTTCAATTTAAATTCATCCATTAAAAACCTCTATTTTAAAGGCAAAGCGTACGAGTTGTTGAGTCTTTATTTTAATAGAAGTGAGGATGCTGATATTGAACAATGTCCGTTTTTGGTAGACGAAACGAATGTCATCAAAATAAGAAAAGCCAAAGATATTGTCATTTCTAGAATGGCTGAACCACCAAGTCTTCAGGAACTCTCGGAAGAGATTGGTTTGAATCTGAAAAAACTGAAAGAAGGTTTTAAACAGATTTATGGCGATTCGGT
>Ga0207828_100458_pt1 | contig 12672 bp, 7 predicted proteins | sample TtaePargueraPR_11_FD_187276 | JGI IMG/M metagenome (GOLD analysis project Ga0207828, IMG submission 187276) | Aerobic enrichment media microbial communities from Bioluminiscent Bay, La Parguera, Puerto Rico - Tt and P2 (3) (SPAdes) | ecosystem: Environmental > Aquatic > Marine > Unclassified ...
TGAATTCTTCGCCTTCCCTTAATGGCGCATCCATAGAAAGATGTCTTCCGGAATTTTTCATCGACAACTTTACATCGCTAACGGTCATATCCAGTTCTTTGGCAATCTCTTCAGCACTTGGCGGACGCTGATTGGCCTGCTCAAGATGTGAAAAAGCTTTGTTGATTTTATTGATGGAACCGATTTTGTTCAACGGCAAACGCACCACACGTGCCTGCTCTGCCAATGCCTGTAAAATGGCCTGACGAATCCACCACACGGCGTAGGAAATAAACTTGAAACCACGCGTTTCATCAAAACGCTTGGCAGCTTTGACCAAGCCAGCATTCCCTTCGTTGATAAGGTCGGGCAATGTGAGGCCTTGATTTTGATATTGTTTTGCAACCGATACCACAAAACGGAGGTTTGCAGTTGCCAATCGGTCTAGTGCCACTTGGTCTCCTTGTCGTATGCGTTGTGCCAGCTCTACCTCTTCATCTGCTGTGATGAGCGGTAGTTTACTGATGTCCTGAAGGTATTTGTCAAGTGATTTAGATTCGCGGTTGGTAACTTGTTTTGTGATTTTGAGTTGTCTCATATAGATGTATTAGATTATAAAATGTCGTAACTACATTATAACCTAATATTTGAGAAATGCAAATCTTATCACATTTCTTTAACAAATAGACGTGAGTATCAAGTATTGAGTACAAAGAAACAAGATGATCAAAAAGAAGATAGAGAATAGACAAGGAGCGATTTGAAAATTATTTTGAAGCCACGAATTCACAAATGATTAAGCATAAGAATGCAACATATTAGTGTATTCGTGGCCAAAAGTTTACAAACCGAAATAACTTTTCTTTAAAAAGGCTTCAATTTGAAATTCAAGTTCAACTTCAATTTTTTAATTCACTGAATCTTTCTTCTTTTTCTTACCTCCCAAAATATTGCCAAGTACGTTTTTAACGCCTTCTTTTACTTGGTCTTTTGGTTTGGTCTTGGTGGTGTCGGTTGCCACTTTGGTAGTGTCTTTTGAAGTTGTGTTGCCTGTGGTGGTGTTAGTTCCTCCTGCAATACCACTCAATAAATCCTTGATTTTATCTTTTCCTTGTCCGATGAGTTTTTGTTTTTCAATCTCAATCAATTGTTTGGTAAGATTGGAAACACCACTTGTCAAATCTGTTTTTACCTGCGGATTGGTAAACGTACCGCCAATGTTTGCAGTAACAGGAATACTTATTTTGTTCACTTCATTATCGTTGATTTTTCCAATCAATCTGTTTACTTCGCCACCAAGATATTTTGCAGGAACATTAAAGGTAGCATCATACGCCAATGATTTGTCAAAGCCGTGTGCCCCAGCGATGGTAATGCCGATGTCTTTATATGCCAAATTGATGGGTTTGACATTCACTTTACCGTTAGCGAACTCCAAGTTGGCAGCCAAATTTGTCAAATCCAATTTGCTAAAATCAATAAAATTTAAAGCGCCATCCAATTTGCTCAACAAAGGAGTGTTTTCTTCGTTGATTTCCCTTGCATCTATTTTTGCAAAAGCATTACCCGAAACGGTGTTTAATTGAGGTGAGAATTCCTTGTCCAACAATCCGGAAATGTTGAGGCTTGTGTTCAGTTTTCCTTGCAACACTTTAGCGATAGGAGCAAGACTTTGCAATAGCTCAAGATTGTTAAATGATTTTGCAATGTCAAAACTACTGGCATCCAATTTAAGATTGAAAGAAGGAGTGTCGGTCTTTGTGCTGACATTTCCTGAAACGGTCAATAAACCATCAAACAATTTCGAAGTCAAACCGCTTAAGGTCGCTTGCTGATCTTTGATGGTCAGATTTCCTTTGACTTCCTTTAGGTTTAAATTGTCATAGATAACGGTGTTTGCATTCGCTGTAATCGTGCAATCCAAAAACTCCGGGATCTTTAAACCTTCAGCAGTAGCAGATGATTTTGAAGGCGTATTGGTGCTTTCTGCAGTCGTGGTTTCTTCAGACATAAAATCGTTCAATGCCAACGTATTTGCGCTGACATTAAAATTACCTTTCAGATCCACCTTCTTGCTCAACATAAACCCGATGAGGTTGTTGATGGTTCCCGTGGCAGAAATATCGCTCTGACCTGTCTTCGCATTAAAGGTATTCAAGGTTACGGTTGAAGGGTTAAACGTCATATCAGCTTTTGAAATCTGCATAGGATTGTTCATCGCATCCGAAGAAAACACCATATCTGTGATGCTGGCATTACCAGAAGCTTTGATACGATCGTAGGCATTGGTTTCAATCGCATTCATATCAAAAGCCGTATTCAACTTCGCTCTCAAGATACCACTCAAGGCAGTCTCCAATTCTATCGGATAAGCCTTGGTCAAATTAGCAAGATTTAGAACACCATCGATGTCAGCATTTACCAACATATTCCCAGTAATATTTTTTATCAATGCAGATGATTTGAAAACATCGTTGTCAATCTTAAAGTTCAACGTATTGATGGCGACATACGTGTCATCAGCATTGCCAGTTTCATTTTTAATTTGAGTATCGATGATGATATTTTCAACCTTTTTAGGAAGATCTGGATACTTAAACGATGCATTGTCAGATTTAATACTGATGTCCAACGTAGGGATAGTGGTTTCGGTAACTTTCCCTTTGATGACGCCACTCACTTTAAAATCACCAGTGGTTTCAACATTTTCTATGTTTTTTGAATAAGTTTCAGGAATAACCGCCAAAAAGTCCTTGAACGACGACCCTGGATTTTCAAATGTGATGTCGATGTCCTGACCTTCCTCAATAATCTGTAAATATCCTTTAAACTCCAAAGGCAATTGATTGATGTAACCCTTGTTGTCCTTAAACGTATATTTTTGATTGTTCAAATCCATATCTATCAAGGCATCGAGTTTGATATGGTTATTGTTGAGGTATTTGGTGCTATCCATCGTCAGACTGATATTAGCCTCCGATTTTGTGTCCAATTCAGAAATTTGGTCTGTAAACTTTGCGCTACCAGAGTGGTTCAATTCCGTGATATACATTGTCAGTTTTGAACTTTCATCAATGTACGTCAAAGCGCTCTGGTTGATTTTGTATTCTTCGATGTCAAAGGCAAAACTTGAAGCTTCAGAACTGTTTGGCTTTTCTTTGACAATATCGTAATTCGTTTCTCCAAAGGAATTGGTTTTAAGCGTCAAAAGTGCTTCATCAAGACTAATCGTGTTTACGATAATCGCACCTTCATCGGCACTTTTAAACAATTCTTTTACAGACATTGAAAATGATAAGTTTTTCGCCGTCGCTAACGTTTCATCTTTAAAAGGTTCAAAATTGGTAATGACCAAATCGCTCACTTCCACGTGCGCCTTTGGAAAACTTCTGAAAAGACTCAAACTCACATCACTGAACTCTACCTGCGCATTCACATTCTGATTGATGAAATTCTTCACCATATCCTTAATCTGTGATTGAAAAATGAAAGGTGCGGCAATCAAAAGCACAATCAGAATCAATAGCGTGATTCCAGTGATTTTCAATATTTTTTTAAGTGGAGATGTTCGTTTTTTTGGAGTATCCATATAAGATTGTAATAGTTTTAGTTCAGTACTTATATATACGCAAAGGTGGTGGTTAAAGTTGATGAAATGTTAAAGTTTAATAAAACTTTAGCAGTTTTAGAGGAGATCAATTTCTTCATTGGTTTTCAATCTGAAACGTTTTTTGAACAGACACACTCCAAGATACAAAAATGGTGTGTCGCAAACGGCAATCAGCACTTTAAACAAAAACCCACTCAATAATAGACCGTAAAATCGTTCCCAAGCAATGATTTCAAACGAACACAACAATATCAAAATCGTGAATGTGTCCACAAATTGTGATGAAAAGGTTGAAAAATTATTCCGAAGCCATAAATGCTTGCCTTTGGTGAGTCGTTTCCAAAAATGAAAGATTTGAATGTCGATGAACTGTGCAAACAGGTACGCCATCATACTTGCTGTAACCGCAATAGCTGTGCTTCCAAAAACTTTGGTGAACAAACCATCATCTACAGGTGACCAAGAGGTAGCAGGAACATGGTTGGAAACCAACACAATCAAAAGTGAAAATAACGATGCGAAAATACCGACAACCACTACGTCATTCGCACGCTTTTTACCATAGATTTCGCTGATCAAATCCGTTATCAAAAAGGTGACAGGATACGGCAAAATGCCAACAGATATTTCAAAGAATTTAGTTCCGAATAGATTCAATTCAAACGGATACCAATAGAAAAATTTTTGAAAAATGAGGTTTGAAACCACCAAGGATGTTACAAACAATGCCGCCAAAAGAAAGTAAATACGCTGCGCAACAAGTTTGTCCTTTAAGGTCATATTGTGGATAAATAGTTAGCGTAAAGATAGGGCAAAGTGATTTTCTTTTCATTAATTTGAAAAATAATTATGCATCCATTCCACAAAGTTTACATAGCTCTTGGCAGCAATAAAGGCGACCGTATGAAGCATCTTCAGGATGCTATTGACCTTGTTTTTAAGACTGTTGGGAATATTCAAATCATTTCACGCATTTATAATACAAAAGCTTCAGGTTTTGAAGGCGATGATTTTTTGAATTGTTGCAGTATTGTCGAAACCACCTTGTCTGCGGAGGATACGATGAAAGCCTTGTTGGCAATCGAAACCGAATTAGGTCGCGTTAGAACCAATGCTTCAGGCTATGAATCGCGAACAATTGATTTGGATATCTTGTTGTATGATGATTTAGTGATGGATACCAAACTGCTTCGCGTGCCGCATTTGAAAATGCGAGAACGACGATTCGTCCTGCAACCTTTGAGTGACATTGCGGGTGCTGTGAAACATCCAACCTTAAAGAAAACGGTTTCTGAATTGCTGGAAGTTTGTCCTGATATGAATGACGTAGAGCCGTTTCATATCTGGTTGAAAAACCCAAGCAAACAATTCAATTTTTCTGACCATAATTACATCGCCATTGAAGGTAATATTGGCGCTGGAAAGACTAGTTTGGCAACGATGATTGCGAATGATTTTAATGCCAAATTGATTTTGGAACGTTTTGCGGACAATCCGTTTTTGCCAAAGTTTTATGATGAGCCGCAGCGTTATGCCTTTACCTTGGAAATGTCTTTTTTAGCCGATAGATACCAGCAAATCAGTGATGATTTGTCCCAACTCGATTTGTTCAAGGATTTTATGGTGAGCGATTACGATATTTATAAATCGCTGATTTTTTCAAAAATAACCTTGCCAGAGGATGAATTCAAGCTTTACAGAAAGTTATTTTATTTGATGTATAAAGATATTGCCAAGCCCGATTTGTACATTTATCTCTATCAAAATACGGCACGTTTGCAAGAGAACATCAAAAAACGTGGACGTGATTATGAACAGAATATCGAAAATGACTATCTCGACAAAATCAATTCTGGTTATTTGGAATTTTTGAAAAACCAAACCGAATTAAAAGTCAAAATCATTGATGTTTCAGAAAAGGATTTTGTTGGAAATCGAGAGGATTATTTGTGGGTGCTAGGTGAAATAGCCAATATTTAAATTCCAAATTCCAAATTCCAAATTCCAAATTCCAAATTCCAAATTCCAAATCCCTAATCCCTAATCCCTAATCCCTAATCCCAAATCCCATCTTACTAAACACATCCCAAAGCACCACACCACAACTTACCGAAATGTTCAGGGAATGTTTGGTCCCAAATTGAGGGATTTCCAAAATCATATCGCTTGCCGACACCACTGGTTGTGAAACGCCTTTCACTTCATTTCCAAATACCAACGCATATTTTTGATTTGCTTTTGGCTGAAAGTCGTTGAGCATTGTCGCGTTTTCAGCTTGTTCGATTGAAGCAACAATGACATTCTCTGATTTGAGTTGTTGAATCAATTCCAAAGTGTTTTCAACATATTCCCAAGCAACAGTTTCTGTACTTCCCAAAGCGGTTTTGTGAATGTCTTTGTGAGGCGGTGTTGCAGTGATACCGCACAGATAGATTTTTTCAATCAAAAACGCATCGCTTGTGCGAAAAACCGAACCGATGTTGTTCAAGCTTCGTATGTTATCAAGCACCACAATCAATGGCGTTTTCTTGACATCTTTAAATTCTTCAACACTCAATCGGTCGAGTTCGCTGTTTTTTAGTTTTCTCATTTTTAAGGTTTCAGACCTGTCAGGTTTTCAAAACCTGACAGGTCTTCTGGTTAATCCTGACAGGTCTTCTGTTGTTGAAATATCATCCTAATTGTAAATAACTTCTATGGTTTCGGCTTTACAAAACCTCAAAATATAAGTACTTTAGCACTCTTATATTTTTGACAAAAATACTATTTAAAACCTATAACACCATTGGCAAAGATTTCCGTCTTCACGGAAATGACAATTAAGCTATGAAGAAAAAAGAAACACCATTAATGAAGCAATACAATGCCATCAAGGCCAAATATCCTGATGCCTTGTTGTTGTTTCGTGTAGGTGACTTTTACGAAACCTTTGGTGAAGATGCCGTGAAGACTGCGAAGATTTTGGATATTATTTTGACCAAACGCGGTGCAGGAAGTGAGACCGAAACCGAATTGGCAGGATTTCCGCACCATTCCTTAAATACTTATTTGCCAAAGTTGGTAAAGGCTGGTTGTCGTGTGGCAATTTGCGACCAACTCGAAGACCCAAAGCAAACAAAAACCATCGTCAAGCGTGGTGTCACAGAACTGGTAACACCTGGCGTGGCGCTGAATGATGATATATTGAGCTCCAAAAGCAACAACTTTTTGGCTGCTGTGTATTTTGGTAGAACGTATGTCGGTGTGTCATTTTTGGATGTTTCTACGGGCGAATTTTTGGTGTCGCAAGGCAATGAAGAGTACATCGATAAATTGCTTCAGAATTTCAACCCAAGCGAGGTGTTGGTATCAAAGCCAAAGCGCAACGAGTTCATCAAAACATTCGGCAATCAATTTCATAGTTTTTATATGGAAGATTGGGTGTTTCAGGATGATTATGCCAATGAAACTTTGCTGAAGCATTTCAATACAAAATCCTTAAAAGGCTTTGGGATTGATGACTTGTATGAAGGCATTGTGGCTTCTGGCGCTGTGTTGCACTATTTGGGCGAGACGCAACATCATCAGTTGCAACACATCACATCCATTCAACGTATCACAAAAAATGAACACGTTTGGATGGACCGTTTTACCATCAAGAATTTGGAGTTGTATCATTCCACGAATCAGAATGCCGTGACCTTGATTGATGTGATTGACAAAACAAATTCGCCGATGGGTGGTCGTTTGTTAAAGCGTTGGTTGGCCTTGCCTTTGGTAGATATTGAAAAGATAAAAAAGCGTCACGATGTGGTTGATTTTCTGTTGAAGGAAAAAATTCTTCTGAATAAAATCCAAAACCATATCAAGCATATTGGCGATATCGAACGTCTCATTTCAAAAGTGGCAACCGCTAAAATTTGTCCGCGAGAGGTCGTGCAACTTAAAAATGCTTTGGAAGCGATTGTGCCCATTCAATCTTTGATTTCTAAATGTGAAAATGATGCTTTGAATTCCATTGGAAATTCTTTGGAATTGTGTGAAGACTTACGACTTCGAATTAAATCGTCTTTAAATGAAGAGGCTCCCGTGAATATTTTGAAAGGGAATACCATTTCATCTGATTATTCTTCGGAATTGAAAGAACTGCGTGAATTGGCATTTTCAGGAAAAGATTATTTAGACAAAATGCTGGAGCGTGAAAGTGAACGCACAGGCATCACGTCGCTTAAAATTGCATCGAACAATGTGTTTGGTTATTATATTGAAGTTCGCCATACACATAAAGATAAGGTGCCATCTGACTGGATTCGGAAGCAAACCTTGGTCAATGCCGAGCGTTACATTACCGAAGAATTAAAAGAATACGAAACCAAAATTTTAGGGGCTGAAGAGCGTATTTTAGAAATAGAGCAACGCTTGTTCGCCGAATTGGTCGACTGGATGACACAATTTATAGCTCCAGTTCAAAAAAATGCCTCGTTGATTGCCCAATTGGATTGTCTATGTGGCTTTGCGCAATTGGCTTCCGAGAATCATTATACAAGACCAGAGGTTGGCGATTCTTTTGAGTTGAATATCAAAAACGGACGCCATCCAGTCATTGAAAAGCAATTGCCGCTTGGCGAACCTTATATTGCCAATGATGTTTATTTGGATAGAAACACGCAGCAAATCATTATGATTACTGGTCCGAATATGTCTGGTAAATCAGCTATTTTACGTCAGACGGCTTTGATTGTGCTTTTGGCTCAAATGGGAAGTTTTGTGCCTGCCGAAGCTGCGACCATTGGTTTGACCGATAAGATTTTTACAAGGGTAGGAGCGAGCGATAATATTTCGATGGGTGAATCGACATTTATGGTTGAGATGAACGAAACGGCTTCTATCTTGAACAATATTTCCGAGCGTAGTTTGGTGCTGTTGGATGAGATTGGTCGAGGTACAAGCACCTATGATGGTATTTCGATTGCTTGGGCCATCAGTGAATATTTACACGAACATCCAAGCAAGGCCAAAACCCTGTTTGCAACCCATTATCACGAATTGAATGAAATGACAGAAACCTTCAAGCGCATTAAAAACTTCAATGTGTCTGTCAAAGAGTTAAAAGACAATGTATTGTTCTTGAGAAAACTGGTAGAAGGTGGCAGTGAGCATAGTTTTGGAATTCACGTTGCTAAAATGGCTGGAATGCCTCAACAGGTTATTCATCGCGCCAACAAGATTTTAAAACAGCTAGAAAAATCACATTCTTCAGAAGAATTGACAGATAAGGTGAAAACCTTAAATAACGAAATGCAATTGAGTTTTTTCAACCTCGATGACCCACTTTTGGAACAGATCAAAGAGGAAATCGTCAATATAGACATTGATACCTTGACACCTGTTGAAGCCTTGATGAAGTTGAATGAAATCAAGCGTATGTTGCTGAAAAAGAAGCGCGCTTGAAAAAATATATTTTTTTAAGAAAAACACTTTGCAATTAAGGGAAATGTATTAAATTTGCCCTCGCTAATAAGCAAAACGTTCTTTAGGAATTAACGCGAAAATAGCTCAGTTGGTAGAGCGCCACCTTGCCAAGGTGGAGGTCGCGGGTTCGAATCCCGTTTTTCGCTCCATAAAGATGCCGGCGCAACTCGGCATTTTTAGTTTAAAGTCCAAGTGATATAATCACGCTCAAGTGGTGGAATTGGTAGACACGCCGGACTTAAAATCCTGTGCCCGTTTTGGGCGTGCGGGTTCAAGTCCCGCCTTGAGTACAAAAGCCTTACAGAAATGTAAGGCTTTTTTGTTTTTTTTCTTATTTTTAGAGAAACTAAAAACTAGAATAATATGGGAAAATTCGAAATTACTAAAGACAAAGCAGGAAAGTATCGATTCAATTTGAAGGCAGGCAATGGACAGGTTATCTTGAGCAGTCAAGGCTATGAATCGAAGTCAGGATGCACAAATGGTATTGATTCAGTTCGAAAAAACTCACAAGACGATGCAAGATTTGATAGAAAAACTGCAAAAGATGGTAGTCCTTACTTCAACCTCACTTCAACCAATGGTCAGGTTATTGGTAACAGCGAAATGTATTCTTCTGCTTCAGCAATGGAAAATGGTGTCGATTCGGTTAAAAAGAATGCGCCCGAGGCGAGTGTTGATGATCAATCTTAATTCATAAAATCTAAAAAAGAAAAGCCTGAACATAAAATTCAGGCTTTTTTATTTTATAGTGAATATATCATTCTGAAAGTCACAAACCGAGGCTGGATGAAGTATTCTGTGGCACTGACAGAAATATTACTTGTGTTAGTTTGATTTTGAGATTTTGTATCTAGCAAGTTCGTTGCCTTGATTTGATACTCTAACTTGGCGTCTTTGTCCTTTCTGTAAGACAATGATGCATCCCAAAATTCAAAGCTATTGAGCGTTTGATTTTCATCCCTAAAATTATTGTAGGTGTAACTGGTTCTAAATGTCAATGTTTTCCAGATGTAAGCATCAAACTCTACTCTAGGAGCGTGTGTAAAAAACTTCGTTCTGGTTGTGCCTAAATCATTATTTTGAATTGTATACCTGTACCCAATCTCAAAATTAGGGGCTTCCTTAAAATTTGACCTAATTTCAGCGCCATAGTTTTGGGTATAATTCTCGTTTTCTGAACGTCTGTTTTGAATAAATTGATTGAATTTGGAATAAGTGAAACCACCCTTAACAGAAGTTCTTATCTTTCCAAAACTTCTTTGAAAACGACCAGACGCAGATAAACTTTCGTCTGCAAAACCAGAGTTGAAAGGAGAACTGACATTCACAACACTGCCTGGTTCAAAATTAGAGGCTGTTCTGATATTATCAATACTCTTATTATAATTGATGTTTGCAAAAACATTGGTATAATTAAACATATTGAAACTCCAGTATGCCAAATTCAAATTATGTGACAAGGCACTTTCCAATTCTCTATTTCCAGAAAAAATACGGTTGTAACCATTGAGCACCAACCCTTCTGCCAACTGATTGATATCTGTAAACTGCGTTTGCATACGATAATTAAAAATGATGTTTTCACTCTTTTTCAATTGAATACGCGTGTTGAAATCTGGCAACAACCTGAAAAAATTGTCTGTATATTCAGAACCAAACTGTGTATTTTTTGCACTGTAAGCGTGAGCGGAAACACCTGGTGTGATAGTGAAAATTCCTGTTTTGAATTGATAATGGGCTCCAAGATATAGATCTGTGAAATTGTATTCAGTATCATTATAATCCAAACCATCATTGATGTTTGGAGTTGGGTCAAATGTGGAGCCATCCTCCAAGAATTGAAAGATATCCGAATTGAATTTTTGATTGCTCAAAATAGTTCCCAAGGTAAAGTTGATATTGCTTTTGTTGTTCAAAACATTCCAGTAATCCAATTTGGCATCCAGTTGATTTGATTTTACTCGCTTGTTTTGAGCTATGTCATAGTTATCTAGTGAACCATCCAATCCCAAGCCTAGAGCTGTGGTATCATAAGAATCAGCATTAGCGCCATCGTTATTGGTTGGGTCATTTTCTAGAAGCGCATTGTAAAACGGATCTTCATCCTGAAGCAAATGTTGTGCAGACAATGCAAATATATTTTTGTCATCAAGTGTGTAATAATAATTAAGGTTTTGATTGATGCTATAAGGACTTGATTCCTCAAATTGATCAATTGTGCCAATGACTGATGAGAAATAGTTTTGGTCTTGAGATTCTTTAGACATTCGTCCCAAAATATCATATTCCAACTGATTATTTGTATTAGGCTTGTACTTTGCACTTAATTTCAACATACCCAAATCGCTTCGTTGAAGGGTATTGTTCTCTGTAAATTCGTCAGGAATTCCCAAATCTGAATCTGTATATTGCGTAAAACGATTTTCCTGAAGTTCGGTCTTACTACTCGACAAAATTGCAAAGCCACTCAAATCCAAACTTTCTTTTGGTGAATAACTGAAATTGGCCGCTCCAAATTTGGTATTGATATCTTTCGCACGATTATTTTGAAGTGTTAAAAAACCCAAATCATTGTTGCCCAAACTGATATTTGTGCCACTTTGAGAGCTTGGTGCTCTGAAACCTCCTGTAAAATTGAAATAATCACGTCGTGTAAAAGCAATTTCTCCAATGTTATTGATATCTCCAATAAAGTTGATGCTGTACTTTGGACTGTAATAAAACAGTTTTGGCTGCACCAAATATAATCCGTCACTGTCTGCTATACCAGAGCCAGCTGTAATATCACCAAACCAAAAATTGGTTTTTCCTTCTTTTAATTTAATGTTGATAGCAATATTATCTTGATTGTTGGTAACACCACTCAATTGGCCTACTTCAGCATAATTTTTTAATACCTGAACTTTATCAACCGCATTGGCAGGAATGTTTTTTGTAGCAAGTTTAGAGTCGCCATCAAAGAAGTCTTTACCATCGACCATTACTTTTGTGACAGCTTTGCCTTCAATTTCAATTTCCCCTTCATCATTCACCTCTACACCTGGCAAATTCTTCAAGACATCTCCAAGCTTTCGTTCGGTACCTTTATTGAAAGAGTCTGCGTTATAAACGATTGTGTCGCCTTTGATGGTAACAGGCATTTCGTAAGTAAGTTGAATCTCATCGAGAGTATTATCATATTGCAACGAAAAATCTCGGTCTATGTCTGCCTCTTTGGTCGCAATGACATTATCTGAAGTTTTCATTCCAACATAGCTAATCTGAATTTTATAACTGGTATTTTTTGCCAAATTCAGTTTGTAACGACCTTGGTCATTGGTAATGGCATAAGATTCCAACGTGTTTGAAGTTTGATTGATGGCAATCACATTGGCAAGTTCCAAAGGATTTCCGATACTGTCTTTTACCACGCCCTCTAATTTAATTTGGGCAAAAGATTGCTGAACTGCCAATAGCAGTAGTATAATGAAGAGTTTTTTCATTTATGATTGCAATTGATTAGTTAAAGAATGAACGGTTAGAAACGTTGGCGACCACCTCTGCCACCATACATTTCTCTCATTTCCTCTATTTTCTTTTTCATAATGTCGTTGTACTCCTGCTTTGTAACCTCTTTACCTTTTGAAGGT
>Ga0207828_100460_pt1 | contig 12652 bp, 7 predicted proteins | sample TtaePargueraPR_11_FD_187276 | JGI IMG/M metagenome (GOLD analysis project Ga0207828, IMG submission 187276) | Aerobic enrichment media microbial communities from Bioluminiscent Bay, La Parguera, Puerto Rico - Tt and P2 (3) (SPAdes) | ecosystem: Environmental > Aquatic > Marine > Unclassified ...
ACGTCGGTATCGAACGAACCGTCGGAAACTTTAATCGTGGTCATACTTTCAGATCCTAGTTGTTACGAGGCAAGGCGGGCGAACCCGCAAACCTCGATCCGCTTTATGAGGCCAAGGTAGGCAGCACTGACGCAAACGTCAAGCGCATTGGGCGATCCGCGCGAAAGCGATCTTCGTCAAAGCAGGCGTTCCGCAGAGTCGGTTCCCTAACCAAATGTCAGAATGTGATCGGGCAACTCTACCATCCACGGCCCATTGGTCCAGAGAATGAAACACCTGACCTTTTTGCCCGGATACATTTGCACCAAGGCCGCACGGTAGATCGACATCTGGCGACGATAGGCACGCGGCGTGTCTTCGACATCGCGGGGCGGCGGACGATTGGTTTTATAATCGACAATCATCACTTCTTCGTCGCGGACAACAAGCCGGTCAATCTGGGCCGAAACCACGTCCCCGCCAACGATACCAACCAATGGCACCTCGGCCCGTGATCCCGGTGCAAAGACCGGAGCAAAGGCCGGATTATCGAAAATACCCAGCGTTTCATTGGCGATTTCAACCTGCAGTTCGGGATCAAGCGCATGAACCGGTTGGGCAAGGAAGCGTTCCGCAGCCTTCCGGCGGGCCTGTTCCGGAAGGTCTGGCAGAAGTTCCAAAAGCTTATGGATCAGAAGACCACGCTTGAAGCTTTGTCCCTGATCGCCACCCAGGGGCGATTGAACAGCCGGTTCGTCTTCAAGCGGCCGACTGGGGGCCAGAGGCTTTGGCGGGAAGGATTCTTCTGGCGCAACTGCGCGAATTAACTGACGTTTTACAGATTGTTTTGGATCCGAAATATCATCAGCGCGGTCTGGTTTGGGTGCCTGACTTTGATCGGTTTCCCAGACCCAGCCTTCGCCTTCCCAACCCGATCCGGAATAGGTCGACAGATCAATCTGGGTCGGTTTGGCGTAGCCTTCCACCGCTTGGCTACACAGATTGTACCAGCAATGTTCAGGCGCCTTGCGCCGCCCCTGCCAGCCACAGATGTAAAGCCGGTCTTCCGCGCGTGTCAGGGCGACATACAGCAGGCGGTTATATTCCTGATCGCGTTTAAGTGCGATGTCATCACGCAGGCGCGCAACAAGATCGGTTTCAAGCGCCACACGCGGCAACCAGAACATCAGGTTGCGGTCTTCCTGCCAGAACAAGTTGGGGGCCTGTATCGGCACCTGCATGGTATCGGGCAGGAACACAATGGGGGCCTGAAGACCCTTGGCGCCATGCACGGTCATGATGCGGACTTCATCACGCCCGCTTTGTTCAAGGTCACGCTTGATCTCGGCATCGCCTGCCATCAGCCAGTGCAGGAAACCTTGCAATGTGGGAGCATGATCGGCCTCATAGCCCATAGCAAGGTTGAGGAATTCATCAATCGGGTCATTGGCCTCGATGCCGAGACGGCCAACCAGACGGGCACGCACACCGCGCGCTTCTTCGCCCCGACCGCCCAGAAGTTCGGCATAAAGTTCGAACGGGCGTTCGTAATCCACCCTACCCAACCACTTGAACAGAAACGCATAGGCGCGTGCAAACGGTGATCCGTCTTCGACCATTGCCGCCTTTTCACGCAGCGCATGCCACAGGGTTCTGGGCCGGTTATGGGCAATTTCAAACAGCTGATCGTCATCAAGGCCAATCAACGGGCTTTTAAGCACCTCGGCCAGCGTCAGGTCATCTTCGGGCATCAGCAGGAAACGCCCGAATGCCACCAGATCCATGACGGCGAGCTGATCGGTGATCTGCATACGGTCAACACCGGCGACCGGAACGTAACGCTCCTTCAATGCCTTGACGACCTCATCGACAAACGCGGTACGACGGCGCACCAGGATCATGAAATCGCCCGCGCGTACCGGACGGCCACGCGATGTCAGGATTTCCTTTTCATCAATCGCATGGCGGATGCGCCCAGCAATGACACGCGCCAGCCTGATTTCCGGGTCTTCCAGACGAACGATGCGGGTTGGCGGCGTCCATGGATCTTCGGGGGTGCGTTCTTCAGGCTCGACTGCGGGCCAAAGTTCGATCCGTCCGGCCTGCCCGACACGAAACGGACTGTGCAAAACGTCATCGCCCTCATCGCCGACACCTTGCCGTGCGACTGGCCCGGCAAAGACGCGATCCACCGTACCCAGCACCGCATCGGTCGAACGGAACGAGATGTTCATCGGGACTTCGCGCCAGTCCGCTTCGATTTCACGCGCCCGTTCGCGGAAATAGCGGCGCATTTCGGCGAACTTTTCCGGATCGGCGCGCTGGAAGCTATAGATCGATTGTTTGGCATCACCGACGGCAAAGATGGTGCGCGGTTTATCGGCATGGCGTCCGGCATCGATAAAGAATTCCTCGGCCAGAATGCGGACCACTTCCCACTGTTCGGGGTTGGTGTCCTGTGCCTCGTCAATCAGGACGTGATCAAGACCTTCATCAAGCTTGAACAGTACCCATCCGGCAATTCCGGCCTGACGTTGCAAAAGCTGCAGGCTGGTCAGAATAAGGTCATCGTAATCAAGGCGGGCATGCAGGGCCTTTTTGGTGGCATAGCGGTCCAGCATCGCATTGCCGATGGTAATCAGAGCCGAAGTTGCACCGGCCATGGCGGCGGCCTTGCGTTGACGGTCGACCTCGATCAGGCGGGCGCATTCCTGTTCAAGCGCGTCGGCCCCCATCGGGTGGTTTTCCGCCGCCCCCTTGGTGATCAGCTTGGCGCGTGGTTCGCCTGCGGTAGTGAAAAAGACGCTGCGATAGTCGTTAAACACCGCTAGGCGATCTTCGATGGTGGTTTTTTCAAGAAACTGCGCCAATGCCGGGACGCGTGCCTTATCGGTTTTTGTGCCTGCCTCAAGCGCGGCCAACCCGCGCATCAAACCATCGCGATCAAAGGCATCATCTGAAAGGGCCTTGGACAGAATGGTTTCTTCATCCAATCCAACCGGCACGCCCAGCGCCTTATAGACCGCATCGCGCATGCGATTGGCGCCACCCAGATTGGCCAGCATGCGTTTCAAACGCCCCCGTTCACGGGCCAGTTCGCTCATGACCTCGCCGAAGGCACCTTCACGGACTTGACCGGTGACGACCGACAGGGCATGGGCGAGATCATCATCGCGGCCTGTTCGAGCAAACGCCAGGACCTCTTCCTGCACATCGGCCATGGTTTCAGCCGCCGTGCGATCGTCCATGATTTCAAAATGCGGCGCCAGCCCCGCTTCAAGTGGGAAACGGCGCAAAAGCGACTGACAGAAGGCGTGAATGGTCTGGATCTTCATCCCCCCCGGCGCATCAAGCACACGGGCGAAAAGCTGGCGCGCGCGGATGGTTTCATCGGCACTGGGTGCCGTGCCCGCCAGATTGGCAAGATCGGCCTGAAGATCGCGATCCTCCATCGTCGCCCAACGGCCCAGCCGTTCATTGACACGGTTGGCCATCTCGGCAGCCGCCGCCTTGGTAAAGGTCAGACACAGGATGCGATGGGGTTCGGTGCCCGACAGCATCAAACGCAAAACGCGATCAGACAGCACCTTGGTTTTACCAGCCCCGGCAGAGGCCGACACCCAGACCGACGCATTGGGGTCAGACGCATTGCGTTGCAGGACGTTGGGATCGGTTCCGCGCATTTCGGTCATGATTTATCCCCTTCGCCAACATCCTGTTTTTCTTCGATGTTAGCGCTATCATCGGCATCCTCGCTGCCCATCCATTCGCGCAGACGTGCGAGATGGACATAGTCGGAATATTTCGGCGCATGATCGGGATGCGGCACGCTGAGATAGGGCGTATCGGGATCTGCAAAGGCCGCGGCCAGCCCGTTCACACCATTGACCGCCGCATGGGCAAGTTCGGCTGGTGTGGTTTTCATCCGGCCAGTGTTGATTTCAACGATCTCACCGGCCGGATCCCCGCCCGAAAGTTTCCAGAACGCCATGCTGGCAGGTGGTCCTGCCGGCACATCACCAAAGCCCCCCTTTTCGGCAATCGCGGCTTCAAGTGGCAATTGCGGGGCAAAACCGTTGGCGACGTCACCCTGACTGGGCGGAGCACCGGTTTTATAGTCAATGATCGCAATGCCGCCATCGCGCAAAGCATCAATGCGGTCAGCCCGGGCATAGACCTGAAAACCGCTGCTGGTATCAAGCGTTCCGGCCTGCTCGGTATAGGATTTGACGATGGCATCGCGCCGGGCGGCTTCGGTCTGGATGAACCATTTGGCGATGCGCTCGAACCTTGGCCACCAGAAGGCCCAAAGACCGGGGCGCGCGGCAAGCGGTTTGAACACTTCGCGACCAATGATCAGCAGTTCCTGTTCGCCATCAGGCGGCAAATGATCAGGATAACGCGCGATAAACTGATCAAGCGCGTCATGGATCAGGTTGCCGTAATCCGCCGCACCGGGATCTTCGTCCACACCATCAAGCTTGCGCAAACCAAGGATATGACGGGCATAGATGGCATAAGGATCGCGCATCCATGTTTCGATCTGGGTGACCGACAGGCGATCCGGGCGGGCCGATACCGGTGGTTTGGGCGCCGGGCGTCCGATTTTAACCCACATGTCAGGTGCGGGTTCATCAATCAGATCGGCCAGTGCGCGCCATTCGGCGGCGTCGGGTTTTTCCATCGAAACGCCCGATTTGCGCAGAATGTTTTCAATGCGTAACAACCAACGTGACGGCACAGTCGGCGTACCTTCGATACGCAAGGCACGGGTCATCACGACATCGGGCGAACAAAACAGTTGTTGGAAATCATGGGCCGATTGCCCGACCCGGTGTTCAGGTGCTGGCAGACCAAAATTACGCCGCATCGGGCGGCTCATCCACGGATCGGCCCCGGCTTCGGGCGGCCAGACACCTTCGTTGAGCCCCCCCAGAATGGTCAGGTCGGCTTGCTGCATCTGGGCTTCGACCGTTCCCCAGATAAACAAACGCGGATGTTTGCCATAGCGTGGACGTACAGCGCGATCCGCCATCAGGGCATCGAGAAACGCGCTATACCGATTGCCCGGCATCGGCGCGAAATCCGTCAGCGCATTCAGCAATTCATGGACGAAATCCGCCAACACCTCGCCCGCTTCGCCGCGCCACAGGCGATCCGCACCGGTTTGCGTATCACTGGCCGCCAGTGCCTCAGCCGCGGTGATATGACTGCGCAGCAGATGAACTGGCGCGTGCGTTTTATCGCCAGTCAGATCATCAATCGGATCAAGGCAGGTTTTAATGCGTTCCACCAGATCACTAAGGCGCGCATGATCATCACGAATGCGTTCAATCCGGCCCGCTACGCTATCTGATCCGGACGCACTGAGTCGGGTGACTGTATCTTCGCACCAGCCATCAAGGGCTGTTTGCAACCCATCCAGCCCCGGCCCCGGTCGAGCACCGCGCAGGACTTCCTTTTCAAGCAATCGGGTCAGAACCCGGAAGTTCTCTGGCGACAGGCCCGCCGCCGACAGCGGATGTTTCAGCAATTCCAAAAGTGGAACGGGCGCGAATTCTTCCTGAACCGCCCTCACGACCAGACGGAGATAGATTGCCGGTGCGGTGTCATGAAGCGGGATACCGGCCGAGTCATCAATTTCGACCTCCCACCGGCGCAGTTCGGTTGCGACACGGCGCGCCAAACCGCGATCCGGCGTCACCAGTGCGCAGGTCTTTTCGGGATATTCCAGGGCCTCGCGCATCATCAGGGCAATCGTGGTTGCCTCTTCACGCGCACCAGAGCAATCGACGCGCAAAACGCCATCCATCACATCCGGCGTAAATCCGGTGATGTGACGCCAGTGATGGGTGGTTTTGGCCGGACGCAAGGCTTCGCGGGCCAGACGGCGGCGTTCAATCGTGGCATCGCTTTCGGGCTCAAGGGCCGGCCAGGGCAGAACGCTATCGGCATGGCGGCCAATATGGCCCAACGTCTTGCCCAGAAGATGTTGCGGATGAGCGGCATCATCGGCAATCGTCGCCCAGTCTTCGTGGCTAAGTCCCGTCATAAGGCCGGGCAAAACCACCCGGCCCTGCGGCATTCCAAGCACCGCCGCCATCAAATCCCGCAAGGCGGGAAACGGCCCGGTAGAACCGACAATCAGCACCGGCGTTTCGGGCGGGTTTTCTGCCCATAGATCGATCTGTGCAGCAATCAAGGCATTGCGCCGCATGGCCCGGTCACTGACATCCTGAGAAGCCAGAATACCCGGCCAGTGAATGGTCAGGATTTGCAGGAATTCCAGGGTAAGCTGCCAGTGTTCGGCGAATTCTTCGGGGACCAGTCCCTTAAGATCGTCAAAAGCGCAGTTTTCCGTTTGCACCTGATCCAGAAAGCGTGCGAGTTCGCCTGCAAGACGGGCGGCCTGATCGGCGGTTGGCTTTTCACCGCGATGATCAGGGCGGCCCATGATCAGTTGGGTTAACAGCAATTTACGTTGGAGATCGGGGATGGCGGGCGGCAGATCAAGGGCAGCTTGTTCAACACCCGCACCATAAATCGCCAATTCATCTTCGTCGGCCTCGCCCAGCGGGCGAATGGTCGGAAGCAGGGTCACCGCGCCTTGGGACTGCCGCAAAAATGCATCGCGCATCACCTTGGCCGAACGCCGGTTGGGCACCATCAGGACATAGTCAGGCAATGTATCTGGCTGATCGGCGGTTTCCGCCATCAGTTGTTTGGCGATCAGATCGGCAAAGGCAACGCCGGGCGGAATGAAAAACAGGTTTGAGGGCGGCGTTGCCTCCCCTGCGAAGGAAGCCTCGTCATATTCGGGCGCGTCCAGGTTATCAAACAGGTCGGCCATCAAACTCCCCCGGATGCGGCTTTCTTGGCACTTTCGACCTCAAGCGCCTTGGCGATAACCGGTTCAGACTCTTTAAGCGCCTCTGGCGTGCCGATATGGAAATATCCACCAACATGGATCAAACCATAACACCGACCAGCCGCAAGCGCCTTGTCATAAACCACATTCAGCGACCAAGCCCCATCGGGCGTGCCTTCAAACAGATGCGGTGCCAGCACCTGCACCCCGGTAAAGAAGTACGGCGCCGAGGGTGCATCCCCGCGCCGTTTCAACCGACCATCCACCTGCCAGAAAAAATCACCAGCCCCGTCATAACCATAACCGTCCGCCACCGGATAAAGAGCAAGCAACGCATCCATGTGGTCCGGGTCAAAGGCATTGATCAGACGATCAAATAACGGCTCATGGCCTTCGGTCCAGAAAACATCGGCATTGGCGATCAGGATGGCATCGTCACCCAGTTTGGAAAGCGCATTCTTCACCCCGCCCCCGGTTTCAAGCAGGTCTTCCTCGGGCGAGGTGACAATGGCGGGTGCGGTTCGCGTCCCGACATGATCAATGATCTGCGGCCCAAGATAGTGCGCATTGACCACCGCCTTTGTCACACCTGCCGCCGCAAGCTTATCAAGCACATGATCGAGCATCGGCTTGCCCGCGACCGATATCAGTGGCTTTGGCATTGTATCGGTGATCGGGCGCATGCGTTTGCCTAGGCCCGCTGCCAGAACCATGGCCTGCGCCTTTGTTTCCGGTGCGCTCATGATTGTGCCTCTCTGCCTGATGCATGGGTGGTTTTGCCAAGTACCGGGGCTCTGCGGGCTTCAGGGGGAATGTGGGCATCCACCCAATCCTGAAGCTCAGGCAGATGATCCTCGGCCCCACGCAGGATCATGTCCCAACATCGCGGGATAAAGTCGAAATAGCGTGTCTTTCCGGCCTTGATGGCAAGCCAGCCAAACCGACCAAGGATCCGGAAATTACGCACCATTGAGATTGCGACATAGGCCGTTTCGAAATCAGAACGATCAACATTCGGAAATGCGGCAAGGTAGAATTCCTTCATCCGCGCTTCAAGGTCCGGGCCGATATCATGGCGCACATCGCGCAGAAGCGACGCCAGATCATAGGGCCTTGGTGCGATTGCCGCGTCCTGAAAATCAATGATGCCGCAATCATCCCCGCCGTCACCATTTTCGACCAGCATCAGGTTATCAACATGATAATCGCGATGAATGATCACCTCGCCCACCTGCCAGCAATGTGGCAGAACGGTTTCAAGAAGCTGATCAAAGGCCGTGCTTGCTGCATCACGCCTGGCCGCGTCCGGGATGATCAGCGGCAAGTAATCAGCTTTGAAGCTGGCCAACATCCGACGCAGATTTTCCGGGCCATAACGCACCAGACCGCAATCATTCACACCGCCCCCGTCGCAGAAGCGATGCAGGGTGATCAGCTGTTCGATGGCACGCAGATAAAGCGTATCCTGCGTCATGCCATCCAGCATCGCACTGCCTTGGAGTGCCTCGGTGAAGGTGATGTCGCCAAAATCCTCGATCAGGACCAAACCGCGCATTTCATCGGCTTGATAGATTTCTGGTACACGCCAACCGGCCTGTTTGAACAGGTTTGTGGTTTGCAGAACTGGTGAAACAGAGGCGGGGCGTTCGGGATTGTCATTAATGCCGTGCGGATCGACATGAATGGCCGTCGGCGGAAAATCCATCAGAAGGGCGGTGTCATGGCGCCGCTCAAGACGGAAATATTTCCGCGCCGAGGCATCATCGACAAGGGGCATAACCTGTGCCGTCTGCCAGCCGCAGGCGACCAGAAAATCCTGACGTTCAGCGTTGCGGCGTTCCTGATCGGGGCTTACGCGGTTCATGACGGATCCACCACCAGATCATTGATGCGAGTCACCCAGTCGTCACCATGGGGTTCCAGCGTAAACACACGGCCATCCGGGGTCGATCCGGGATCGATATGAATATCAAGCCGGTTTTCCGGGGTTAGATATTCCAGCCTGTCCGGCCATTCGATCAGACTGACCGCATCTGAAAAGGCATCCTCTATATCAAGCTCATGAACTTCTTCGGGATCGGACAATCGATACAGATCAAAATGCCAGACCGGCACGCGATCAAGTTCATAAATCTGCACCAGCGTGAAGGTCGGACTTGGCACTTCTTCGTGCGGGTTCTCGGCCACCGCCCGAATAAAGGCGCGGCAAAAGGCACTTTTGCCCATGCCGAGTGTTCCGTGCATCAAAATCACGTCACCTGCCTTGGCAATTGTGGCAAGTTTGGCGGCAAGGGCTTCGGTCCCGTTCTGATCGCTGACAGTGACTGTCCTGGTCATGATGTCCGTCTTTTGAATGGCTCTTGCATTCTGTTTTAGGGGGTTGATGCAGCCTTTCGCAATGATTTTGCGAAAACGGTCGATGCTTGTGCGTCAAATCACGGCGCGCCCCCGGAAAAAGGCCGGTTTACATTGCGATATCGTGCCCCAGATGCTATCTGGCTCGCTAAGAAATCCCGCACACCGCCGGGCTTGGGGTAACCACCCTACCCAAATTCGATTTTATTTGGATGGAATGAGTATGTCAGACGTATCGCATAGCACAGATATTGCCATTATTGGCGCAGGCCCGGTCGGGCTTTTTGCGGTTTTCGAAGCCGGTATGCTGGGGCTTAAATCCCATGTGATTGACGCGCTTGATATGGTTGGCGGCCAGTGCAGCGCGCTGTATCCGGAAAAGCCGATCTTTGACATTCCGGCCCATCCGCAGATTGCCGGTCAGGACCTTATTCATCAGCTGGCCAAACAGGCCGACCCGTTCGACCCGACCTATCATCTGGGTCAGCAGGTCACCAAACTTGAAAAACGCGATGATGGCCGTTTCACGCTGGAAACCACGGCGAGCACTGTGATTGATGCCGGTGCGGTTGTGATTGCAGCCGGTTGTGGTGCCTTTGGCCCGAACAAGCCGCCGATGGATGGCCTTGAAGATTATGAAGGATCGGGTGGGGTTCAGTATTACGTCAAACGCCGGGCTGATTTCGCTGGCAAGAAAGTCGTGATTGCCGGTGGTGGTGACTCGGCTGTCGACTGGGCATTGTCCCTTCATGATCTGGCCGCAAAGGTCATGGTCGTGCACCGCCGCCCGAAATTCCGTGCCGCCCCTGACAGCAGTGCCAAGCTGCAGGCACTGGCCGAAGCGGGCAAGATCGAGATGGTTATCCCCTATCAGCTTAAAGGCCTTAAGGGTGAAAACGGTATTCTGTCGCATGTGGTTGTCGCGACGCTTAAAGGCGAAGAGCGCGAACTTGAGGCCGATCACCTTCTGCCTTTCTTTGGCCTTGCCATGGAACTCGGCCCGATTGCCGATTGGGGCCTTAATCTTGAGAAGAACCATATCGGCGTGAAACAGGCGACGATGGAAACATCCGTCCCCGGCATCTTTGCCATTGGCGATATCGCGACCTATGAGCACAAGCTGAAACTGATCCTGTCTGGCTTTGCCGAAGGTGCGAGTGCGATCCATGCCGCACGCGCCTATATGTTCCCGGACAAGGAATTCCATTTCGAATATTCGACCACGACGGGTGTTCCGAACGAATAACCCGTCATTTGGTCAAAGTTTTCAAGGAAGCGCACCATGACCACAAAACATCCCGAACATCGAGGGGGCTGTCTTTGTGGCGCGGTGCGCTTTGTTGCATCCGGGGATCCGATTGGCGGCAATCACTGCCATTGTGGCATGTGTCGCAAGGATAGTGGTTCGGGCGCCTCGACTTTTGTCGCGTTCCCGACCAATGCCGTCATATGGAATGGCAAACCGACGGACTATGAAAGTTCGCCCGGCAAATATCGCGGATTTTGCCCGAAATGCGGATCAAGCATCACTTGGCGCAATGGCGGTGATGACAGCTTGATTGATCTGCGACTTGGAAGCTTTGACGATCCACGCCCGTTCAAGGCCAAGAAGCATCTTTGGATGCGCACAGCCCTGCCAAGCTTTGCCGGCATTGATCCAGATATCGAGCATTTCGACTAAGTGATCTCAGAGCGAAACGCCAAGATGTTCAGCCAGAACCTCGACAATCATGCCGTGATCTTCGTTCGATGCAAGGCCGGAAACCGTAATCGCACCAATCGCGCCCACACCGGAAACGCGGATCGGGAAGCTGCCACCGTGATCGGCATAGTCGGCAAAATCAATTCCGTGATCCGCCAGAGTCTTGCCCTTGGCTTTAAGCTCCGCCCCAAAGCGCATTGAACTTTGATGTTCGCGCAAGACAAGATTGCTTTTGCGCCGTGCCCACGCATCGTTGGCCGGTTTGGCACCGGCAAGGGATGCGTGAAACAGGGTGCGGTCCGGGGTGCGGATATTGATGGCAACCGGGGCATTTTTGGCCTGCGCGACGCCAACCAGTTTGGAGCCGATTGACCAAGCGGTGTCTTCGTCAAAGCGATCAAACACCAGAACTTCTTCCTGCTTGGCGAGCAATTCCAGATCCATCGGGGGGCTCCTTGAGCAATTGGTTGGGCTGCGTCCATCCATAGCGCAGCAGTCGGGCAACTGAAAACAGCAAAGAAAAAAGGCTGCACCACCAATGTGATACAGCCTTTGTTTCGAAATCGTAATTTCGGCTTACTTGTCGTCGCCCATCTTGAGCGCATTGATAAAGGCCGATTGCGGAATTTCGACCTTGCCGAACTGACGCATCTTTTTCTTACCGGCCTTCTGTTTTTCAAGCAACTTACGTTTACGCGAAACGTCACCGCCGTAACATTTTGCCGTCACGTCTTTGCGCAGGGCAGAGACGGTTTCACGGGCAATCACCTTGCCACCGATGGCGGCCTGAATAGCGATGCGGAACATCTGGCGCGGGATCAGGTCCTTAAGACGCTTACAAATCTCACGACCACGGTATTCAGCGGCCGAACGGTGCACCATAAGGGCCAGTGCATCGACCGGCTCTTCGTTGACAAGGATAGAAACCTTGACCAGATCGCTTTCATCATAGCCGGCAATTTCGTAGTCGAAGCTGGCATAGCCGCGCGAAATCGACTTCAGACGGTCATAGAAATCAAACACGACTTCGTTGAGCGGCAGTTTGTAAACCGCCATTGCCCGGTTGCCGACATAGGTCAGATCAAGCTGAACACCACGGCGTTCGGTGCAAAGGGTCAGGATACCGCCAAGATATTCGTCCGGCACCATGATCGATGCCTTGATCCACGGCTCTTCAATGGCCTTGATCTTGGTAACGTCCGGGAAATCAGCCGGGTTATGCAGCAGGATTTCTTCGCCCTTGCTCAGCGTGATCTTGTAGGACACCGACGGTGCAGTGGTGATCAGATCAAGCTCGAACTCGCGTTCCAGACGTTCCTGAATGATTTCCAGATGCAAAAGACCCAGGAAACCACAACGGAAACCAAGACCAAGTGCGGTCGAGTTTTCCGGTTCGAACTGGAAGGACGCGTCATTGAGATGCAGCTTTTCAAGCGCATCGCGCAGCACTTCATATTCGCTGGTATCAACCGGGAAAATGCCACAGAACACAACCGGGATGGACGGTTTGAAACCGGCTAGCGGTTTGGCGCAGGGTCGTTTTTCTTCGGTAATCGTGTCGCCGACTTCACATTCCGCCACGGTTTTCATACCGCAGTTGATAAAGCCGATTTCACCCGGCCCCATTTCATCAATCGCAAGCGGCTTTGGCGTGAACACACCAACGCGTTCGATCTGATGGGTGACCTTGGCGTTCATGAAGCGGACTTTCTGACCCTTTTTCAGGGTGCCTTCCTTCACGCGCACCA
>Ga0207828_100462_pt1 | contig 12598 bp, 8 predicted proteins | sample TtaePargueraPR_11_FD_187276 | JGI IMG/M metagenome (GOLD analysis project Ga0207828, IMG submission 187276) | Aerobic enrichment media microbial communities from Bioluminiscent Bay, La Parguera, Puerto Rico - Tt and P2 (3) (SPAdes) | ecosystem: Environmental > Aquatic > Marine > Unclassified ...
TTGAGCATTCTTTGGCAACGGCGCGGGGTTGTGGCACTGACCTTTGTTGTTGTCCTGATCGCGCTTCTGAGCGGGATCGCCAATTGGCAGGGGGGCTATCGATCCGTCACTGAAATCGGGCTTTCTTCAAATTTGGAAATCGCGGAACGCCAGATGCCAGCGGCATTCAACAGCGACAGGCGCATTGTAACCGCCCAGGAAATCGAAACGGCAATTGCCGAGATCAAAGGGCAGGAAACACTTTCCACCGCACTTTCGGTTTTGCGTGGAGAGGCTGTTTCGCTGACGGATACGCCGATATCCGGTGACCTCGAAAAAAATGGGATCTCTCATCTTCGCAATGCTTTGGAAACCACCCGGGTTGGCAATGCGGCGGTCATTGAAGTGGCGTTTATCGCAAGCCAGCCGGAAACAGCGCGAAAGGCGTTGATGGCTGTTGTTGAAAGTTATCTGTGGCAGCGTGAAGACCGACAAAAAGCCGCCATTCGAAGACAACTTGCCGAGGCGGAGGCGCAATTTCAATCTGCGCAAACTGAATTGGATGGTCTGGAAGGGGATCTGGCCGGCTCGCAAAGCAGGGCCGGTATTCTGGACCCCGATGAGAATGCACGGATGCTGGACCGCATCTATGCACTCGATGAGCAGGCTGAAAAACTGGGGCAGGAGGTTGTCAGCCTCAGACTTGCGCGCCAAAGCCGCCATGAGGCGGCAAACCTTGATGATCTTCTGGCGATTGACGATGTGGCAAGCCATCCGATGGTGCGCCAAATCTCGGCACAGTTCGAGACGACAAAACAGGAATTCGTCAGGCTTGATCAGCGTTACGGCCCCAAGCATCCGACCATGCAGGGCAAGCAGCAAGAACTGGATGATCTGCACAACCAACTGAGCGCAGTCGCCAGCAATATCGCCGATCAAATGGATATCGCCCTTGCCGGGGCGGAAGAAAAGCTGCGTCTGATTACGGCCCAACGGGATCGTTGGCAGGAACGGATGGCGCTCCGCAATACAAGCGTTCAGGGTCAGGCAGTCCTGGTACGATCTGTCGCTATGGCGCGCGCCAATGTTCAGGAGCTGGGCCAGCAGGTGCAAGTCTTGCGCCGTGAAATGGCGGCCTTTCAGGGGGATGCCACGATATTGCGTGCGCCCACTTTGCCCGCGGCAACCGAATTTCCGGCCAAGCGCGATCTTGCCATGTTGGCCATCATGATTGCGTTGTTTGCCGCTGTTGTCGCCGCATTGCTACGTCACTATTTCGATCAGAGCATTGATGACGATTTTGATTCTCAGACGGCGTTGGGCATCCCGTTATTTGCCCGGATCCCGGAACGCTCGAGGGCCACCAAGACCGCCACCACCTCAGCCCATGACGAGGCCGCAGGCCATCTGGCGGTTCTGATGCGGATCATGGTGCAGGGCGCAGACGTAGCAAGCAAATCCGATAAGGACGGGCAGGTGATTGCAGTTGGCTCAGCACTCTCGGGCGATGGCAAAAGTCACATCGTTCATGCGCTGGCCGAAAAGCTGGCCGGACTGGGGGCATCGGTGATGGTTCTTGATGCAGATTTGCATGACCCGGCACCACCAAACCGGGCGCGACATGACGGTGAAATGACTGCCGATCTGACTGATGTCATGTCAGGGATTGTGGATCTGGATGCTGCCCTCGCCGGGGCAGAGACCGGCGAGGGGTATCGATATCTTGGTGCGCGTATGCCAGTACCTGGGAATATCGCAACAGGCATGATTGACGGACAATTGCCCGATTTGATCAAGCGCCTGCGCACCCGGTTTGATCATGTGATTATTGATACGCCGCCGATCCTGTCGGTTGCCGATGGTGTGATTGCGCTGGGACTGGCCGATCTCAGGCTGTTTGTCCTGCGCTGCGGCCACAGCAAGCGCCGCGATATCACCCAGGCCCTGTCGCAACTGCGCGCGGCCAATATTGTGCCAGAGGGCATTGTCTTGAACGGAGCAAAGCCGCGTGCCGCCTATGGCAAGCCACAGACGGCCATGGCAACCGGGGGGCCGACGTCATGAAGGCAGCCCTGATTGTGATTGCGCTGCTGTTGCTTGGCTCTGGCGGCATGGTCCTGGTTTCGGAGGGCAGGGCGCTATCGCAGCTTGAAAACAAACGTGCCGCCTTTGCCAACGGAGACGGCTTTGGAGCCGAGCGTGATGCGATGGTGTCCGATGGCACAGCGCTTGACGAACTGCTCAACCAGCGGCTGGTCGAAAGGCCGTTTGACCCGGTTTTTCTGGCGCTGAAGGCGGGAATAGTGGCCAAGGATGACTTGGTGCTTAGCGCAACGCTTCTCGATCAGGCACAGGCGATTGCCCCGCGTGATCCCCGCGTGCAGGCATTGCGCGATGGGTTGCAACTGCGGCTTCAAAGCTTGTCATTCCCAGCATCACCATCGGCAGAATAAGGGCCGGCATGACCATGACCCAGTCGCCCATGCTGCCAAGCATTGCCATGACAAACAGTGCGATCAAAAGCGCGCGCGTGTCGTTTTGCTGGCACGCGGCAAGTACCGTTTTGATCGCGATGATCAGTGCCGTGGTCAGGATCAGCATAATCGGAACCCCAAACATGATTGCGCCATCAAGCCAGAGGTTATGGCTGCTAAACCAGTGGGTATTGGCGTTCAGGTCCGGGGTGGCGAAATGAGCAATGACAAGTCCAATGCTGTCGGCACCCCATCCAGTCAATGGTCGTTCTGCAATCGCTTGCAGGGCGGTGATCCACAAATCATCGCGCTGGATCAGATCACTGCGGGCAAGGTCGGTGAAGCGCGTGAAAAGTTCCGGCGATGCGATGATTGCGATGGTGATGGTCGCGATGATGCCAAGGGCGATCAGAAGCATTCGTTTAAGGCTTTGCACGTTTTCGCGCGGGGTCAGAATGATAAACAGTGCCCCGCCAACCAGCGCCATGACAAAGGCCAGCCGCGAGTGGCTCTGGACAACGGCAGTTGCGAACAGCAGGCCAATCGCCAGCCAGCTACCCGCCTGATCAAGGCGCTTGGCCGTGCTCGGCCCCCAGCTTTGACCATACAAAAACAGGCAGGCCAGAATACCAAACGCCATCATGTTTCCGAACGCTGTGCGATTGGCAAAGCTGCCAGTCCAGTCGCCCAGATGGGTCTGCTTGGCAAACCAGAATGTTGTCTGCCACCCCATCAGATCAGCACTGGCTGCCAGAACCACTTGAACGGCGCAGGTGATGACAATTGTGCGGGCGATGGTGATGTTCAGATGGTTGTTGAGGCGCGCCAAAAGCGCGGTCAGGCTTGTTACACCCCCCAGCCAGATCAGATAGGTCGCGATATTCAGCCAACCATACGGGGCGAGTGCGATGTGCGGCGCATTGAAGGGGTAAGCTTGAACCGGCCAGATCGGCAGGATTTGCAGGATCGACCAACCAATCAGCCCAGCGATCCCGATCCAAAGATACAGAAGGTGCTTGCCGATTTGCACAGGACCCGGACGCAGACAAATCGCAAGCACGCCGATGCCGGTCATGATCGCCAGAATGGCAAGCGCCCATGGCCGCAACCCGCCAAGCAAAAGCGGGGCAAGAATGATCTGCGCCATCAAACAGGTTTGCGCCAGCCAGAGCATCAAGGTCAGCCATTCTGCAGTGAAATCAAGACCTTCAGCCTAGCCGAATTTTCGCACCCTGTCGCGCGGCTTGCGCAGGGGGCCGAGTGATGAAAGCTATTAAGGCCGGGGCTGAGCATTACGTCGGGCCGAGACCGGGAGCCGACAGCCAAGCAGTATCACTGCCGATCTGGCTGGTGCTTGCGGGTAATCTTTTAATGGGCGCCTCGCTCTGGCTGATTGCAGCGGGCGGGATGGCCGCCAAGCTTATTCTGCTTGGTTTCTGGATTGCAATGCTGTGCGCTTACGCCCGCCCGGTTCAAATTACGCCGGGTTTGCTTGCAGGCTGCTTGGTTCTGGCTGGGCTGATTGGTGTCATTGCCACTGGAAATGGGGTAAGCCTCGAAAAGTTTCGGATGATCGGCAATCTTTTGATGCTGCCGGTTGGGCTTTTGGTCGGGCTGTCAATTGGCCGGCACAGCCTTCGGGTGATGATGCCGGTTCTGGTGGTTTATCTGCTGCTGTCGAGTTCGTTTCAGATGACCCATGACGGCATGCGCCTTAATCAACCGTTCTTGTTTCTGGGGCTTTTTGCGCTCTGTTCGGTGGCCCGCTGGCGGGGCAGTCGGCTGCTTGCGGTGGGATCGGCCTTGGCTGTGTTGCTCAGCCAAACGCGGATTGCAGTGTTGGCGATGTTGGTCAATCTGATCGGGATGATCCGGTTTTCGCGGGCGATGACCTGGATTGTTGGCATCATCGCCTTGGTCTTGGCTGGCTGGTTTGCGATGTCCCATTTACCGCGCCTGTTTCTGACCCATGGCAGTGGCCGCTTGGCGTTCTGGCAGGATTTCTGGGGGATGTGGCAAGACGGCTCAGCCGGCCAGCGATGGCTTGGTTTCGGGGTCGGGTCGGTGGAGGAAATTCTGTCTGGATACCAATCCTTCGCATCGTTTGGTGCCTTGCATAACGATCATTTCCGCATGCTGTTTGAAACCGGAATCACCGGGACGATGCTTTGGACGACGGGGTGGATTGTGATGCTGTGGACCGTTCGCCATGTGCGTCTTGCCGTCTGCATCATGCTTTCGGTGATGCTGACCATGGTGACGGATAATACGCTGAATTACGGGCACTATCTGGTCTGTTGCGGAATTGCTGCCGGGATTGCCGCCCGTGAAGGGCCGCATCATGGATAGGGAGCATCTGTTCGATATCCGGGATCGCGTGCTGGCTCGCATGGTTGCGGATGGCTTTGCCGGGGCCGATCCGTTTGACGGGCTTGAAAGTGCTGTCTTTCGCGCAAGCGGGCTTGGGCGGTTCCGACTAGCGCGGTTGGCATGGTTACAGGCAATCAAGCGTGGCCCGGAAGGTTTGCGCAAGGTTGTTCGCGTTCCCCATATGGTCAATCCGAAAACGCTGGCCTTGCTGGGTGGGGCCGCGCAGGGGGTGGTGCTTTTTAACGTTCGTGGTCGCCTGCTTGAAATGCAAAATCCGGATGGCGGATGGGGATATCCGTTTGAATGGCAGGCGCGGGCCTTTTACGCCAAGCGCCATCAAAGCAATGCCATTGTGACGAGTTTTGTGGTTGATGCGTTGATTGAAGGCGGGATGGAAAAGGATCACCCGGCGTTGGTTCATGCAGCACGGTTTGTTGAAGGCAAGCTCTGGCGCGATGCCTATTTCGCCTATTTCGATCATGTTGCCGTTGAAATCCATAATGCCAGCCTGTGGGCGGCCTTTACGCTGCATCGGATCATCGGGCCGAATGATAAAACCGCACAGGCGGTGGCGCGCGTTATCAATGCGCAAAAGGCTGATGGCAGTTGGGCCTATGGCATGCGGTCCCATCATCACTTCGTTGACGGGTTTCACACGGGTTATGTTCTTGATCTGCTGGACCGGTTTCGGAATTTGGGGATACGCGGGTTAGATGGCGCGATTGCCGGTGGATGGCGGTTCTATCGCTCAGAGTGCTTTAATGCCGATGGTATGCCGCGGAGCTTCGCCGGGCGGGATGGCTATCTTGACACCCATGCGGTTGCGCAGGCGATGGCAAGTCTTTGCCGGTTTGGGGATCGCGACGGGGCGATCCGGGTGTCTGAATGGGCCGCAGAAAACCTTTTTGATCCGGGCCGCGATCTGTTCTTTGCCGGTATCAAGAAAGACGGCCGACCGGATCGGCGCAATTACATGCGCTGGACGCAGGCATGGATGGTCTGGGCACTGTCAATCGTGATAGAAAACACCGCCCCCAACCCGTCGAGCCCGCAAGATCAAACCATGTCGAATTTTGACCCGACCGTGCCACTCAGTTTTGCCCATCCCGATCCGAACCGGGCGGAGATAGAGGCGGCCTTGCGCGCCTTGCCCGAACCTGTGTTTCGCAGGCTTTATGACATCACACGCGCTGCAGCATCGCGGGCCAAGGCTGATGGGGCGATGGAAACGCTTTATGGCCTGACGCGCGGGATGAAGACCCTGCAGCGGATTGGCGGGGAGCGCGGTGTAATGTTATCCGCGAAGCGGATCGGGTTCCTTCGCGATGCCGAGATAAACGTTCCCGACGATTTTAATCGGATGGGAGATCAAGAAGCCAGCAAGATGTTTGGTGATAAATAGCCAACGGCACGCATGTTGCGGGCTGGATGGCTTTACGTCATAAACACCCGGTATCCGCCAATCAATAAAGGCCAATGATGTCTGACGCCTATCCCGCCCTGCCAATTGATGCCGTACTGCCAGAGCTTGCCTCTGCGCTTGATCGTGGCACCAATGCCGTGCTGCAGGCGCCGCCGGGCGCGGGCAAGACGACCAAGGTGCCGCTGTCGCTGCTTGATTGCGCGTGGCGCGGCGATCAGAAGATCATCATGCTCGAACCCCGTCGTCTGGCGGCGCGTGCCAGTGCGCGGCGCATGGCGCAGTTACTCGGCGAGGCGGTTGGCGAGCGTGTGGGGTATCGCGTGCGCTTTGATCGCAAGGTTTCCAAGGATACCAGGATCGAGGTCGTGACCGAGGGTGTTCTGGTCCGCATGATGCAGGATGACCCGGAGCTTTCCGGGGTTGCCGCCATCCTGTTTGATGAATTTCATGAACGATCGTTGGATGCTGATCTGGGCTTGGCGCTGGCACTCGAAACCCAAGGCGCATTGCGGGATGATCTGCGGATTGTGGTGATGTCCGCGACCCTTGATGGCGATCCGATTGCCCGCCTGATGGGCGATTGCCCGGTGATCACATCCGAAGGTCGCGCCTATCCGGTCGACACCAAATATTTGGCCCCCAAGCCCGATAAATGGGGCAATGTCCGCATTGATAATGAAATGACCACCGCGATCAAAACTGGCCTTCGGGAAGAAAGCGGATCGATCCTGGCCTTTCTGCCGGGGCAGGGCGAAATCACCCGGGTTGAAAGCGCGTTAAAAGATGCGGTGGGCGGTGACGTCATCATCGCTCCGCTTTATGGCGCGATGGATGCCAAGGCACAGGATATCGCGATCCAACCCGCCCCGGACGGCAAGCGCAAGGTGGTGCTGGCCACCGCCATTGCCGAAACGTCACTGACCATTGATGGCATTCGGGTGGTGATTGATAGCGGCCTACAACGCCTGCCGCGCTTTGACCCGGCATCGGGCATGACGCGGCTGGTAACCGTGAAATCATCGCAAGCCAGCGCCGAACAACGTCGCGGCCGTGCCGGGCGGTTGGAGCCGGGGGTGTGTTATCGCCTGTGGTCTGAAAATGGACATCGTGCGCGGGCACCCTTTACCGCGCCCGAAATTGCCGAGGCTGATCTGGCGCCGCTGACGCTTGAACTCGCGCGCTGGGGCGTTTCGGATCCAACAACCTTGCCGTGGCTGGATGTGCCGGACGCGGCCAAGATCAGTCAGGCGCGTGATGTCTTGCGCGGGCTGGAGGCCTTGAATGGCGAGAGCCGCATTACCCCGATGGGCACCGCCATGGCCGGATTGCCGGTCCATCCGCGCTTGGCGCATATGATGTTACGTGGCGCGCAGCTTGGTCTTGAGGATGTCGCCTGTGCGTTGGCAGCGTTGTTGTCTGATCGTGATTTCATGCGCGGGCGCGGCGCGGATTTGCGCATTCGGGTGGAGGCCATCCAAAAGGGCCGGGCACCGAAAATGATCACCGAGGCCGCCAAACAGCTTGCCCGCCGCTTGCGCGATGCCGCCAGGAAGGCCGGGCTTGATAAAGCGGCGGGTGCAAAGGTCGATCACAGCGATGAAGTCGGGTTGCTGCTGGCCTTTGCCTATCCCGACCGGATCGGAGAGCGGCGCAAGGGGGCGGACGCGCGCTATCGCCTGTCGGGCGGGCGCGGTGGTGTCTTGCCCAATAGTGACAGCCTTGCATCTGAGCCCTATATCGCGGTTGCCGAACTGGACGGGCAGGCGCGCGAGGCCAAGATTTACCTTGCAGCCCCGGTGGCCCGCGCCACCCTTGAAACCCATTTCACAGACCAGATTTCCGAAGGCACCGAAGTCTTTTGGGACAGCCAAAGCGATGCTGTGGCGGCACGTTGGCAACGCCGGATTGGTGCGCTGGTGCTCGAGGAAAAAGCCACCCATGACGAAGCTGATCCTGATGCCATCGCGGCAGCGATGATCGAAGGCATCCGCAAGCTTGGCCTGCATTGCCTGCCATGGGACAAGGCGGCGAACGGTCTGCGTGAACGCTTGGCATTCTTGCATCGGGTGGATGGTGATCATTGGCCCGATATGTCTGATGACGGCCTGCTGGGATCGCTTGAAGACTGGATCGCGCCGTATCTGAGCGGGATCACCAAACGCAGCCAGCTTAAGCAGATCAACCTGTCCGAGGCGTTACTCGCCGGGATCGACTGGAACCAGCGACAGGAAATGGATCGCCTGGCCCCGACCCATTGGCAAGTGCCGACGGGGTCAAATATCCGCATTGATTATAGTGGTGAAACACCCGCTTTGCCGGTGCGTATGCAGGAAATGTTTGGCGCGACCGAAACGCCAAAGATTGCGGGCGGCAAGGTGGCCATGACGTTGCATCTGCTTAGCCCGGCGCAACGGCCCATTCAGGTGACGAGTGATCTGATCGGGTTCTGGAACGGGTCCTATGCGCAGGTCAAGGCTGAGATGAAGGGCCGCTATCCCAAGCATTACTGGCCCGATGACCCGCAGGTCGCCGAACCGACGCGCAGGGTTAAAAGCCGGATGTAGGCCGGGTCAGATCACGGGTTGCATCCGGTCCTGAAAGGCCTTTTGCAGGAATGGAATAAAGGCCCGCAAGGCGGGATTGGCGCGCCGGCTTTCGGGCCAAAGGGCCGTGATCTTGTGGCGTTCGACCGCGAAATCCGACAGGACCGGAACCAGTTCACCGCGTTCGACATATGGGGCGGCGATAAAGGTTGCGCTAATACCGATACCGCCATCTGCGGCAAGCGCCGCGACGAGTGCGTCACTTGCGTCTACGACAAGTCCCGCATCCGGGATGACTTCAACGATTTTTCCACCGATCCGGAATGGCCAATTGAACATCCGCCCGGTGCTTTGATAGCGCAGGCTGACGGTATCGTGCTGCTTTAAGTCATCGGGATGGCGCGGCGTGCCACGTCGTGCCAGATAGTCAGGCGAGGCAAAGGCACAAAGCTTGTGAGGTGCCAACTGGCGTGAAATCAGGCGTGAATCTTCGAGTTCGCCAATGCGAACAGCAATATCAATGCCCTGTTCGATGATGTCGACGATCTGGTCGCTCATGCGAAGGTCGATCCGGACATTGGGATATTGGCTGCGGAATGCCGGTAACGCAGGGGCGATGACATGCAGCCCGATCGTCATAGGGGCAGAAATGCGTAATGTTCCCGATGGCTCGGAGCGAGCCTTCATTGCGGCCTGTTCGATATCTTCCATCTCGCGCAGCAGCCTGATCGCACGTTCATGAAGATCCTGACCTTCGGGGGTCAGTTTCAGCGACCGTGTGGTCCGGGTGAAAAGCGAAACCCCCAGATGATTTTCAAGGCGTTGCACACTTTTGCTGACAGCGGATGGTGAAATTGAAAGTGATCTGGCCGCAGCGGTGTAGCTGCCCAGCGCACCGGCCCGGGCAAACGCAATCAAGCCTGTCAGACGTTCCAGTCCAATTTGTTCCATCATGGCATTACTAAAGCGACATCAGGTTTGATTGTCAACTTTGGGATGGGTAAATATATCGCTTGTCATCACGTCATGTCACAGGAGAACTTTGATGACCGAGATGATGAAGGCAATCAGACTGCACAAGCCCGGTGGTCCAGAGGTGCTTGTTTATGAAGATGTAGCGATACCCGAAGTGAAAGATGGCGAGGTACTTGTTCGGGTGCATGCTGTGGGGCTGAACCCGCCGGACTGGTATCTGCGCGAAGGGTATAAAATGTTGCCCCCGGAATGGCAGCCGCCAATTGCCTATCCTGTCATTCCCGGAACCGATATTTCCGGGGTTGTCGTAGACGTTGCGAATGAGGATTGCGGATTTGCCGTCGACGACGAAGTCTATGCCATGGTCCGCTTCCCGGAAGGTCTTGCCGGTGACAGCTGTGGGTATGCCCAATATGTCAGTGTTCCTGCAGACCATATTGCCCGAAAACCCGGCAATATCGACCATCTGCATGCAGCGGCTGCGCCGATGTCATTGCTGACGGCGTGGCAGTTCATGATATCGCCCGATCATAATGCGCCCAACCCGTTGCAGCCCAACCAACACCATCCGGTGGCGCTGGAGGGCAAAACGGTTTTGATCAATGGTGCGGCTGGTGGAGTGGGTCATTTCGCCGTGCAATTGGCCAAACTTCGGGGGGCAAAGGTGATTGCAGTGGCGTCGGGCCGTCACGAAGATCTTTTACGCGATCTTGGGGCAGATCAGTTTATTGATTATACCAAAACGCGGGCCGAGGACGCGGTTTCGGACATTGATCTTGTGATTGATACCGTTGGCGGTCCACAAACAGGCCGGTTTCTGAAGGTCTTGAAACGTGGTGGTGCGCTTTTCCCTATCTATCCACTTGGCTTTGTTGATGGGGGCGAGGCTGAAAAGCTGGGGGTGACTGTCTCGACAACGCAGGTGCGATCAAACGGCAAGCAGCTTGGCGAACTGGCCGAATTGCTTGAAAATGGAAGCATTCGCGTTGTGCTTGATGGCACATATGATCTGGCGGATACCCGCGCGGCGCATGAACGTGCAGCCAAGGGGCATATTCAGGGCAAGATTGCCTTGCAAGTGATCTGAAACTGAAGCCTGCGTTGGCGAGGATCAAAATGCTTGATGGGAGCGTTGTTTCGGGTTTTTACGGTGAGCCCGGATAACTGATTTCCAGCACTTCCAGCTCATCCTCGCCCGCAGGTGTGCGGACCGTGACGACATCGCCGACACCCGATTTCATTAATGCGCGGGCGACCGGGGAGATCCAGCTGATCTTGCCATTGAGGCTATCTGCCTCGTCCTCGCCAACGATGCGGATGGTTTTTTCTTCATCACGTGCGTTGACGTAGGTGACCTGTGCGCCAAAGAAAATGTGCTGGTGATCTGGTTGTTCTTCTGCGCGGACAACCACGGCATCTTCGATCCGTTTGCGCAGGTATCGAACACGCCGGTCAATTTCGCGCAGGCGCTTTTTGCCATAGATGTAATCCCCGTTTTCCGAACGGTCGCCATTGCCCGCTGCCCAATGGACAACGGCGACGACTTCGGGCCGCTCCTTTTTCCAAAGGTGGTCGAGTTCGGATTTAAGGGCGTCTAACCCTTCGGGGGTGATGTAAATCGGTCTGTCCATGACCGGGTTGTAACCCAACTTGGTCAGAGCGAAAAGGCCAATAAAAAAGCAGCGCCGGGTTGGTGCCAGGCGCTGCTTTATGATGGTGAGGCAGGTGTGTGCTATGCCTTGGCCGTGGCGCGCAGTTCCCTGTCATCAATCGGCATATGCACTAGTGCGGCAAAGACGCCAAGCGCAACCGATGCCCACCAGACGGCATCGAAATTACCGGTCAGGTCATAGACAATCCCGCCCATCCAGGCGCCGAAGAACGCACCGATTTGATGGCTGAGCATCACGATACCAAACAGGGTCGCCATATAGCGCGGGCCAAAGACCTGCGCGATCAGGCCGCTGGTCAGTGGTACGGTCGAAAGCCAAAGTGCGCCCATCGATGCTGAAAACAGCAAGATGGTCTCAGACGTTTTGGGCGAGAAGATAAAGATCACAATCACCACCGCACGCATGCCGTAAATAAACGACAGGCCATATTTCTTGCGCCATCTGCCGCCCGCCCAACCGGCGGTGAGTGTTCCGATAATATTGAACAGACCGATCAGGGCCAGACCTTCGGCGGCGACCGAACGGGGTAATCCACACAGTTCGGTAAAGGTCGGAAGGTGGGTTGCGATGACGGCAATATGAAAGCCGCACACGAAAAAACCGGCATTCAGCAGGGCAAAACCGCGATGCTTGCGGGCCTCGTGAAACGCGGCGGCCAAGCCCTGCGGCCCCAGATCGGGGGGGGCGGTTGGACTGTTGCCTTCGGCCTTGCCAGTCATGGCAAAGGCGGCCGGGATGATCAGCATCGAAATGCCCGCCAGAATAACAAGGGCTGCGACATAACCAAGAGAGCTGTTAAGCGCCTGGGTGGTCGGTGCCATCACCAGCTGACCGATTGATCCGCCTGCGGAGGCCAGACCAAGGGCGAAGCTGCGTTTTTCTGCGGCGAAAACACGGCTGATGGCGGCAAGCACCACCGGAAAACTCGTGATGCCAACACCGGTACCGATCAGGAAACCTGCGGTGAGGTAAAGCTCGCCGGGGGAGGTGGAGGTCCCCATCAGATAAAGCCCGAGTGCGTAAACGATGCCACCGCCAATCAGGGTTCGGGTCGTGCCAAAACGGTCCGCAATGGCACCAGCGAACGGGGCGGAAATACCCCACATCAGGTTTTGAATGGCAAAGGCCAGACCAAAGGTGGCCGCATTCCAGCCAGTATCA
>Ga0207828_100463_pt1 | contig 12573 bp, 9 predicted proteins | sample TtaePargueraPR_11_FD_187276 | JGI IMG/M metagenome (GOLD analysis project Ga0207828, IMG submission 187276) | Aerobic enrichment media microbial communities from Bioluminiscent Bay, La Parguera, Puerto Rico - Tt and P2 (3) (SPAdes) | ecosystem: Environmental > Aquatic > Marine > Unclassified ...
GGCCGCAATCTGTTCAAAAGCTTGGTGGAGGCAGCATCGTGAGTGCTAACGATTTCAACACCCCGATCACGCCGGAACTGGTCAAGGAACACGGCCTGAACGAGGAAGAGTACAAACTCGTTCTCGAAATCATGGGTCGCGAACCCAACATCAATGAACTTGGCATTTTCTCGGTCATGTGGTCTGAGCATTGCTCCTACAAGTCCTCGAAGAAATGGCTCAAAACTCTTCCGACCAAGGCTGACTGGGTCATTCAGGGGCCGGGTGAAAACGCCGGTGTGATTGATATCGGTGATGGTCAGGCTGCTGTCTTCAAGATGGAAAGCCACAACCATCCGTCCTTTATCGAACCCTATCAGGGTGCGGCAACCGGTGTTGGCGGCATCATGCGTGACGTCTTCACCATGGGCGCACGTCCGATTGCCAACCTCAATGCCCTGCGCTTTGGCGAGGCCGATCATCCGAAAACCCGTCATCTTCTGAGTGGCGTTGTCGAAGGTATCGGCGGGTATGGCAACTGCATGGGTGTTCCGACCATCGGTGGCGAAACCAACTTCCATGCATCCTATAACGGCAACATCCTGGTCAATGCGATGACCGTGGGTCTGGCCGATGCGGATAACATCTTCTATTCGGCTGCGGCTGGTATCGGTAACCCGGTTGTCTATGTCGGCTCGAAAACCGGCCGTGACGGTATCCATGGTGCAACCATGGCATCAGCCGAGTTCGATGACGACAGCGAAGAAAAGCGTCCCACCGTTCAGGTCGGCGATCCGTTCACTGAAAAGCTTCTGCTTGAAGCCTGCCTTGAACTGATGGCAACCGACATGATCGTCGCAATTCAGGATATGGGTGCGGCTGGTCTGACCTCGTCCTCGTTCGAGATGGCCTCCAAGGGCGGTGTCGGTGTCGAGCTGTGGCTTGATAAAGTCCCGATGCGCGAAGAAGGCATGACGCCCTATGAGTTGATGCTTTCTGAATCGCAGGAACGCATGCTGATGGTTCTGAAACCCGGTTGCGAAGATGCCGCCAAGGCAATCTTTGACAAATGGGAACTCGACTTTGCGGTTATCGGTATTCTGACCGACACCAAGCGCATGGTCCTGAAATGGCATGGCGACGTTGCCGGTGATCTTCCGATTGATCCGCTGGCCGAAGCATCGCCGGAATATGACCGCCCGTGGGAACCGACCCCGAAACAGGACCGTATCGATCCGGATAGCATTTCGGCCAAGGTCAGCCATGTTGAGGCGCTCAAAACCCTGATTGCGTCGCCCGACCTTGCGTCACGTCGCTGGATCTGGGAACAGTATGACCATCTGGTCATGGGCAACACCATTGTCCGTCCGGGTGGCGATGCCGGTGTCGTGCGCGTTCAGGGCACGAACAAGGGCATTGCAGCCACCACCGACTGCACACCGCGCTATGTCATGGCCGATCCGGTCGAAGGCGGCAAACAAGCCGTTGCCGAAGCATACCGTAACCTGGTTGCAACCGGCGCCAAGCCGCTTGCCATCACCGACAATATGAACTTCGGCAACCCGGAACGTCCACGTATCATGGGCCAGTTTGTTGGCGCATGTCAGGGCATCGGCGAAGCCTGTATCGCACTGGAATTCCCGGTCGTTTCGGGCAACGTGTCGCTTTACAACGAAACCAACGGCGTTGGCATCATGCCGACCCCGGCAATTGGTGGCGTTGGTGTGATTTCCGATCTGGGTCACCATGCAACGATTGGCATCAAGCGTGATGACAGTGCGCTGATCATGATCGGTGCTGCGACCGGTGAACTGGGTCAGTCGCTGTATCTCAAGACCATCGAAGGTCGCGAAGAAGGTGCACCGCCGCCGGTTGACCTCAATGCAGAAAAACGCGCCGGTACACTGGTTCGTGAACTGATTGAACTGGGTCTGGTTCGTACCTGCCACGATATTGCAGATGGTGGCCTTCTGGTCACGGTTGCCGAGATGTGCCTTGCGGGCAATATCGGTGCCGACCTGCATCTGCCGGAAGCTGGTAGCGAAATCGCATGGCTGTTTGGTGAAGATCAGGGTCGCTACGTGATCGCAACCCGCGATCCGGACAAGGTTCTCAACGCAGCAAGCAGCTCGAACGTTGCTGCGGTGATCATCGGCCAGGCTGGCGGCGATGCCGTCTCCATTGACGGTGGCGAGAAAGTGTCCCTTTCCGAACTGCGCAACCTGAACGAAGGCTGGATGCCGAACTTCATGGCAGAAGCTGTTCAGTAAGTATTACCGATTTAAAGAAAAACCCCGTCAGAGCGATCTGACGGGGTTTTTCTTTATCAACACGGAGATATGCCGTTCCGTTGTCGAGGCATGCGATTGTTCCCATATGACGAATATCAGATATCGTTGGGGGTGAGATGGCGCGGCATTACAGACCAGTTGTCTGGACTATTCTGTGGTTCATCGTCTGCAGCATGGCGGCTTTGTTGCCCGTAAGACATGCTCATGCCCTGACCATCTATGTTGATGAAGCCAATCCACCGTTTATGTATCGCAGTGACGATCAGGCAGAGGGCATCTATCCGGACATCGTTCGGGCAGTTTTCGCGCGGGCTGGCATATCGGTAAAAATTATCGCAGTTCCCTGGCGTCGCGCGCTCATGCATCTTGAAAACGGTGACGGCGGAATCGCCGGAATATACAAAAATCTTGAACGTCAAAAGAGATATGCTTTTAGCGACCCTATCCACCGCGAAGGATTGATGATCTATCGCCCCAAAACTGATTTTGCTGGCGAAAGTGACCTTGATGATCTTGAAGGCATGAGTGTCGGGGTCATTCGTGGCTGGAGTTATGGCGATGCCTTTGACAGTGCCCGCAGGGCAGGATTGTTTTCCGCATCCGAAGCAACCGGCGATGATCAGAATTTTTCGATGCTGATCAGCAAACGGATTGATGCCGTAATTGCGGTGCGCGAAGCAGGTGATATCTGGATCAAAAAGCTCCGACTTGAAGACCAGATCGTGCGCGCTGAAAGTGCCCTTTTTGAAAATCAGACCTTCATCGCCTTGAACAGACGGTCCAAAGACCTGTCAAAGATTGCACTGATCAATCGCGCTATCGCTGAAATGGTCGAAGATGGCACCTTTGACTCCATCGTCACCAACGCCCTGCGTCAGGCTATCGGGTCTGCATTTCACTAGACAAGACACCAATTCACCTGACAATTCCACCGCCTATAGTGTTGAGGAAAGTTGTTTCAAGGCATTGCTTGTGACGTCATCAGCCGGAAGCAGTGTTTCAATTGCGAGCTCAGATAACGTTACCTCGACCGGGGTTCCAAAAACTGTTGTCGTGCTGACAAAGTGCAACACACCGGCATCCGTTTTGAGGATCAGCGGAACAATCAAGCCCTTGATTGCGTCCGCCCCGGCATCATCGCCAACGGTTTTTTCCGTATTGTCGTGATCAACAGGCATGGCGTAGCGACCGGCTTCATCATGAAGTCGGATCAATTCGGGATCACCGGTCACGTCGATCTGGCGGCGGAGACGATCGAGCAGATGCGTTCGCCACTGTGCGAAATTCACCACCCGTGATGCCAAGCCGTCCGGATGGAGACTAAGGCGCAACAAGTTTACCGGCGGACGCAGAAATTCAGGATCAAGCCCCGACAGCAATAGCGGCACAATCCGGTTTGCTGCCACCATATTCCAGTGCCGATCCATCGCCAGCGCCGGATAGGGTTCATGGGCACACAAGATCCGATCAACCGCATCTCGAATGGCAGTCCCTGCATCCCCATCAAAATCATGTTCTGCATAAATTGGCGCAAACCCGGCAGAAACCAGCAACCTGTTTCTTTCGCGTAAAGGTACATCAAGGCAGTCGGCAAGATGCAGGATCATATCCCGGCTTGGCTTCGATCGTCCTGTTTCGAGAAAGCTGAGATGACGGGTCGAGATATCAGCATCCCCGGCCAGATCAAGCTGGCTCAGCCGGCGCTGTTTCCGCCATGCCTTAAGACTATTTCCAAACGCGTCATGGGTCATTGGATCGGCTGTTCTGTTTCAAAGTTTTCGCAGCCTACCACCAAGAAAAGGATTAAACATTACCTCTGAGGTAATCGTAATCATTCCCTGACCACGGCAAGGTATCGCCATCACCCGCAACCCGAAAGGTTTGAATGATGGCTGCACTTTCTTCCACCAAACTTCTGAAAACTGTTCTGATGATTGATGCTGCAACCTGCCTTGGCTTTGGGCTTTTGCTGACGGCTGGTTCCGGATGGCTTGGTCAATGGCTGGGGCTACCGGTCGACCTTCTGTTTTATGCCGGATTGATACTGTTTCCCTGCGCAGCCCTGATGGCCTTCACCGGCCGCCAACCGACACCGGGCACCGCGCTGGTTTTACTCATTATCTTGGGCAATCTGGGATGGGTTGCAGCCAGCCTTGGTGTCCTGATGATGTCGTTCATTACACCGACCGTACCCGGATACGGCTTTGTGATCCTTCAAGCAATTGCAGTTGGCATACTTGCCGTGATCGAACACCGGATGCTTGGGGCATCCAACCAGATGGCGTCGGCCTGATTGCCCCCCAAATCAAACGAAAAGGGCCGCAACGTTGCGGCCCTTTTATGTGCTTATTTGAAGCTGATCTTGGGAAACAATCCCTTTTTCTTAGGCGCCTCGGCCGGACCAACGCGTTCCTCAATCGCCGCAGCGATTTTCCCTGCAATGGCACCATAGGCCTTCGCATGTTCACCGTCGGCCTCTGTATGAACAATCGGTTTGCCTTCATCCGCACCCAGACGGATTTTAAGGTCCAGCGGGATTTCGCCAAGGAACGGTACGCCCAGCTCATCAGCGGCCTTCCGCGCCCCACCGTGATCGAAGACATGATCAACATGGCCGCATTCCGGGCATTTGTAATAGGACATGTTTTCGATCAGACCGAACACCGGCACATTGACCTTGCGGAACATGTTCAGGCCCTTTTTGGCATCCAGAAGGGCTATATCCTGAGGGGTCGAAACAATTACGGCCCCGGTGACCGGAACACGCTGCGCCATGGACAACTGAATGTCACCGGTACCCGGTGGCATATCAACCACCAGCACATCAAGATCACCCCAGTCGGTATCGCGCAGAAGCTGTTCAAGTGCGCCCATGGCCATCGGGCCACGCCAGATCACCGGTTGTTCTTCGTCAACCATAAAGCCGATCGACATGATTCGGATACCAAAGGCCGAAGGCGGGATCATTTTACCCTGATGTTCGGAGGACGGCACCGGCTTCGCATCACGAAGCCCCATCATACGCGGCAGACTCGGCCCGTAAATATCTGCATCAAGCAGGCCAACCTTGAGTCCCTTGGCAACCAGCGACAAGGCAAGGTTGACCGAGGTCGTGGATTTACCCACCCCACCCTTGCCCGAGGCAACGGTGATAATGCTGCGTACGGAGGGCAATTCGAGCGGTTTTTGTCCCGCCCCTTGCGGACGCTGTCCGGGTTGGGCCGGTCTTTCAGCTGCTGGTTGGTGCGCGGCAGACTGACTTGCAGCCGTTGGTCGTTCTGCGGTCAGGGCGACACGGGCTGTTGTGACCCCGTTCACAGAAGCAACAGCCTTTTCAGCAGCTTGGCGCAAATCTTCGAGTGCCGGTCCGCGCTTGGGATCAACCGCAATCATGACATTGACGACTTCATTATTTATATCAATGCCTTGCACCATGTCCTTGGCTGTGATTGATTTGCCGTCGACCGGGTCGATGACGCTGTCGAGTGCGGCGACAATCTGTTCACGGTTGGGCGAAGTCATATTGCGGTCTCCAAATTTTGGCTTAAGTCCGTGATCACACAGAACTTGCAGGCGCGTAACATTGTTTTGCAGGGCAAGCTGTCATATAAGGCCAGAGGGTCTGGGCTCATAAATATGATTGTAATGGCAATCGCAAGATTTGCGAAACACAAGGAAAAGCCCTTAGAGCGGGTCGGTATCCCGGTCAAGGGATTTGACGCAGGAGTTCGCAAATCTTGCGATTGTCCTTCGGATTGATCGGATAGGCACGGGCAACGTTGTCGCAAGGCATTGCAAGATAAAAATCTTCCTGTTGCCTCGCTCCGCGTATCTGCACCTGTCCAATCAACCATTGCAAACATATTTATGAGTCCAGACCCTGGTACTCGGTAAGCAAAGATAAACACCGAACGGCAAGAAGAGGAAAACACTCGATGCCTTGGAATTCACAAGGGGGCGGCGGCCCCTGGGGCGGCGGCGGAAATAACGGTGGCGGCCAGAATCCGTGGGGACAGCGTCCTTCCGGTGGTGGCGGCGGCGGAAATACGCCCCCCGATTTTGATGAAATGATTCGTAAAGGCCAGGAACGCCTGAAACGGCTGTTCCCCGGTGGTGGCGGTTACAAGGGCTTTGTCCTGATCGGTATCGCTGTGATCGGGTTGTGGCTTTTGACCGGTTTTTACCGTGTCCAGCCGGGCGAACAGGGTGTCACGCTTCTGTTTGGCAAATGGGTTGGCACCACGGGTCCGGGTCTGAACTACTTCCTGCCGGCTCCGATTGGCGAGGTCATCAAGCCGAACGTTGAACGGACGAACCAGATCGAAGTCGGTTATCGCGGCGCAGGCAATGTCACAACGGGCGGTTCGCGCGATGTGCCAGAAGAAAGCCTGATGCTGACTGGTGACCAGAACATCATCGACATTGATTATGTCGTTCAGTGGCGCATCAGCGATGCTGGCGCATATCTGTTTAATGTTCGTGATCCGGAAAACACCATCAAGCTTGCATCTGAAAGTGCAATGCGCGAGGTGATCGGGAAAACCAATCTGGAAGAGGCCCTGACTGTTGGCCGTGTCCGGGTTGAGGAACAGACCCGTACCCTGCTTCAGGAAATCATGGACGGATATGATTCCGGTATCTTTATTGCAGAAGTGAAGATGCAGAAGGTTGATCCGCCGCGTGACGTTATTGATGCCTTTAACGATGTGCAGCGTGCGCGTCAGGACCGTGATCGTTCCCAGAACGAAGCACTGGCCTATCGCAACGACATCATTCCGCGTGCAAAGGGTGAAGCTGAACGTCAGGTTCTTCAGGCCCGCGCATACAAGGACCGTGTGACGAAGGAAGCAGAAGGTGAAGCTGAACGCTTTAACTCGATCTACAATTCCTTCCTTACCGCAAAGGACGTGACCACCCGTCGTCTGTATCTCGAAACGATGCAGGAAGTCCTGGGCAAGTCCGACAAAGTGATCATCGAGCGTAATGCACAAGGGAATGGCGTCGTGCCGTACCTTCCGCTGCCCGAAGTTCAGAAACGTGCGAATGCAGGAGGCAACAACTAATGGCAAGTCCTAAACTTATTGCCGCAGGCGTCGTCGTTGTCATTGCCGCCGTGATCGGTTCTATGTGTGTCTTTACGGTCCGTCAGGACCAGCAGGCACTTGTTCTTCAGTTCGGTAATCCGGTCCATGCGGTATCCGAGCCGGGTCTGCATTTCAAACTGCCGATCCAGAACGTGGAATATTACGAGCGTCGTATTCTGGAACTTGATCCGCCGGTACAGCAGGTTCTTCTGTCGGACCAGAAGCGTGTCAATGTTGACAGCTTTGCCCGCTGGAAAATCGTTGATCCGTTGACCTTCCGTCAGCGCGCAACCAACGCTGCCAACTTCGTGCAGCTGTTTGGTCAGCGTCTGAACTCGGTTATCCGTGGTGAACTCGCACAGGCCCCGCTTGTGTCGATGCTTTCGGACAACCGTGCACAGATCATGGAAAAAATCCAGGCAACGCTGATCGATCCGGCCAAGGAATTCGGCGTCGAGCTGATTGATGTCCGTATCGGCCGTACCGACCTGCCACAGGAAACCTCGCAAGCGGTGTATAACCGTATGCGTTCTTCGCGTATTGCCGAAGCAGCCCAGCTTCGCGCAGAAGGTGAAGAGCTCAAGGCGAAAATCCAGGCAGAAGCCGACCGTGAACGCATCGGCATCATCGCCGAAGCAAACCGTCAGGCCGAAGTCCTGCGCGGTGAAGGCGACGGTCAGCGGAACGTTATCCTTGGTAAAGCCTATGGCAAGGACGCGGAATTCTTCGAATTCTATCGTTCGCTTGAAGCCTACAAAATAGCGCTTGATAACGGCTCGACCATGGTGCTTTCACCAGACAGCGAGTTTTTCCAGTACTTTAATAAGTCTGGTCCAGCGACAAGCCGCTAGACAAAACACAAGGGCGACCGGCATATTAGTCAGGTCGCCCTTTTTGTTTTCATAATTATGTCCTGCCGGCGCACCGCGTAAGGCAGGCGTTTTAAACCGCCGGAACGTCCACGCCCATGAAGGAACTTGCAACTGCTATACTTCTGGCCATCGCGCTGGAGGGCATGTTTTATTCGCTGTTTCCCGGCGGCGCGAAAAGGGTGTTGGAACTTGTTCAGGAAATCCCTGAATCGCAGTTGCGCATTGGTGGATTGGTTGCAGCCGTCGTTGCAATCGGCGCTATCTGGGCCGTTAGAACCTGGCTATAAGCCACGGGAAACCGCCATACACGGGTAAAACGCCACGATGTTGTGCCGAGAATTCCTTGATTTTTCCCAGAGCCGCCCAAATTCTGCCAAAGTCGGGGTTAATTTGATTAATTAAGCGACGGGTAAATTAAGAATCCCATCGCGCGCTGCAAAAACAGAATTACAAATACCGTGAACGCGGCAACGAACAGGATCAGACACATGCTACAAGCATTATACAACCCGGTGCGGTCGAAAGTAAGCGCAGCACTGGTGATTGTTCTCCTTGGCGTGACCAGTGTTTCGCAAATCGCGAATGCCCGCCCCGCTCCTGAAAGTTTCGCAGACCTGGCAGAAAAACTCCTGCCAAGTGTTGTGAACATCTCAACCAGCCAGATTGTCGCAGACCGCCAGGGACCTGATTTCCAGTTCCCCCCGGGTTCGCCGTTCGAAGATCTTTTCCGTGACTTCATGGATCGGAATGGTCAAGGCGGTCAGGGTGGTCAAACCCCGCAACAGCGTCGCGCAACCGCTCTTGGTTCGGGTTTTATCATCTCGGCGGATGGTTACATCGTGACCAACAACCACGTCATTGATGGCGCAGACGAGATCAGCGTGCGTCTTCATGACGGTGAAACCCTTGATGCCGAACTGATCGGTCGCGATCCGAAAACCGACGTTGCATTGCTGAAAGTCACCCCGAAAGACGATCTTCCGTTCGTTAAATGGGGCGATTCAGACAAGTCGCGTATTGGTGACTGGGCGATGGCAATCGGTAACCCGTTCGGTCTTGGTGGCACTGTGACGGCCGGTATTATTTCGGCCCGGAACCGTGACATCAATCAGGGTCCGTATGACGATTTCATCCAGACCGACGCGTCGATCAACCGTGGAAACTCGGGTGGTCCGCTGTTTAACCTTGATGGTGATGTGATCGGGATCAATAGCGCGATCTATTCCCCGTCCGGCGGTTCGGTCGGTATCGGCTTTGCCATTCCGTCGGCCATTGCCCAGGGCGTTGTCGACCAGCTCAAGGAATATGGTCGTACCCGTCGTGGCTGGCTTGGGGTTCACATCCAGACCGTCACCGAAGATATCGCTGACTCGGTTGGACTTGATAGCGCATCGGGTGCAATGGTTGCTGGCGTGTCGGACGAAAGCCCGGCCAAAAAAGCAGGCATCAAACAGGGTGACGTCATCCTGAAATTTGATGGCAAGGATGTTGAGTCCATGCGTCGCCTGCCACGTATCGTCGCCGAAACCAAAATCGGCAAGGATGTCGATGTGGTGATCTGGCGCGATGGCAAGAAACAGACCGTACAGGTCGAACTTGGCGAACTTGAAGAAGAAGTCATTGCCGCAAGCGCAACGCCTTCTGACAGCCAGGAAGCACCGGCGATTGCCGAGGCCAACATCAACGAACTTGGCATCAAGGTTGCCAATGTCGATGATACCCTTCGTAAACGTTACAACCTTGCCGAAGGTACCGAAGGCGTGATTGTGACTGACGTATCAGGTGACAGCTATGCTGCCGAAAAAGGTGTTCGCCCCGGTGACATCATCATCGAAGCGTCGCACAGCTCGGTCTCGAATGTCGAAGATGTCACCAAGGCTGTCAAAGCCGCCGTTGATGACGACAAGCGCACCATTCTGATGTTGATCGAAACATCTGCTGGCCCGCGTTACTTTGGCCTGACCCTTTCGGTTGCTGAATAAGTATCACCAACGATACTGACATGAAAAAAGGGCGACCTGCCAAGCAGGTCGCCCTTTTTCTTTGCGATGTCCCGGTGATCAGGAAACGAAATCGGCCTTGGCATAGCCCTGCAAATACAGGAGTGCTGTCAGATCACCATGATTGATGCAGATGCGTGCCTGTTCCTGAACTGACGGTTTGGCATGGAAGGCAACACCGGTCCCGGCAAGCGAGATCATCTGAAGATCATTGGCACCGTCACCGACCGCAATCGCATCATCGACCGTGATGCCCTGCTCGGCTGACAGGTTTTCAAGCGCGTCCACCTTGGCCTGACGATCAAGAACCGGTTTTTTGACCTTGCCTGTCAGTTTGCCGTCTTGTTCGATCAGAACATTGGCCTGATCATAGTCAAAACCAAGTTCAGCCCGAACTGCGCCAGTAAAGAAATCGAACCCGCCTGATACCAGTGCGGCAAAAGCCCCGTGTGCTTTCATGGTGGAGACAAGCGTTTTGGCCCCGCCGGTATATTCGACAGTTTTCCAAGCTTCTTTCAGCATCTCGGTCGACATGCCTTCAAGAAGGCCTACGCGTTCATCAAGGGCGGCTTCGAAATCAAGCTCGCCATTCATGGCGCGTGCCGTGATTGCCGCCACCCGTTCCTTGACCCCGGCAAATTCGGCGAGCTCATCAAGGGTTTCACCGGTCACCATGGTGCTGTCCATATCGGCAATCAGCAGCTTCTTGCGCCGGGTTGCGATTTTCTGGGTAACGGCATCCACACCAAGCTCGGACTCAGCAAGACTGGTATCAGCCACATCAAGCGTGATGCCATCAAAGATCAGATCACATGCCTCACCCTCGGCAAGCCAGGTCACATCCCCGACAAGGGCCCCTGCCCCGGTCAGGGCGATTGCTGCTTTATCGATGACGGACTTGGTCAACGCATTCGAATTCGGGGCGGCAATCAGGGTCAGTACCAACTTCATGGTCTGCGGGCTCCTTGGCGGAAAAGGCATTAAACAGATTTGTCGCCTTTATCCGAATTGCGCCCGACCCTGGCAAGAGAACTTTCGCGCAATCCGTCTTGTTTACGTGTTTTTTGCCGGGGTCATGTGTCCCAAATCGCTATGCCTTTGGCATCGAACCCAATAGACTGTCCGACCTTTGAATATCCGAGCTTGGAAGTGCCTTCATGTCGGCCATTAACGCCAACAGTTCCTTTGCCCCTGTCCTGATCGTTGCTGGCCCGACTGCCAGCGGGAAGTCCGCGCTTGCGCTTGATATGGCCGAAGCCTTTGACGGCGTGGTGATTAATGCTGACAGTATGCAGGTCTATAAGGAACTGCGCATCCTGAGCGCCCGCCCTGATGAAAGCGAAACCGCACGTGCACCTCATCGGCTTTATGGTGTGCTGTCAGGACGCGAAGCCTGTTCAGCGGGCAAGTGGCGCGAGATGGCCATGGTCGAGATTGCCGACTGCCATGCTTGGGGCAAGCTCCCGATCATCACGGGTGGCACGGGCATGTATCTGAACGCCCTGACCGAGGGAATCGCACCGATCCCGGATGTCCCCGCACGGATTCGCGACAGTGTTACCGCCGAACTCGAAGATCTTGGGCACGCAGCATTCTTTGAAAAGCTGGCAAAAGACGATCCGGAGACCGCCGCGACACTTGATGGCACCAATACGCAACGTCTGATTCGCGCCGCCGAGGTTTTCGCCCATACCGGTCGCGGACTGGCAGCCTGGCACAAGGAACCAGTGATCACGCCGCCTGCGAACATGAAGTTCAAAAAGCTGTGCTACATGCCGCCACGTGACATACTTTATGATCGCTGCAACCGGCGTTTTGACCTTATGATCGAACAGGGTGCAATTGACGAAGTCCGCGATTTGATTGCGCTTGGGCTTCCCGAGAGCGCCCCGGTCATGAAGGCGGTCGGCGTGCGTGAGCTTGGAGCATATCTGGCAGGCAAGATTGATCTTGCCACCGCCAAAGAGAAATCCCAGCGCGAAACCAGACGTTATGCAAAGCGCCAATTAACGTGGTTTCGTCATCAGATGACCGACAAGGAAATCATCGACGCGCAATATTCGGAAAGTTTGGCAGCAAAAATGCGTCATGATATTAACCAATTTCTGTTGACCACGCCAAAGTGAGGCGATAGGTTGGCGCTTCCCCCGCCGAAATGGCGGAAAACCGCCATTTCGGCGGATTTTTCAACTCCAATTTGAGGATAATTGGATCATGTTTCAATCACGCGGTTATCACGCGACACGTTGTTGTCGCTAAGTAAAGAGGCTCGAAAATCATGGCAGAACGTATTTTAAGTGGTTCGGAAGTAGTGTTGCAGGCCCTTGCTGATCAGGGTGTGGAAGTC
>Ga0207828_100465_pt1 | contig 12538 bp, 12 predicted proteins | sample TtaePargueraPR_11_FD_187276 | JGI IMG/M metagenome (GOLD analysis project Ga0207828, IMG submission 187276) | Aerobic enrichment media microbial communities from Bioluminiscent Bay, La Parguera, Puerto Rico - Tt and P2 (3) (SPAdes) | ecosystem: Environmental > Aquatic > Marine > Unclassified ...
AGCGGCGCCGGGCCAGCCCGGCAGCACGGATAAGACGGCGGCGGCAGCGGATGAAGTTGCGGTGTTTTTCGGGGAGGCCGCGCCGGGGCATTTCGCCTGGACGGGTGAGACGCTTTTTTACACGGGGCCGGAGGAATGGTCCTACCGGCGCATGATCTTGCATTATGCCCATCTCTGCCAGGCGGCGGGCGGGGTCGACGCGTTTCTCATCGGCTCCGAACTGCGCGGGCTAACCCAGATCAGAAGCGGGACGGGAAGCTATCCCGCTGTCGGCGCGCTGAAAACGCTGGCGGCGGACGTGCGCTCCATTCTGGGCCCTGCCACAAAAATTTCCTATGCGGCGGACTGGAGCGAATACCGGGGCCATGATGCGGGCGATGGAAGCGGCGATTTCCATTTCCATCTCGACCCGCTCTGGGCGGACGGCAATGTGGATTTCATCGGTATCGACAATTACATGCCGCTTTCCGACTGGCGGGCGGGGCCGGGGCATCTCGATGAAGAAGCGGGCGCGGCCTCGATCTATGACCTCTCTTACCTGCAATCGAACATCGAGGGCGGGGAATATTATGACTGGTATTATGCGAATGAGGCGGCCCGCGCCGCGCAGGCCCGCACGCCGATCACCGATGGCGCGTATGGCAAGCCCTGGGTCTTCCGCGCGAAAGACATAAAAGGCTGGTGGGCAAACGCGCATTATAACAGGCCGGGCGGTGTGGAGACAGGAAGCGCCACGGCCTGGGTGCCGAAATCGAAGCCCGTCTGGTTCACCGAATTCGGTGTGCCCGCCGTGGATAAGGGCACGAACCAGCCGAATGTCTTTTACGATCCGAAATCGGCGGAAAGCGCGCTGCCGTATTTTTCTTCCGGGCGGCGGGATGACTATATTCAGCGGCGCGGCATCGAGGCCACGCTGTCATACTGGGACAGCAGCTCGAACAATCCGCTCTCGCCTTCTTATGGCGGGCGGATGGTGCGGGCGGACCGGATTTTCCTTTGGACATGGGATGCGCGGCCCTGGCCCGCCTTCCCCGATATGGCTTCTGTCTGGGCGGATGCCGCGAACTGGCCGCGCGGGCACTGGCTGAACGGACGGCTCGGTGCGGCGCCGCTCGAAGCGCTGGTGCGGCGTTTGCTGGAGGAGGCGGCGTTCACGGAGGCGGACACAAGCGGCCTTGCAGGAATTGTGGAAGGCTATGTGATTGACCGCGTGATGGCGCCGCGCCAGATGCTGGAACCTTTGATGCTGGCGCATTTCTTCTCGGCCAGTGAAACGGAAGGGGTGCTGCGCTTTCAGCATTTCGCCAAAGAGGCAGAGGCGGTGCTGACGCCGGAAAGCCTGGCGCTTGCCCAGGAGGGCGGCACCTCGGGTTTCCGCCTCACGCGCGGGCAGGAAACGGAACTGCCTGCCGTGGCGAAACTCACTTATATCGATACGGATACGGACTACCGGACGGCGGCGGTGGAAGCGCGCCGCCACGGCGTGACGAGCCGCCGCGTCGCCGCAAGCAGCCTGCCCATGATGTTGCGCCAGGAAGAGGCGCAGGCCATGGCCGATATCTGGCTGCAGGATGCCTGGGTGAAGCGGGAGGAAGCGGCCTTCACCCTGCCGCCGAGCCTATTGGCGCTCGATCCCGGCGATGTGGTGCGCCTTGAACTGCCGGAGCGGACGGCCGAGTTCCGCCTCACTGCGATTGCAGATGAAGGGGCGCGCCAGGCCGACGCCGTGATGACGGAGCGCACGCTTTATGGGCCCATCAGCGCGCCGGAACGGACGCGGGAGGAAGAAGGGGCGCCGCAAACAGGCACGCCTGCAGTGGCCTTCGCAGATATTCCTTTGCTTGGCGGCGGGGACGGGCTTGGCGTGCGCGTGGCGGGTTTCGCCGATCCCTGGCCGGGCTCTTTGAGCCTTTTCAAGAGCGTGAGCGGGGAAGGCTTTTCGTTTGCGCAGGCCCTCGGCACGCCCGCCATTATGGGGCGCACACGGAGCATATTGAAACCCGGCCCCTTATGGCGCTGGGACAGGGGGGCTTCTCTGTTGGTGGAGCTGGGCGGCGGCACGCTGGAAAGCCGCGCGGAGCTTGATGTGCTGAACGGCGCAAACCTTGCCGCCATCGAGACCGCGCCCGGCACATGGGAGGTCATTCAATTTGCGGAGGCCGAACTTGCCGGCGAGCGGTTTTACCGCCTCCGCCACCTCCTGCGCGGGCAGGGCGGCAGCGAAGGTGCGATGGCGGAAACGGGCGCCGGCGCGCGCTTTCTGCTGCTGGATGGTGCGGCGATGCCCCTTGCACTCATCGATGCCGAGCGCGGCCTGCCGCTTTACTGGCGCATCGGGCCCTCGGGCCGCGCGCTTGATGATCCGGCTTTCGTGACGCAGCAACTGAGCTTCAAGGGCGTGGGCCTGCGCCCGATTTCGCCCGTTCATGCCAAAGCGCGGCGGCTCGAAGGGGGCGGGATTGCGCTTTCATGGATAAGGCGCGCGCGGGCGGGCGGGGACACTTGGGAAGGGCTTGATGTGCCGCTCGACGAAGAGGCGGAAGCTTATGAGCTGGATGTGCTGGCGGAACCGGGCGGCGCGGTGAAGCGGGTGCTGTCCGCATCCCTGCCGCACGCGCTTTATCCGCTTGAAGATCAGCTCGCCGATTTCGGCGCGGCGCCGTCTTCCCTTTCCATCCGCATCTGTCAACTCAGCCGCGCTTTCGGGCGCGGCGCAGCTTTGGAGACGACACTTCATGTCTGAGACGACGCATTTAGGGCTCCCTTACCTTGCCGCCGCGCAGGCGCAAAAACACGTCACGGTGAACGAGGCGCTGGCCCGGCTCGACGCGCTCACCCATCTCGCCGTCTTGAGCCGGGCGTTGAGCGTGCCGCCCGCGGAGCCGGAAGAAGGCGCGCGCTACATCGTGTCCACGCCTGCAAGCGGCGCCTGGGAGGGGGAGGAGGAAAAGATCGCTGCCTTCCTCGGCGGGGCGTGGAGCTTCATCGCCCCGCGGGCGGGCTTCCGCGCCTATGTGGCCGATGAAGCGCTGGAGCTGCTTTATGACGGCGGCTGGACGGTGGCAGGCGGCGGCGCGCCCATGGGGCTGTTGGGGGAGAGCGCGTCCGGCGCAGGGTTCACCGCGTCGGTGGCGGAGGTGGAGCACACGATTACGGCGGGCGCATCGAACGATACGGCCCTCCTCATTCCCGACCGCGCGGTGGTGATCGGCGTGACCGGGAAAGTGAGCGACGCCATCACCGGCGCCTCAAGCTGGTCCCTCGGCGTCGCCGCCGACCCCCAGCGCTACGGAAACGGCATCGGGGTGATGGCGGACAGCACCGTGGTCGGCGTGAGCGGCACGCCCGTGGCTTATTACGGCGCCACCCCCATCCGCGTGACGGCAGGCGGCCCGGACTTCACCGGCGGCAAAATCAAACTGGCGTTGCATTATTTCGAGGTGGGGCTGCCGGGGTGATGTCCCTTGCTCTCATCCCCTCCAGATGTCACCCCGCGACTTGATCGCGGGGTCCACGCGCCTGTCAGCCTGGCAAGGGCCGACGGGAGGCGGGAGCATGGATAGCTGGCCCGCTTCTTTATATGCCGCGCCGCCAATGGATCCCGCGATCAAGTCGCGGGATGACAGTGGTGTATGTGAATGCACTGGAACAAAGTTCTTGATTTGTTCTCATTCATAGAATAAATTCCTAAAACTGGATCACCTGACAACCAAGGGAGCGGACCATGCGGCCTGGAACGGACGCGTTTGGGGCGGAGGCATTTGAGCGGGGCGGTTTTTCTGCGGGTGCGGAGGCGGCGGACGGGCCGCGGCGCCGGGATGTGCGGCTGCTGGCGGCGGCGCTCGCCTTCTGGGCCGCGGGCGAGGGCGAAGAGGGCATGGCGGCGATTGCCGCGGCGATCCGCAACCGGCTGGATTGGGCCCGCGCCTATCGCCGGGCCACGGGCCGGCCGCATCTGCTTTATGGCGACGGCTCGCTGATTGCGGTGCTGGCAAGCCTCGGCCTCACCCCGCCCGGGCCGGAGCGGGCGGAACTGTGCCTCCTGCTCGCCGATGCCGCGCTGGCCGGGCGGCTGATCGACCAGACCGGCGGCGCGACGCAGTTTCATGAGCACAAGCAAGAGCCCGCCTGGGCACAGCGCGCCGTGCCCCGCGCCATGGTGGGCTCCCATGTGTTCTATGCCCGAGCGGAAGAGGCGGCGGCGCTTTATCCCGTGCCGGGAAAGGCAGGATAGGAAGGCTTTGTTTTGCGGCTTTGACGGCTGGCGGCAAGCTAAGAGCAAGGCACTGCTTTTTGGCCTTTTTCGGCTGTCACCCCGGGCTTGTCCCGGGGTCCAAGCAGCTTTGCCGCTTGTTGTGAGCCCCTTTGGACCCCGGCACGGGGGCCGGGGTGACAGCTTTTATGTGTTGAGAGGCAATGCGCCTCTTAAGTTCTGTTTCCGCAAACTGCACCAGACAGCATTTCAGGAGGGAGGAACCACCTAAAGGCACCCAAGGAGGTTCCATGTCTGCTTTGTTCGATACGATCCCGATGTTCTTTCAGCTTCTGCCGGAGCTGATGTCCGGCCTGTTCTCCGTGGTGGGGGCGGCCTCGGCGGTGACGGCGCTCACTCCCTCGCCCAAGGATGACCGGTGGGTGACGCGGATCTACAAGATTTTGCAGGTCATCGCGCTCAATATCGGCCACGCGGGAGAGAAGCCGCGCAGATAAACGCTTTATACGTCATATTTTTTAGTCGTTTTTTGCAGATTGCATTTATTTTTGCTTAAAACCTTGCGCTTAGGATGTGTCATGGCGCTTCATGTGGGAGCGTCTCTACTCGTGCAACCTGTCCTCCGGGAGGGCGCCATGACGCAGCGCATGATTTTCTTTCCTCAGCGCCGCCGCGTAAACGGCAAGGCGCTCGCCGTATCGGTCTTTCTGCTGACCTTGAGCGCGCTTTCTTTCGTCGCGGGCCTCAAGGCCGGGGTGGAATATTCAAGCTCCTTGAGCGCGAACGTTCCTTTCCTTTCCGTGCAGACCGCATCGGCAGAGCTTTAAGAAAACAAACGGGATAAGGCGAAGGCCGGTTTCCCGCGTCCCTTTTTCACGCGCCTTTGAGCGCGGCTGCTTCCTCCCTTGTTATCCTCCCATCCTCCGGCCATGATCCCCCGCATCTCGAATTCAGGCGGCGGGGGAAAAGATGGATCTCAGACTTTCAGGCAAGCGCGCTTTCGTGAGCGGCGCGGAACGCGGCACCGGCTCGGTGATTGCCGGAGCACTGGCGCGTGAAGGCGTGCGCGTGGCGCTGCATGGGTTTTCCCGCGAAAAAGCGGAAGGCGAGGCAAAGCGCCTGAAAGACGAAGGTCTGGATGCCGTGGCGGTGGCCGGTGACATTTTGAATGATGACGGCGCGCAGGCCGCATTCGATGAAGCGATGGACGTGCTGGGCGGGCTCGACATTCTCATCAACAATTATGGCGTGGCCGACGGCAAGAAATGGGCAAGCGCGGAAACGGATGCCTGGGAAGAGTCTTACAATCACAATGTGCTTTCCGCCGCGCGGCTGATCCGCCTGGCCACGGGCCCGCTGAAAGAGGCCGGTTGGGGGCGCATCGTCAATCTCGGCACCATCGGCACGACAAACCCCGCCGCCGAGCGCCCGCATTATTATGCCGCCAAGGGCGCCATGGCCGTGATGACGGCCAGTCTCGCCAAGGACCTTTCCGAAACCGGCATCACGGTCAATCTCGTCAGCCCCGGCCTTATCCGCACGGCTGAAGTGGAGGCGTGGATTCGCCGCATGGGCGAAAAACGCGACTGGGAAGGGCCCTGGGAAAAACTCGAAGCCGAAGCCGTCAAACTCTTCGGCGGCAACCTGACCGGGCGCATCGCCACCCGCGAAGAAGTGGCGGATGCCGTTGCGTTTCTCTGCTCGCCGCGCGCCGATTCCATCAATGCGGTGAACCTGCGCATCGATGGCGGCACGACCGCGCTGATGGCATAAAAGAGATTGACCTTGCGGCAACTTGCGCGGGCCTGACGCTTGCGTCAGATTGCGCGGGGCCTATATGCCCCAAAAAGGAAAACAGCCGCTGAGGGAGGCGGAAGCATGCAGGAATTCCGGTTCGATCTATGCACCTTGCCGCCGGAGGCGGAAGAGTTGCGCAAAGAGATCCGCGCCTTTCTGGCGGAGGAAATGACGGATATTCCCGCCGTTACGCGCGCGCAGACCTGGATGGGCTTTGACGCCGACTTCTCGCGCAAGATGGGCGAGAAGGGCTGGATCGGCCTCACCTGGCCGAAGAAATATGGCGGGCATGAGCGCACGGCCTTCGACCGTTATGTGATGCTGGAAGAAATGCTGGCAGCGGGCGCCCCCGTCGGCGCGCACTGGATTGCCGACCGCCAGAGCGGACCGCTGCTTCTCAATTTCGGCACCGAAGAACAGCGCCAGATGCTGCTGCCGAAAATTGCCAAGGGCGAATGCTTCTTCTGCATCGGCATGAGCGAACCCGATTCCGGTTCTGACCTGGCCGCCACGCGCACCCGCGCGGAAAAGGTGGAAGGCGGTTACAAGGTCAACGGCACCAAGCTCTGGACCTCGAACGCGCACAAGGCGCATTACATGATTGCGCTTTTCCGCACGGGCTTCGATCCCGACAACCGCCATGCGGGGCTGACGCAGTTCCTCGTCGATCTGTCCACCCCCGGCATCACCATCCGCCCGATCAAGGACCTGGCGGGCAATGCGCATTTCAATGAAGTGGTGTTTGAAGATGCGTTTGTGCCGGAGAACATGCTGGTGGGCGCGGAAGGCACGGGCTGGCAGCAGGTGACAGCGGAGCTTGCTTATGAGCGCTCCGGCCCTGAGCGGTATCTTTCAAGCTACCTTCTTCTGCAGGAGACCATCCGTGAGCTGAAGAAGAAGGGTGACGCCTCGGCGGATGCGGAGATCGGCCGTCTTATCGCGGAACTTGTGACGCTGCGCCAAATGTCGCTTTCCGTGGCAGGCATGCTGGAAGCGGGCGAGAACCCGGCACTGGAAGCCTCGGTCGTGAAAGACCTTGGCGCGATTTACGAGCAGGGCATGCCGGTCAAAGCGCATGAGCTGACCGGCGGGGAGCCTTTGATCGAAGGCGGCAGCGACTATGAAGAAGTGATGGGCTATCTCACGCAAGTGGCGCCTTCCTTCTCCCTGCGCGGGGGCACGCGCGAAATCCTGCGCGGCATCATCGCCCGCGGTCTGGGCCTCCGGTAAGGGCGGGAGAAAAGAAAATGAACGAGTTGCAGACCATTCTGGCCGACACCGCGAACCGTCTTTTTGCAGAGAAAGTGACGCGCAAGGTTCTCGAAGCCGCGGAGGAAGGCAATTTTCAGGACGGCCTCTGGCAGGCGGTGGAAGAAAACGGCCTCACCCGCGTGCTGGTGCCCGAAGCGCAAGGCGGTGCAGGCGCGGGCTGGGCGGATGCTCATATCGTGTTGAAAGCGGCAGGCAAACATGCCGCTCCCGTGCCGCTCGCGGAAACCATTCTGGCGGGTTGGCTGCTTGCGAAAGCAGGCATTGAAATGCCGGACGGGCCGGTGACGCTGATTGGCGAAGGCGTTTCCATCGACAGGGGCACGCTGAAAGGCGAAGCGGCCCGTGTGCCTTATGCGCGCAACGCCCCCCATGCGGTGGTGGTGCGTCCGCGCGCCGACGGCAATTCCACCAAGATTGCGCTCAGCAAGCTGGCCGATGCGAAGATTGTGGAAGACAAGAACCTGGCCCGGGAAGCGCGGGACACGGTGCGCTTTGAGGGCGCCGACGCGCTGGAAAGCGGCGAGGTGCCCGAAGTGGTGGACCTTAAACTTTGGGGCGCGCTCATCCGCGCAGCGCAGATGGGCGGTGCGCTCACAAGCGTTCTCGAGCAGTCGGTGAATTATGCGCTGGAGCGCAAACAGTTCGGCAAGCCCATCAGCAAGTTTCAGGCGATCCAGCAGCAGCTTGCGGTTTTGAGCACCCATGCGGCCGCGGCGAATGTGGCCGCTGCCCATGCCTGCGCCGCCGCCGACAAGGGCGAGGCGCGCTTTGAAATTGCGGCGGCGAAGGTGCGCGCGGATGAAGCGGCGAACATCGCGCCGGGCATTGCCCATCAGGTGCATGGCGCCATCGGCTTTACCTATGAGCATTCGCTGCACTTCGCCACGCGGCGCCTTTGGAGCTGGCGCGCGGAATATGGCAGCGGCCGAGACTGGGCGAAAGAACTCGGCCGCGCCGCCATCGAACGCGGCCCCGACGCGCTTTGGCCTTATGTGACGGCGCGATGAGCCGGAACGGATTGAAACCGGACTTATAAGAAGAGGTAACCCCCATGAATGTTTCCGAAGCGCTCGACACGCGCATTTCCTGCCGCGCTTTTCTCGACAAACCGGTGGAGCCTGAAAAGCTGCGCAAGGTGCTGGAGATGGCAAAGCGCGCGCCCTCCGGCGGCAATTTGCAGCCCTGGCATGTCTGGGTGCTGGGCGGCGAAAAACTGCAGAGCTTCAAGGACCTGATTGCCGAGAAGATGAAGACGGCGCCCACAGGCGAGGGCACGGAATACGATATCTATCCGCGCGATCTGAAGGACCCTTACAAGACCCGCCGTTTCCAGTGCGGTGAGGACATGTATGCGACGCTGAACATTCCCCGCGAGGACAAGGCGGGCCGTCTCATGCAGTTCGCCAACAATTTCCGCCTCTTCGATGCGCCCGTCGCGCTCTTCTTCGCCATGGACCGGCAGATGGGCTATGGCCAGTGGGCCGATCTTGGCATGTTCATGCAATCGCTCATGCTGGCGGCGCGCGAGGAAGGCCTGCACACCTGCGCCCAGGAAGCCTGGGCCATTTGGCACAAGACGCTGGGCGAGGTGCTGGATATTCCTGATGACATGATGCTCTTCTGCGGCATGGGGCTGGGCTATATGGACGAAGGCGCCCAGATCAACACCCTGCGCACCCGCCGCGCCGATCTTGACGAATTTGTCGTGTTTGACGGGATTTAACCTGTTCTTTGCCGCCGTCCCTGGAAAGCGGGGACGGCGGCGCAAGGCGGCGCTCCATTCCCCCTTGCTTAAAGCCTTTCCCTCCCCAAGACTGAACGGCATGAAGACAGTACATTCATGCCCCATTCACGCGGCGCGCGGTAGAACGTGTGTCATGATGAAGCGATTTGGCATATCCGGCTTTGTATTGGCTGCCTTGTTGAGCGTCGGCGTTCTCGCCGGAAGCTCGGCCGGCGCCGATGTTTTCCGGTCGCAGTGGGCGAACCCGCATGCGGGGCAGGATGCCGCGCGCGATGGGGTGCGCTCCGGCCGGTTGATGTCGCTCGATGCGGTATTGCGCAAGGTGCAGGCGCAAGTGCCGGGGCGGCTTCTCGATGCCGAGCTGCAGGATGGCCGCTCGCCCGTTTACCGCATCAAGATGCTTTCGCCCGATGGCGGCGTGGTGCATGTGACGGCGGATGCGCGCAATGGGCAGATTTTGCGTGTTCAAGGCCGGTAGGCTGATCCAGGTGGCAGGCCCCTGAAGGCAGAAAGCGAGATGGGAGAAGGACGATGAGACTGCTGGTTGTAGAAGACGACGAGACCTTGTGCCGCCAACTCCGTCAGGCGCTGGAAGATTCGGGCTATGTGGTCGATGTCGCCCATGATGGCGAGGACGGGCATCACCTGGGCGAGACGGAACCTTATGACGCGGTGATCCTCGATCTCGGCCTTCCGGAAATGGACGGCGTGACGGTGCTGGAAAAATGGCGCCGGGCAGGGCGCGATTTCCCGGTGCTCATTCTCACCGCGCGCGAGCGTTGGTCCGACAAGGTGGAGGGCTTTGATGCAGGCGCAGATGATTATGTGACCAAGCCTTTTTATACAGAAGAAGTGCTGGCCCGTGTGCGCGCGCTCCTGCGCCGCGCGGCAGGGCACGCCACCAGCGAGCTTGAATGCGGCGATCTGCGCGTTGATACGCGTTCGGCAAGGGTCACCATGAAGGGCGAACCCATAAAGCTCACCTCGCTCGAATACCGGCTTCTGGCTTATCTGATGCACCATCAGGGCAAGGTGGTTTCGCGCACGGAACTCGTCGAACATCTCTACGATCAGGATTTCGACCGCGACTCCAACACGATTGAAGTTTTTGTCGGGCGGTTGCGCCGTAAACTCGGCAAGGATGCAATCGAAACGGTGCGCGGCCTCGGCTACCGCCTGGCATTGGCCCAAGATGCGGCTTGATAGTCTTTCAGCGCGCCTGATCATTGCCGCCACGGTGTGGATCGGCATTTTTCTCGTTGCCGGCGGCTTCGGGCTGACTTCCCTTTTCAGCGGCGCGGCGGAACGCGCTTTCGACCGCAATCTGGCCGTCATGCTGGACGGGTTGGTAGCAGCGACGGAGCTGGACGAAGAGGGCGGTCTCGTTCTCCAGCGCACGCCGGCCGAAACCCGGTTCGACCGCGCTTATTCGGGCTGGTACTGGCAGGTCACGCCGCTCGGCTTTCCCGGCGGCGCCAACGCGCCGGAGATGACAGACGAGGCGGTGAACGACAACGGCACCATGCGTTCGCGTTCGCTCTGGGATGTAAGCTTCAGCGCTGAAGCGCTGTCAGGGCTTGTGGCGGATGAGGAAGGCGGGCTGCGCCGCGGCTATATAGACGGGCCGCAAGGCCAGCGCCTGCGGGTACTTGAGCGCCGCCTTGCCTTGCCGGAAAGCCCCCGCGTCTTTTCCTTCGCCTTTGCCGCGGACACGGCTGATCTTTCCGCTGAAATCTCCCGCTTCAACAGTTTCGTGATTGCAGGGCTCGTCACACTGGGGGCAGGGCTGGTGGTTGCGCTCGTCATTCAGGTGCGCTTCGGCCTGCGCCCGCTCGACAATGTGCGCACCTCGCTGCGCGACATCCGAACGGGAAAGGAAACCCGGCTGCGCGGAGATTTCCCCGCTGAAATCCGCCCGCTGGCCGAAGAGCTGAACAGCCTGCTCGATTACACGACCGACGTGTTGACGCGCGCACGTACCCATGTGGGCAATCTGGCTCATGCGCTCAAAACCCCCTTGAGCGTGCTGACCAATGAAAGCCGCGCGAAAGACGGGCCCTTTGCCGAGCTGGTGGGGCGTGAAGTCATGACGATGCGCCATCAGATTGACCATCACTTGTCACGTGCCCGCGCGGCGGCCTCCGTGCAGGTGCTGGGCGCCAACACGCCGCTTGAACCCGTCATTGAGCGTCTGGAGCGCACGCTTGCACGTATTTATATCGGCAAGGATCTGCGCATCGAAACCGACTGCGAGGAAGACCTTTCCTTTCGCGGCGAAGAGCAGGACGCGGAAGAGCTGATCGGCAATCTTCTCGACAATGCCTGCAAGTGGGCGGTGCGGCGCGTGAAGGTGAAAGCGGTGCCCATGCCAGGCACGCCGGACAAGATCGTTCTGACGGTCGATGATGACGGGCCTGGCCTTGCGCCGGAAGAACGGGAGAAAGTCATCGCCCGCGGCCAGCGGCTGGATGAGCGCAAACCCGGTTCCGGTCTCGGTCTTTCCATCGTGAGCGATATCGCCGGACTCTATAAGGGTGAGTTCGTGCTTGAGGAAAGCCCGCTTGGGGGCTTGCGCGCCCGCATCGTTCTGCCCCGCGCGGAAAGCCACTGACCGGTTTTGCAAAATGCAAAAAGCCGGAAAGAGCGGCGAACCTCTCATTGTCTTTCGACGTTCATGGGGATGAAATCTTTGAACTCTCGCCGCGCATGGGCAGGCATTTGAAGGGAGGTATCTCCTATGAGAATTGGGAAATATGCAGCTATTGGTTTGATCGCGATCTCAACGGGCCTTGCCGGCTGCGCCAATTCCGGCATGGGGCCGAAGCAGACCGGCGGCACCGTGCTTGGCGCGATTGGCGGCGGCCTTCTCGGCTCGCAAATTGGCGGCGGCTCCGGCCAGTTGATCGCAACGGGCGTCGGCACGCTTCTGGGCGCGGCCATCGGCTCCAGCGTCGGTCAGAGCCTTGATCGCGCAGACCAGGCCTATCTTGGACGCGCTTCGCATCAGGCTTTTGACACGGGCACGACCCAGCGCTGGGAAAACCCGGAATCGGGCAACTACGGGGTGGTCAATCCCGGCCCCGGCTATCAGTCGAACAGCGGCTATTGCCGGGAATATGAGCAGACGATCTATGTCGATGGCCAGCCGCAGCAGGCAAAAGGCACCGCCTGCCGCCAGCCCGATGGCAGCTGGAAACTCGTCTAAGACGCACCAGCCTTTCTGCTGAAAAAGCCGCCCCGGACATGCGCCGGGGCGGTTTTGTTTTGGCCGGGGCGTGTAATCTGAACGCCAGATGAATTTGCCATTCAGGCCCGGCATAGGCGCGGCCCGCTAGTCTTTCCTCACGATGCAATGAAGCATGGAAAGGACAGGGTGTGATGATGCGCGTTCTTAAAATTGCAGCCGTGGGCGCTTTGGCTCTTTCGCTCGGCGCTTGCGCGAATACGGGCATGGGCCCGAAACAGACCGGCGGCGCCGTGCTTGGTGCGATTGGCGGCGGTCTTCTCGGCTC
>Ga0207828_100466_pt1 | contig 12538 bp, 24 predicted proteins | sample TtaePargueraPR_11_FD_187276 | JGI IMG/M metagenome (GOLD analysis project Ga0207828, IMG submission 187276) | Aerobic enrichment media microbial communities from Bioluminiscent Bay, La Parguera, Puerto Rico - Tt and P2 (3) (SPAdes) | ecosystem: Environmental > Aquatic > Marine > Unclassified ...
GGAAGTGGAGCTGATCGCGCCGATCGCGATGGAAGAAAAGCTGCGCTTCGCTATCCGTGAAGGCGGCAGAACCGTCGGCGCAGGCGTCGTCTCCGCCATCATCGAGTAAGTGTTCCCAGCGGATGCCTCCGGGCATCCGCACCTAACGGGCAGGCATCAGGAAAAAGCCATGCAAAGCCAAAATATTCGCATCCGGTTGAAGGCGTTCGATCATCGTATTCTCGACACCTCGACCAAGGAAATCGTGAATACCGCAAAGCGCACGGGCGCTCAGGTGCGCGGGCCTATTCCGCTGCCGACCCGTATCGAAAAGTTCACCGTTCTTCGCGGTCCGCACGTGGACAAGAAGAGCCGCGAGCAGTTCGAGATCCGCACGCACAAGCGGGTTCTCGACATTGTCGATCCGACCCCGCAAACGGTCGATGCGCTTATGAAGCTCGATCTGGCTGCCGGTGTTGATGTTGAGATCAAGCTCTAAGGGCGAGATTTCGGATTAGAAAAAGGATTTCGGACCCATGCGCTCCGGAGTGATTGCACAAAAAGTGGGGATGACCCGCGTATTCACCGAAGATGGCCGGCACGTGCCGGTGACTGTTCTTCGCCTGGATAACTGTCAGGTTGTTGCCCAGCGTACGCACGACAAGCATGGCTATACGGCTGTCCAGCTCGGCGCTGGCCGCGTGAAGCCCAAGAATGTGACCCGCGGTTTGCGCGGCCACTTCGCGGTTGCTCATGTCGAACCCAAGCGCAAGGTCGCGGAGTTCCGTGTGAGCGCTGATAATCTTATCGATATCGGCGCGGAGATCACGGCGGACCATTTCGTGGCTGGCCAGAAGGTGGACGTGTCCGGCACGTCGATCGGTAAGGGCTTTGCTGGGGCGATGAAGCGGCATAATTTCGGTGGCCTGCGGGCATCGCACGGTGTGTCCATCAGCCACCGTAGCCACGGTTCGACGGGTCAGTGCCAGGAGCCGGGCAAGGTCTTCAAAGGCAAGAAGATGGCCGGTCATATGGGTTCGATCCGCGTGACCACGCAGAACCTCGAGATCGTTCAGACGGATGCAGAGCGCGGCCTCATTCTCGTGCGCGGCGCCGTGCCGGGTTCGAAAGGCGGCTGGGTGTTCCTGCGGGATGCCATCAAGCAGCCGCTGCCTGAAGGTGTGCCCACGCCGGCCGCGATCCGCGCTGCAAATGATGCAAAGGCGGAAGCGCCTGCCGCTGAAGCAGCGCCCGCAGCTGAAGAAGAGAAGGGTGAAGAGTGATGAAGGCGGATGTAACGACGCTTGAGGCCAAACAGGCCGGCACGGTCGATCTGCCGGAGGATCTCTTCGGTCTCGAACCGCGCGCGGACCTTTTGCACCGCATGGTGAACTACCAGCTCGCCAAACGGCAGGCTGGAACGCATAAGTCCAAGAACCGCTCTGAAATCACGGGCAGCACGCACAAGATCGTGCGCCAGAAGGGTTCGGGCGGGGCGCGTCACGGCAACAAGAAAGCGCCGCAGTTCCGCGGCGGCGGCAAGGCCTTCGGGCCGGTGGTTCACAGCCACGCGATTGCCATGCCGAAGAAGGTGCGCGCACTGGCCCTGCGCCATGCGCTGTCGGCCAAGGCGGCTGCCGGTGAGCTGGTGATCCTCGAGGATGCCAAGGCGGCCGCACCTAAGACGGCGGAACTTCGTTCGGCTTTCGGTAAGCTCGGTCTCAGCTCCGCGCTGATCGTGGACGGGCCGGAGCTCGACGAAAACTTCGCGCTCGCCGCGCGGAACATTCCTGCCGTGGACGTGCTGCCGGTTCAGGGCATCAACGTTTATGACATTCTGCGCCGCGGCAAGCTTGTGCTGACCAAAGCGGCGCTTGAGAGCCTGGAGGCGCGGTTCAAATGAGCAACGTGAAGCATTACGACACGATCGTTGCGCCGCTGATCACCGAAAAGGCGACCATGGCGGCCGAGCAGAACCAGGTGATTTTCCGGGTTCCGCTGCACGCGACCAAGCCGGAAGTGAAGGACGCGGTTGAAGCGCTCTTCGACGTGAAGGTGAAAGCGGTCAACACGCTGCGCCAGAAGGGCAAGACGAAGCGGTTCCGCGGCATTGTTGGCCGCCGGAGCGACTTCAAAAAGGCAATCGTGACGCTCGAGGAAGGTTACTCGATCGACGTGACGACGGGCCTTTAAGGATTAGGGAAGCGCGAGAAGATGGCACTCAAGAGCTACAAACCTACAAGCCCGGCGCAGCGCGGACTCGTTCTGGTCGACCGCAATGGGCTCTGGAAGGGCAAGCCGGTCAAGACGCTGACCGAAGGCCTGACGAAAAAGGGCGGCCGCAACAATGCTGGCCGCATCACGGCGCGGCGCATCGGCGGCGGTCACAAGCGCTCCTACCGCATCGTGGACTTCAAGCGCCGCAAATTCGATGTGGCAGCGACGGTCGAGCGGCTTGAATACGACCCGAACCGCACCGCGTTCATCGCGCTGATCAAGTATGAGGATGGGGAGCTTTCCTACATCCTCGCGCCGCAGCGCCTTGCGCCTGGCGACAAGGTTATTTCGGGCGAGCGTGTGGACGTGAAGCCGGGCAATGCGATGCCGCTTTCGAGCATCCCTGTCGGCACGATCATCCACAATGTGGAAATGAAGCCCGGCAAGGGCGGCCAGCTGGCGCGTTCGGCAGGCACCTATGCGCAGCTCGTGGGCCGCGACCAGGGTTATGCCATTCTGCGCCTTGGCTCCGGTGAACAGCGCCTGGTGAGCGGTCAGTGCATGGCGTCGATCGGCGCGGTGTCCAACCCGGACCAGACGAACGTGACGCTCGCAAAGGCCGGCCGCAAGCGCTGGATGGGCAAGCGTCCTTCGGTGCGCGGTGTTGCCATGAACCCGATCGATCACCCGCATGGCGGCGGTGAAGGGCGTACTTCGGGCGGCCGTCACCCTGTGACCCCCTGGGGCAAGCCGACAAAGGGTAAGAGAACCCGGTCGAACAAGGCGACGGACAAGTTCATTGTCCGCAGCCGTCACCAGCGCCGGAAGTAAGGAATACGGATTATGACTCGTGCTGTTTGGAAAGGCCCGTTCGTTGACGGCTACCTCCTGAAGAAGGCCGATACGGTCCGGGATGGCGGTCGCAAGGAAGTGATCAAAACCTGGAGCCGCCGCTCAACGATTCTGCCGCAGTTCGTCGGCCTGACGTTCGGTGTCTACAACGGTCAGAAGCACATTCCCGTGCTCGTGAGCGAAGATATGGTTGGGCACAAGCTCGGTGAATTCGCGCCGTCGCGCACCTATTACGGTCACACCGCGGACAAGAAAGCGAAGAGGAAGTAAGCGATGGGTAAGCCGTCGAAAGAACGCACGCTCGCCGATAACGAGGCGAAAGCCATCGGCCGGATGCTGCGGGTTAGCCCTCAGAAGCTGAACCTCGTGGCCGCCATGATCCGCGGCAAGAAAGTGGAGAAGGCGCTGAACGATCTCGCTTTCTCGCGCAAGCGGATTGCCGTGGATGTGAAGAAGGTTCTGGCAAGCGCCGTGGCCAATGCCGAAAACAACCATGACCTCGATGTCGATGAGCTTGTGGTGGCGGAAGCTTATGTGGGCAAGAACCTGGTGATGAAGCGCTGGCGCCCCCGTGCGCGGGGCCGTGTGGGCCGCATTCAGAAGCCGTTCTCGCAAATTACGATTGTTGTCCGGCAAGTCGAGGAGTCTGCCTGATGGGTCATAAAGTCAATCCAATCGGTCTGCGCCTCGGCATCAACCGCACGTGGGATTCCCGCTGGTTCGCCGATGGCCGTGAATATGGCACCCTTCTGCACGAAGATATCCGCATCCGCGAATATCTGCAGAAGGAGCTGAAGCAGGCCGGTGTTTCGAAGGTCGTTATAGAGCGTCCGCACAAGAAGTGCCGCGTGACGATCCACACCGCCCGTCCGGGCGTGGTGATCGGCCGCAAGGGCGCCGACATCGAGCGTCTCCGCCGTAAGGTTGGTGAGATGACGGCATCGGAAGTGCACCTGAACATTCTTGAAGTGCGCAAGCCCGAGATCGATGCGACGCTGGTTGCCGAGAATATCGCACAGCAGCTTGAGCGCCGTGTGGCGTTCCGCCGGGCGATGAAGCGGGCCGTCCAGTCTTCCATGCGCCTTGGCGCCGGCGGCATCCGCATCAACTGTGCGGGCCGTCTGGGCGGTGCAGAAATCGCGCGCACGGAATGGTACCGCGAAGGCCGCGTGCCGCTGCACACGCTGCGTGCTGATATCGATTACGGCGTTGCAACCGCGCACACGGCTTACGGCACGATCGGTATCAAGGTTTGGATCTTCAAGGGCGAGATCCTGGAGCACGATCCGATGGCTCAAGAGCGCCGCGCGCTCGAGGGCGGTGACGGCGGCCGCCGCCGCGATGCCAACTGATTGACCGGCAAAGCGGGCTAGAAACGAGAGAGTTTGAAAGATGCTGCAACCGAAGCGCACAAAATTCCGCAAGGCGCATAAAGGCCGCATTCATGGTGTGGCGAAGGGGGGCACGGACCTCAACTTCGGCGCTTATGGATTGAAGGCCATGGAGCCGGAGCGGATCACGTCCCGGCAGATCGAAGCCGCCCGCCGTGCCATCACGCGTCACATGAAGCGTGCTGGCCGTGTGTGGATCCGGATTTTCCCGGATGTCCCGGTGTCGAAGAAGCCGACGGAAGTTCGCATGGGTAAAGGTAAAGGTTCGCCGGAATACTGGGCGTGCCGGGTGAAGCCGGGCCGCATCATGTTCGAGATCGACGGCGTGCCGCATGACATCGCGGAAGAAGCGCTCAAGCTTGCGGCGGCGAAGCTGCCGATCAAGACGCGTTTCGTGAGCCGTCCAGGTGAAGGCGCTTGATGGGGACGGTTGTCCCTGCGGGTTTAAAGAGAGGATGAGGCCATGAAGGCCAGCGAGCTGAAAGATATGACGCCGGACCAGCTTTCCGATGAGCTGGTGAAGCTTAAGAAAGAGCAGTTCAATCTGCGCTTTCAGGCGGTAAGCGGGCAGCTTGAGAAAACCGTCCGCGTGCGCCATGTGCGCAAGGATATTGCGCGGATCAAGACACTCCAGCGCGAGCGTGCGCTGCAAGAAGGCAAGGAGTAAGCCCCATGCCGAGAAGAATTCTGCAGGGCACCGTCGTCAGCGACAAGAACGAGAAGACCGTGGTCGTGAATGTGGAGCGCCGCTTCACCGATCCGGTCATGAAGAAGACCGTGCGCCGGTCCAAAAAGTACCATGCGCATGACGAAAGCAATTCGGCGAAGATGGGTGAGATGGTTCGCATTCGCGAGTGCCCGCCGATCTCGAAGAAGAAGCGTTGGGAAGTTATTCGAGACGAAGCCTGAAACCCGGCAACGGGTATCCGGTCTCTCGCTTTAAGGTGAAGGGCAGGCAGCCATGATTCAGATGCAGACGAACTTGGATGTCGCGGACAATTCAGGCGCTCGTCGCGTTCAGTGCATCAAGGTGCTGGGCGGTTCGAAGAGAAAATACGCCGGCATTGGCGACATCATTGTGGTCAGCGTAAAGGAAGCAATTCCCCGCGGCCGTGTGAAAAAAGGCGACGTGATGAAAGCCGTGGTGGTTCGCACCGCGAAGGACATCCGCCGCGCTGACGGAAGTGTTATCCGTTTCGACCGCAACGCTGCGGTGCTGATTAACAACCAGGGCGAGCCTGTTGGCACGCGTATCTTCGGCCCGGTAACGCGCGAGCTGCGCGCCAAGAGCCACATGAAGATCGTTTCGCTCGCGCCGGAGGTGATCTGATGGCTGCGAAAATCAAAAAGGGCGACAAAGTCATCGTCCTGACCGGTAAAGACAAGGGTAAAGAAGGCCAGGTCATTGGCGTCTTCCCGAAGGAAGAGCGCGCGCTGGTGCAGGGCGTCAACATGGTCACGCGCCATGAGAAGCCCTCGCAGGTGAGCGCCGGCGGTCTGAACCGCCGTGAAGCGAAAATTCAACTGTCGAACCTGGCTGTGGTCGATCCGAAGACCGGCAAGGCGACGCGGGTTGGTTTCAAGACGCTGGATGACGGCCGCAAGGTTCGTGTTGCCAAGGCGTCGGGAGAAGTGATCGATGGCTGACGCACAGTACACGCCGCGGATGAAGCAGCTTTATGACGACAAGATCCGCACGTCGCTTCGGGAGCAGTTCAAATATGCGAACGTCCATGAAGTGCCGCGCCTGGACAAGGTCGTGATCAATATGGGCGTCGGCGAAGCTGTCGCCGATAAGAAGAAGATGGAAGCGGCTGTGGCCGACCTCGCTGCGATCTCCGGCCAGAAGCCGGTTGTGACCAAGGCGAAGAAGTCCGAAGCCGGCTTCAAGATCCGCGAAGAAATGCCGATCGGCTGTAAAGTCACGCTCCGCCGCACCCAGATGTATGAGTTTCTGGACCGGTTGGTGACCATCGCGCTGCCGCGCGTTCGTGACTTCCGCGGCCTGAACGGCAAGAGCTTCGACGGTAACGGCAACTACGCGATGGGTCTTCGCGAGCACATCGTTTTCCCGGAAATCGACTATGACAAGGTCGATGAAGTGCGCGGCATGGACATTATCGTCTGCACGACGGCACGCACGGACGACGAAGCTCGGGAACTCCTGAAGGGGCTGAATTTCCCCTTCACCAAATAATTTTCCACACGGGTCCGCAACGCGGTCATCGGAGGTTTACGTGGCTAAGAAAAGCGCCATTGAAAAGAACAACAAACGCCGGAAGCTTGCTGCGCAGTATGCAAACAAGCGTGCCAAGCTGAAGGCAATTGCGAGTGATAAGTCGCTGGCAGTCGAGGAGCGTTTCCAGGCGCAGCTCGATCTGGCGAAACTGCCGCGCAATTCGGCTAAGGGTCGCATCCGCAATCGTTGCGATGTGACGGGCCGCCCGCGCGCTTACTACCGGAAACTTCGTATGTCTCGTATCGCGCTCAGGGAACTCGGCTCCAACGGCCTCGTCCCCGGCCTCGTGAAGTCGAGCTGGTAAGGAGAGCATCACATGGCTATGACCGATCCGCTTGGTGATATGCTCACGCGTATCCGCAATGCGCAGATGCGCGGCAAGTCCACCGTCGCGACGCCGGCGTCCAAATTGCGTGGCTGGGTACTCGACGTGCTCGAAGCCGAAGGGTTCATCCGCGGCTATTCGCGTGTGGAACATGATGGCGGCAAGTCCGAATTCGAGGTGCATCTCAAGTACCACGAAGGCAAGCCCGTCATTCACGAGATCCAGCGCGTGTCGAAGCCCGGTCGCCGGGTTTACTCCTCGGCGAAGGATATTCCGGCTGTGCGTAACGGCCTGGGCGTGTCCATTCTCTCGACGCCCAAGGGCGTGATGTCTGACTCGTCGGCACGTGAAAACAACGTGGGCGGCGAAGTACTCTGCCGCGTCTTCTAAGGCAGGCGGATAAAGGATCAAGGAAGCGAAACGATGTCGCGAATTGGTAAACTTCCCATCGCCGTTCCGAACGGTGTTACGGTGAATATCGACGGTCAGGCCGTGTCGGTGAAAGGCCCCAAAGGCCAGCTTTCGCTCACGCTTGTGGACGAAGTGTCCATCGGACAGGGCGATGACGGCATCACGGTGAGCCCGCGGGACGACAGCAAACGTGCGTGGTCCATGTGGGGCATGCAGCGCACGCTGGTTCAGAATCTGGTAGACGGCGTGGCGGAAGGGTTCAAAAAGAACCTTGAAATCACCGGTGTCGGCTACCGCGCCCAGGCGCAGGGCCAGAAACTGCAGCTTGCGCTCGGCTTCAGCCACGATGTGGTCTATGACGTGCCGGAAGGTGTGCAGGTGGCAACGCCCAAGCCGACCGAGATCGAGATTTCCGGGATCGACAAGCAGAAAGTCGGTCAGGTAGCCGCTGAAATCCGTGCGTACCGTCCCCCCGAGCCTTACAAAGGCAAGGGTGTGCGTTATTCCGACGAATACATCTTCCGTAAGGAAGGCAAGAAGAAGTAACGAGAGCCATGAGCAAGCAACGCAATCTGAACGAACGGCGGAAACAGCGGACACGCATCCGTCTGCGCAAATTGGCGAATGGCCGTCCGCGTCTGTCGGTCTTCCGTTCGTCGAAGCATATTTATGCGCAAGTCATCGACGATACGAAAGGCGTGACCGTCGCTTCTGCCTCGACGCTTGAGAAGGATTTCTCGGCGAAAGGCGCAGACCAGGCGGCTGCCACCGAGATCGGCAAGCTGGTGGCCAAGCGCGCGCTGGATGCCGGCGTGAAGGAAGTGGTTTTCGACCGTGGTGGATATCTCTATCACGGCCGTGTGAAGGCCCTGGCTGATGCCGCCCGTGAAGGCGGCCTGAGCTTCTAAGGTCTCAAATCAAAGGACGAGCAAAGTGGCACGTAAGGACAACCGGGAAGAGCGCGATAGCGAATTTGTGGACAAGCTGGTCCACATCAACCGCGTCGCAAAGGTGGTGAAGGGCGGCCGTCGTTTCGGTTTCGCAGCTCTCGTGGTCGTGGGCGACCAGAAGGGCCGCGTCGGCTTCGGTCACGGCAAGGCGCGTGAAGTGCCGGAAGCCATCCGCAAGGCGACCGAATCCGCGAAGCGCGGCATGATCCGCGTACCGCTGCGCGAAGGCCGGACGCTGCACCATGATATCGAGGGCCGCCACGGGGCTGGCCGTGTCGTGCTGCGCGCCGCTCCCGCAGGTACCGGTATTATCGCAGGCGGTCCGATGCGCGCCGTGTTCGAAACGCTTGGCGTTCAGGACGTGGTTGCCAAATCGCTCGGTTCGTCCAACCCCTACAACATGGTGCGCGCGACCTTCCAGGCACTCGGCCTCGAGCAGAGCCCTCGCATGGTTGCCTCGCGCCGCGGTAAAAAGGTCTCCGATATCGTGGGCCGCCGCAGCGACGGCGCCGGCGAAGCGCTGGCCAGCGAATAAGTCTGACGAGGATTGAGAGCGATGGCTGCCAATAAATCCACTATCACTGTCCAGCAGATCGGAAGCCCGATCCGCCGCCAGCCCGACCAGCGCCAGACGCTGATCGGTCTTGGTCTGAACAAAATGCGCAAGACGTCCGTGCTTGAAGACACGCCGTCCGTGCGCGGCATGATCAATAAGGTCCAGCACCTGGTGCGGATCGTCGAAGAATCGTAATCCGCTTTCGCGGCGAGGGTAGAGATATGAAGCTCAATCAGCTTACCGATAACGAAGGCGCCCGTAAGTCCCGCATGCGCGTGGGCCGCGGTATCGGGTCCGGCAAGGGCAAGACCGGCGGACGCGGCGTGAAGGGGCAGAAGTCCCGTTCGGGCGTGGCGATCAAAGGGTATGAAGGCGGTCAGGCTCCGCTGCACCGGCGTCTGCCGAAGCGCGGCTTCAACGTGCCGTCGCCCAAAGACTACAATGAAGTCAATATCGGCCGTGTGCAGGCTGCAATCGATGCGGGCAAGCTCGATGGCAAGGCTGCTGTGACGGGCGAAGCGCTTCAGGCAGCCGGCGTGATCCGCCGGGTGAAGAAGGACGGCGTGCGTCTTCTTGCCAAGGGCGAACTCAAGGCGAAAGTGGCCTTCGAAGTGGCTGGCGCCTCCAAGGGCGCTATCGAAGCTGTCGAAAAGGCGGGCGGCTCGGTCAAGGTCGCGGAAGAAAAGAAAGCCTCCGAATAATTGCGAAGTCAGGGCCGGCATTGACCGGCCCTTTGCCTGGAGCGGTGTGAGATGGCATCAGCGGCGGAACAGCTTGCGGCAAATCTGAACTTCTCGGCCTTTGCGAAGGCGGATGAACTCAAGAAGCGGCTTTGGTTCACGCTGGGCGTGCTCATCATTTATCGTCTCGGCACCTATATTCCCATTCCGGGCGTCGATCCGACCGCCTTTGCGCAGGCCTTTCAGCAGCAGCAGCAAGGCCTGCTCGGCATGTTCGACATGTTCTCGGGCGGTGCGGTTGGCCGTATGGCGATTTTCGCGCTGACGATCATGCCGTACATCTCCGCCTCGATCATCATTCAGCTGATGACGGCGGTGAATGACCATCTGGCCCAGCTCAAGAAAGAGGGCGAGCAGGGGCGAAAGCAGATCACGCAATATACGCGGTATCTGACGGTGCTTCTGGCAGCGGTTCAGGGCTATGGCATTGCTGTCGGGCTCGAAGGGGCAGGCAATGTAGTGCTCGATCCCGGGCTTTTCTTCCGCGCGACGACGGTTATCACCCTGGTGGGCGGCACGATCTTCCTGATGTGGCTGGGTGAGCAGATCACGGCGCGCGGTGTCGGCAACGGTATCTCGCTGATCATCTTCTCCGGCATTGTGGCGGAGCTTCCCGCGGCTCTGGTAGGCACGCTGGAACTGGGCCGTCAGGGCGCAATTTCGACGCTGCTGATCCTCTTCCTGCTGGTGATGGTCGTGGCCGTGATTGCATTCATCGTCTTCATGGAGCGCGCGCAGCGGCGGCTGATCGTGCAGTACCCCAAGCGCCAGGTGGGGCAGAAGATGTATGGCGGCGACAGCTCGCATTTGCCTCTCAAGCTGAACACGGCCGGCGTCATTCCGCCGATCTTTGCGTCCTCCTTGCTGCTTTTGCCGGTCACGGCGGCGCAGTTCGCGCAGGGCGGTCCAGAGTGGCTGACGACTGTTACGGCCATGCTGCAGCACGGCACGCCGCTCTTCATTGCGCTTTATTCGGCGGGGATCATTTTCTTCTGCTTCTTCTACACGGCTATCGTGTTCAACCCGGAAGATACGGCGGAAAATCTGCGGAAGTATGGCGGCTTTATTCCGGGCATCCGTCCGGGCAAGCGCACGGCCGAGTATATCGACTATGTGCTGACGCGGTTGACGGCTGTGGGCGCGCTTTACATCACCCTGGTCTGTCTACTGCCCGAGCTTTTGATTTCGCAGTACAGTGTGCCGTTCTACTTCGGCGGTACGTCTTTGCTGATTGTCGTGAGTGTAACGATGGACACCGTTGCGCAGATCCAGAGCCATCTGCTCGCGCATCAGTACGAAGGACTCATCAAGAAGTCCAAGCTTAGAGGGAGCCGTCGATGAAGTTGATTTTCCTGGGACCTCCCGGTGCGGGCAAGGGCACACAAGCCCAGCGCATTCAGGAGAACCACGGGCTTGTGCAGCTTTCCACGGGGGATATGCTGCGCGCCGCTGTGGCGGCCGGCACGGAAGTGGGCAAGAAGGCAGAAGAGATCATGGCGCGGGGCGATCTGGTGCCTGACGAAGTCGTCGTCAGCATCATCTCAGAGCGTACCCAGCAGCCGGATTGCGCTAAGGGCTACATTCTCGATGGGTTTCCGCGCAACGTGGCCCAGGCCCAGGCGCTGGACAAGATGCTGGCGGAGCGGGGCAAAAGCCTTGACGCGGTGCTTGAGCTGAAAGTGGATCCCAAGATCTTGCTTTCGCGGATCGAGACCCGGGCCTCCGAGACGGCCGGCGGCCCCCGGGCGGACGACAATGCAGAGGCGCTGAAGAAGCGGCTCGATGTCTATATGGCGCAAACGGCGCCGCTGATCGAATATTATGGGAAAAAAGACATTCTCAAGTCGGTCGACGGCATGAAATCGATAGACGAGGTGACAGCCGAGATCGAGGCTGCCCTCAAATTGTAGGAAAAGCGGGAGCTGCCTGCCGCAAGCGGTTGACTGGATTGGGGTAATTCCTATAATCCCGGCCTCCGTGGCAACAGTTTCAAGCAGATTCTGGGGTATTCCGCGAAAAAACGGCCAAATATAGCCGTTTTTCGGGAGATACCGGAGATGCTTGGCGCTGCTGTTCGGCTTGCGATTCCCCGGACTAGGAGAGACAACGTGGCTCGTATCGCTGGCGTCAACATTCCGACCAATAAGCGGGTCGTGATTGCGCTTCAATATATTCACGGCATTGGCGCGAAACATGCCAAAGACATTTGCGCGAATGTTGGCATTACGCCCGAGCGCCGGGTGAACGAACTGACCGATGCGGAAGTCATCCAGATCCGTGAAGCTATCGATGCTGGCTTCACGGTCGAAGGGGATCTGCGCCGCCAGACGGCCATGAACATCAAGCGGCTCATGGATCTGGGCTGCTACCGCGGCCTGCGCCATCGCCGCGGCTTGCCTGTGCGCGGGCAGCGTACGCATACGAATGCGCGCACACGCAAAGGCCCGGCCAAAGCGATCGCCGGTAAGAAGAAGTAATCAGGTGCGGGTTTCCGCGAGATACGAAGGTTAGAAAATGGCCAAGGAAAAAGCGCGCGTCAAACGCCGGGAACGGAAGAACATCACCTCTGGCGTCGCCCACGTGAATTCCTCGTTCAACAACACGATGATCACGATCACGGATGCCCAGGGCAACGCGATCTCCTGGTCCTCGTCCGGTGCGATGGGCTTCAAAGGCAGCCGTAAGTCCACCCCCTTTGCGGCGCAGGTCGCGGCAGAGGATGCGGGCAAGAAGGCAGCCGAGCACGGCATGAAGACGCTGGAAGTGGAAGTGTGCGGCCCGGGTTCGGGGCGTGAGTCGGCGCTGCGTGCGTTGCAGGCGGCGGGCTTCACCATTACGTCGATCCGCGACGTGACGCCGATCCCGCACAATGGCTGGG
>Ga0207828_100467_pt1 | contig 12512 bp, 14 predicted proteins | sample TtaePargueraPR_11_FD_187276 | JGI IMG/M metagenome (GOLD analysis project Ga0207828, IMG submission 187276) | Aerobic enrichment media microbial communities from Bioluminiscent Bay, La Parguera, Puerto Rico - Tt and P2 (3) (SPAdes) | ecosystem: Environmental > Aquatic > Marine > Unclassified ...
AAGAAACTGGCACCGAAAATCGAAAGCTGGGGCAAGGCCAATCTGCCAGAGACCGCCTTTGAAACCTTGTGCCAAACGGCGGATGGCGTGCGTGCCATGCACCGGATGATGGCGCAAAATAACGAGGCCGCGCTGGGCAAAGTCGAGGGCGGGGGTGGTGCTGAGAACCTTCGATCTGAAATCCGGCGCAAGATGAACGATCCGCGCTATTGGCGGGATCGTGATCCGGCAATTGTGGCCGAGGTACAGGCGGATTTTGCCCGCCTGTCACAAAACTGAACTGGCTTAGGGTTTTCGCCTAAAACAGCTTGTCAGCCCGATCAATGACCGCGTTGACATAATCGGGGATCGGGGTCAGCGGCAAAAGGAAATAGCCTGCAACCCCAAGCCCGATCAGGCTGAACACCAGCAAAACCGACTTCTTCACGGCAGACACTCTTTTTCTTGTTTGGAACGCACAGATAAGCCCTTCGGGTGCAACAGGTCTGGGCAAATCCGTGACGTGTCCCAACGTGAGACGGCTTTCTTTAATCATCAAACCATGACCGGAAAATGACCGGGTTTTGGGGCAATTGTGGCAGTGACCTTGACAGGCCCGCAATTGAACCCCGGCGGCTGCCTGCAATCACGACAAAACCATATCTGAAACAAGGGGATCGCAATCGATGACAACCACGATTGATCAAAGCTTCATCGACCATTTTCAGGCCGATGTGCATCAGGCCTATCAACGCATGGGATCGAAACTGCGCAACACGGTGCGGGTGAAAAACGCGATCAAGGGCGCGACGACGGTTTTCCAGAAAGTTGGCAAGGGCACGGCCACCACCAAGGCCCGCCATGGCAAGGTGCCGGTGATGAATGTCGATCACGAGGCGGTCCGGTGTGACCTGCGTGATTACTATGCTGGTGATTGGGTTGATGCCCTTGACGAGCTTAAAATCAACCATGATGAAAAAATGGTTCTGGCCAATGCCGGGGCCTATGCGCTGGGCCGCAAGACTGACGAGCTGATCATTAATGCGCTGGTCGGGGCCGAGGATGTCGTGCCCGACAATACCGAGGGCATGACCCTCGATAAGGTCATGATGGCATTCGAAGGCCTTGGTGACCGGGACGTTCCCGATGACGGGCAGCGCTATGCGATTGTCGGGTGGAAACAGTGGTCGGAATTGCTTCTGATCGATGAGTTTTCGCGATCGGATTATATTGGCGATGACGATTTGCCGTGGAAGGGAACCCAGGCCAAACGCTGGCTCGGAACCCTTTGGATGCCCCATTCCGGCCTTCCGGTGGCAAGCGGCATTCGGTCCTGCTTCTGGTATCACCGCACCGCCATTGGTCATGCCATCGGATCGGACGTCCAGTCCGACATCACCTGGCATGGCGATCACGCTGCGCACTTCGTCAACAACTCCATGAGCCAGGGTGCCACGCTGATTGATGGCGATGGCGTGGTGTGCATCCAGACGCAGGAATAACGCCGCAATCCGACCTTTCCCTAACCAAGGAGACCCAAATGGCAGAAGGTTTCAAAGCCAGAAACCTCAGTGTTCTGGCCTACGCCAACGGCTTTACGCTGTGGCACTACATCACCCCGGACGTCGCCGCCGACGTTGATACCACCGATTACTTCCTCGAGGCGCGTGACATGCTGCGCGTCGGCGATTTCATCATCGCCAACACCAACCGCGATGCGACCATGTCCGGCGGCCTTTTCGTCGTTGCAAGCTCCGGTGCAAATGGCGTCGATGTCCGCGACATGACGGCAGTCGGTACGTCAAACACCGACTGATCCTGACTGACCCGATCCAATCCAACCCTTTTCATCCTCCCTCAACCTCGCCCCGGTGACTGATGTTGCCGGGGTTTTCTTTTGACCAGAACAAGGATTGCCCATGTGTAACTGTAACAAGATTACCATCTGCACCGAATTTGACGCCGCCCAGATTGCGGGCCTTCAGGTGCCGATTGCCTCCATCCATGCATTTGCCACCCGGACCTTACCCGACGGCTATCTGATCTGTGATGGTTCGGCGATTTCCCGCACGGAATATGCCGACCTGTTTGCCGCACTCGGCACGGTGTGGGGTGAAGGTGATGGCAGTACGACCTTCAATATTCCTGATCTGCGCGGTGAGTTCCTGCGCGGCTTTGATGCCGGGCGTGGTGTGGATGAAGGGCGCGTGTTTGCATCGGCGCAGCTTGATCAGATGCAACAGATCACAGGTGGTATTGGTGTTGTAAGCCGCTTCAACTCGCCCGAGGGTGTATTTAGCTACTCGCACCAGCCCGGCACCACCGACGCAACTTCCGGCATCAACGACCAGAACAGGCTGTTGTTTGATAGCGCCAATTCCCCGAATGCCCGTGTCGGCACCGAAACCCGCCCGCGCAACGTGGCGGTTACCTACGCGATCAAGGCAGCGCAACCTGCTGCGGCCTGATGCCAGCCCCTGAACCAAATCATACCTTTTCTCTCGCCCCGGCAACAACCGTTGCCGGGGTTTCTTTTACCCAACCAAGGAGACTGCCCATGCAGGGTTCAACCCCAGTGGAATGTGAAGTACTGAACGTTATTCAGGGTGCGGGCATCTGGCCAGACTGCGATGACAAGACCCAGCTTTTGCAGGCCATCGAAACGCTGATTTCTGGCGGTGGATCCGGCGGCGGTGGCGTCATTTCTGGCAGTGAAATCGGTTCGGTTTCAGCTTTCGCCATGCCGACCCCGCCGGCTGGCTGGCTGGTGTGTGATGGTTCAGCCATTTCACGCACCGAATATGCTGATCTGTTCGCCACCATTGGCACGCTTTGGGGACATGGTGATGAGGTGACGACCTTTAACCTGCCGGATCTGCGCGGTGAGTTCGTTCGTGGCTTTGATAATGGGCGAGGTGTGGATGATGGACGCGCGTTTGCTTCGGCTCAGGCTGATGAATTCAGGAGCCATACGCATAACATAAACAGTGACAGAGTCGCTATTCCAACCAACGGCGACCAAGCTCTGGTGTATGGCACGACGCAAACACCTTCTGGGGCGACTGGCGGTGACGAAACCCGCCCGCGCAACGTCGCGATGACCTATGCGATCAAGGCGTTCTATCCGTCGGCGTCGTAGGGCTGGCGGTTGACTTTAATTGGTGGGGTCCGGTTATCCGGGCCCCGTTTTTTGTTTGGGGGACGTGATGGCGTTAAGTGATGTGGCGTTGTGTGCACGCGCATTGGTGATGATCGGGGAGGCGCCGATTTCGTCTTTTGAGGAAGACGTCGCCGAGGCCGAGATCGCCCGGATGCTTTATCCCACCGTGCGGGACGGGATGCTGGCGGGCTATCCGTGGCGGTTTGCCGGGCGGGGGGCGTGGTTGTCGCGTTTGGCGGATGGGGATGCGGCAAGTTCGCCTAAGGATGGCAGCAGTCTTTTTGCCTTGCCGCGCGATTTTATCCGGCTGCTGTCGCTTGAACATGACGGCGGCAAGATTGCGCAGTTCGAGTTGCGTGATCAGGCGATCAAGGTCGCGGGCGAAAGTGCCTATCTTTCCTATGTTGCGCGCTTGCCCGAGGGCAGCTTTCCGGCCTGGTTTGATCTGGCCCTGATGGCGCGGTTGGCAGCCGAATTTTGCCTGCCGCTGACCGAAAGCAGCACACGCGCGGAGTACCTGTTCAAGCGGGCCGAGGACCAGTTGCGCGAAGCGAGGCTTGCCGATGCACAGCAATCGACCCCGCATGCGATTGATGATTTTTCCCTGATTTCTGCAAGGAACTGAGCCCATGGCCCGCCGTGTTCTGGAGAAAAACACCTTTTCGACCGGCGAACTGGCCCCGGAATTGTGGGGGCGATCCGATCTGAGTGCCTATGCCAACGGGGCAGCCCGCTTGCGCAATGTGTTTATCGAACCATCGGGCGGGGTGCGTCGGCGTCCCGGCATTCGATTGATTGATGAATTGCCAGAATCCGCACGGCTGATTCAGTTCGAGTTCAATACCGAGCAGACCTATTTGCTGGTCTTTGGCGAGAAACGGGCGCTGGTCTTTGAAGATGGGGTCGAGACGATCTGGTTTGAAACCACGTTCGGGGTTGAACAGCATGATCTTTTGAACTGGACGCAAAGTGCCGATACGCTTTTGGTGGTGCATCCCGATACCAAGCCGGTACGGATCACGCGCACGGGCGATGGCAGCTGGCAAACAAGCCTGTGGGCCTGGCGCGAAACCAACTTTCGAACCAGCCAACCCTATTACAAATTTGTCGAACCCGCCGCCACACTCACCCAGTCGGGCACCAGCGGCACGGTCACGGTGACGGCCAGTATGGATCTGTTCGTGCCGGGCCACGTCGGGACCTTGTGGCGGATTCAGGGCATTGAGGGAGAGATTAAAAGCGTTGCCAATGCCCGGTCTGCCACCATCACACTGAAACAGGCCCTGCCGAATGCCAATGCCACCGTCGATTTTGTCGAGCAGGCCTTTTCCGATGTGCGCGGCTGGCCGCGCAGTGTGACGTTTCATCAGGACCGCCTGATCATTGGTGGATCGCGCGATCTGCCCAATCGGCTGTGGATGTCAAAATCCGGTGATCTGTTTAATTTCGAACTGGGCGAGGGACTGGATGACGAGGCGATTGAATTTGCCCTGCTGGCCGATCAGGTCAATGCCATCACCGGCATTTTCGCCGGTCGTCATCTACAGGTCTTTACCAGCGGATCGGAATGGATGGTCACGGGCGATCCCCTGACGCCAGCCAATGTGCAGGTCACCCGCCAGACCCGGATCGGCAGCCAGAGTGATCGCACCGTGCCGCTGGTGAATGTCGATGGTGCAACGCTGTTTGCCGGGCGGAGTGGGCGCGAAATTCGTGAATTCCTGTTTACCGATGTCGAGCAGGCCTATGGATCGGCCGATCTGGCCTTGCTGTCCCGTCATCTGATTGATCATCCCATCGATCAGGCCTTTGATCCGGATCGGCGTTTGTTGCATGTGGTGATGCGCAACGGATCGCTTGCGACCCTGACGCTGTATCGCAGTGAGGCGATTACCGCCTGGTCCTCGCAATCGGTTGCGGGATGTCATTTTACCTCTGTCTCCGTCTCGGGCGGGGATGTTTATGTCGTGCTGGAACGCGACGGGCGGTATTTCCTGGGCGTGTTTGATGCGGCATGCGGCTTTGATCTGTATCGCCGCCAAAGGGCGGCCGACGGCGAACCGCCGCGCCGGCATTGGGGCAATCTGGATCCGCTTGACGGGCTTGAGATCAGCGTCCGGGGCGATGGGGTTCTGGCCGATGATATCCCGGTGGCGGGCGGCACGATTACCCTGCCGGGTCGCATCGGTCCGGTATCGGAGATCGAGGTCGGGTTGCCGTTTACGCATGAAATTTATGCCCTGCCGCCCGCCGCATCGGATGGCAGTCGCCCGCATGGCGGCAATGCCGTGCGGCTGGTGTCTGTGACCTTGCGCTTGCAGGAAACCGGGCAGTTGCGGGTGGATACCGGTCGGGGGTGGCGGGATGTCGCACTTCCGGTTTCCGCCAATGACAAAGATGCGCTCTATAGCGGGGAGATCACGCTGCGCGCGCTTGGCTGGCGGCGGGGCAGCGGGGGAACGGTCAAAAGTGGATTATGGCGCATCGCCGGGGCATTGCCCCGGCCTTTTTTATTGCTCGGTGCGGCCAGTGAAATGGGGGTGAATGACTGATGGGTGGATTTACATCAATCGTGCCGATGGCGGCATCGGTACTGCAAACCGGACAACGGATTAGCGCCAATCAAAGCAACGCGCAAAGCCGGATTGATCAGACCGAAGCTGCAAGACAGGCTGACCTGGCCGAAATCGCAGCGCGCGAGCGTGAAGACGCCGCCCAACGTGCGGAAGATTTACGTCGGCGTCAGGCCACAGCCCGCGCCCGGCAAGGGGCATCGGGCCTGATGGCGGGTGGATCGGGATCGGCCAGTGCGGTTCTGGCGGGCTATGAAAAAGCTGCCCGGCAGGATGGTGATCTTGCCGCCGATGCAACGGCGCGCAAGCGTACGCGCATCAATCAACAGGCTGCCTGGCGGGAAAAGTCGCTTTTGCGGTCTTCGCAGGATGACACGGTCGCGCGCCTCAATGCCTGGTTTTCCAAGCGTGACGGCTGGGGCTGAGTTTTAAAAAGGGGGATACGCAATGGGTGCCGTTTTTGCCAATCAGGTCCGTGCCAGCATTGCCTTTGTCGGCGATGGCGCGCGCGACACATTTCCGTTTGATTTTGATGTGTTTGATGCCGGGGATATCCGGGTTGCGATCAATGGCACGGAAAGTGATACCGGGTTTCACATCGCGCTCACGCCAGCCGATCAGGGCGGGGGTGGCGTGGTGCGGTTTGAAACCCCACCTGCCAACGCCACGACCATCACCATTGCCCGGCAATTGCATTTGCGCCGCCTGAGTGCCTTTGATGCCATGTCGATCCCGCGGGGTGATGCGCTGGAGCGTGATCTTGATTTCATGACTGCCGCCCTTGGCGATGTCGATCGGGCGTTAACCGGCATGTTGCGTTTTGGGCCCGACCAAGGAGGCGCAGCATCGGCGGCGCTGCCGGTTATTGAACCCGGTCGGGCGCTGATCTGGAATGACGCAGGGGATGGGCTTGCCAATGGCCCAAGCGCGGACGAAATCGCGGTTGCCAGCACCAAGGCAACTCAGGCACAGGATGCCGCCAACCGGGCCGAGGCGGCCGAAAGTCGATCCGAAATTGCAGCCGCGTCGTTTGAGCGATCTGCTGCCGGGGTAGTGCTTAACCTTGATTTTCGCAGTGGCGATCTGCTGGCGTGGGAGGATGAGCGCCGCATGCCGGTGATTGACGCGCCGGTCAGCCGGATCATGGATATCCGCGAAACCGGATCGCTGGTCCGACTTTCAAGTGGGGCGCAATTGACCTTGCCGGTGGCATCTGTTGCGCGCAATGGCGTGCGCTATCGGGTGTTTAACGGCGATGGCACGATGGTTGATGTTACGACGGCAGCGGGGAATGTCATCCGCCCGACCAATGGCAGGGCGGAAGTGACTGTTTACCCCCTGCCGACACGGGGTGACATGGTCGATCTGATCTGTGATGGCACGCGATGGTTTGCCGCCCCGATCCATGAGGCGGGCCCCGTGATCAAGCTTCTGCGCACGGCATCGCAATCGATCCCGGCGGGGGGCGCGTTTCTGGTCGAGTGGGATCAGGTGGTTGAGGACAGCCACGGGCTTTATGACAGTGCGGTGCATGGTGTGACGGGCCTGCCGCCCGGCTTTTACCATGTTGATATCGGGGTGCGGTTGCCGATTACCGACCAGTCGGTCTTTACCACATTGTCGCTGGAACGCTTTGATGGCACCGATTGGTCAAGCCACATGCAGGCCAATGACATCACCGCCACGGGCAGCGGGGCGGCACACAGCTTGCGGCTGAATGGCATTGCCCGGATCGGCACCACGCCCGGCACCGGATTGCGCCTGCGCATTCTTCATAGCGATAGCCAAACGCGTGAAATCGGCGAAAGTGACCTTTTGACTTGGTGTCATGTCCATCGCATTGGCGGCTAATACCCCAACACGCGCCAATCCATCACACCTCACAGATCGGAGATGCATCCAATGGGATTGCGTTATCAGCCGCTTGCGGCCTGCATGAAGCTCACGCGCGCCAGTACCAAGCTGATCCGTGGCCAGAGCGGTTTGCTTGAAACCCGCGCTATCGATGAACCGGCCTATGATCATGACGCGATTGGTCGGCGCCTGGGCCTTCTGATCGAGGGGGCGGCGACCAATCTGCTGCGCTACTCGACGGCGTTTGACAATGCGCTTTGGGAAAAGAACAGCGGTGTCGCTGTGACCAGCAGCGCCATCCCCGCCCCGGATGGCAGTCAAAGTGCCATGCAGCTTGATCTGCCCGGCAGTGCGGCAGGTGCGGACGGGCTTTATCAGAATGTCGGCGGGCTTGTCGCGAGCGAGACTTATAGCTTTGCGATCTGGATGCGTGCTGTTTCGGGGACGGCCGATATCACCCTTGGCGGCATTGACGGGCCGTCCGCCCATGGCTTTACGCTGGACGAAAACTGGCAGCGGGTGTGGATTGCCGAACCGGCCTCAAACACCACCCGATATCCGAAAATCAGCACCGCGATCAGTGCGCTTCCGGCATCCATCCTGATCTGGAATGCGCAGCTTGAAGCGGGGCCCGCCCCGACGAGCGACATCATTAGCAACGGCATCCCGGCCGCACGCGCGGTTGATGAAGTGCGGCTTGATCCCGCGGACTGGTTCGCGCAAGGGCAAGGGACATTGGTGTTTGATATCCATACCGCACAAGATTGGGCCGGTATCTGGCGGATCGTGCAGCTTTATGGGTTAAGCCTCAATGACGACCATCTTGATCTTGGCTATGACAGTGATGCCGATGAGCTGCGCATTTCACTGCGCAAGGATGGCGCGCCCATCGTCACCCAGTCGCTGTATGGCACCCTTGCCAAGGATACCCGCCATCGCATCGCGCTGGCCTGGGACGATGACGGGGTTTCGGTTGGGCTCGATGGTGTGGTGCTGTCCTCACCCGATGGTTTTGCCATGCCGCGCAATTTTACCAACATTGTGCTGGGTTCCTATGACGGCGCGGACAAGGCGATGAACGGGCATGTGCGCAATCTGGCCTATTGGCCGAAAAAGCTTTCCAATGCGCGGCTGTCTGAGCTTTCGACGGTATGAAAAAAAGAAATCAGAAAATTAACCCCATGAGGTCCCATACCCAAACCGATCCAGTCGCGGACTTGCGAGCGGAACTGCTGCGTGATTTGCCAGGGGATATCAAGCGCGTGCGCAATGCCTATCGCCGGGCGGCACAGCAAGCCGCCCTTTTGCGGGACGCCAAGGATTTCAATGCGCATCAGGCGGCGTGCAAGACAGCACTCGGGCACCTTGATGGTTTGATCAAATTGTTGCGATGGGCGAGTGATGCCGACAACGATGAGTTGAACGGAAAACCGCGAACAGGAGAGAATGTGGATGTTGAGAAGTTACTCAAGCAGGCGAGCGAGGCGTTGAGGGCAGAGCCAAAAGATTGATATTCAAGGCAATCAAAATTCCCTAATTTTAGAAGAAAATATTAGGGAGGACTGGCTTTGGAACAAGAAATACCAAACAGATTATACAAGTATCGATCATTCAGTGATTGGACGGTTCAGATGCTTGTTTCGGATGAGTTTTTCTTCGCTGATCCGTCGACTTTCAATGATCCTTTGGATGCCAAGCCTTGCTTGAAGGCTGATTTGGAAACTCATGCACTCAAAGATTTGCTGGGCCAACTCGTAAATCAGCGCCGTGAACGTGAAATGGCAGCAGCGGCCAAAGCCTTGAAATATAAAGGGCCAAAAACGAAGAGCCATATAATCAAGCACAGTATTAGTGCCGCAGATCGTGCGATATCAGACGTCTTATATCACGCGACTGATCCTGATTTTGACGAACCGAATGTACTTAGTAATCTGCTGGCTACAGAAATCGAGCGGGAACTACTGAGAATATATGAAACCGGAATCTTTTGTTTAGCTGAGCGTTATGACTGCCCTTTGATGTGGAGCCACTACGGTGGGCAGCACTGCGGGATTTGCTTTGGTTATTCAGTGCCACAGGATGCTTCGGATGTTGTTCGAAAAGTTCAATATCACAAAGATCGAATTGTTAAAGCAAGCGATGTCCGTGAGATGTTGGCTGGAGACAAAACCGCAAAACAGCGCGTCGATGCTGCGGTTCTTCTGCGCAAAGCACCTGATTGGAAGTATGAAAATGAATGGCGCTTAATTGCAGGGCGTGGCTTAGCCCGAAATCCGCTTGAGCTTGAAGAAGTTATCTTTGGATTGCGATGTAGTGATGAAGTTAAATTCTCACTCGCAACAGCTATGGCGACGCGTCACCGTAAGGTCATGTTCTATGAAATGCGGGAAGATCGTCCGTCATTTGAACTTAGAAAAGTTGAATTGGATATGGATGCAATGAATGCATGTTTTCCTCGGCGTTCTCGTGATGTTGAGGAGGCATTCGGGCCTGTTTCATATCATCAACCACTAAATATCGTTGAATGAGTCGATGGCACCGACACATCGCGCCGATATGTCGAAATTTTACGGTTTTATCGACATGACGAGGCAGAGTAACGGGATATCCGCGATTGCAGAGACGATCGATACCAATATATAATATATGTTGGTATCGAGGAGATCCGTCATGGCACGTAACACTTCAATTTCATTGGGCGAACACTTCACCGGTTTTATTGACGGGCAGGTCCAGTCGGGACGTTATGGTTCGGCAAGTGATGTTGTTCGGGCGGGCTTGCGGCTTTTGGAAGAGCACGAGGCGAAGGTTCGCGCCTTGCAGGATGCCTTGATCGAGGGCGAGCAATCGGGGGCTGCAAAACCGTTTGACGGTGACGCCTTTCTGGCCCGGATGAAGGCCGAGCATGGTGGCTAATGCAGGCTATCGTCTTACGCCACGGGCGGAGGCCGATCTTGAAGAGATCTGGCTTTACACGCAACGCCACTGGTCGGCAGCGCAGGCCGATAAATATGTCCGCGAATTTTTAAATGCATTTTCGGAACTGGCGGCGTCAAAGCGCATCGGGCAGAAATGCGATGTGCGCGACGGGTACTTCAAAATCCCGGTTGGGGCGCATGTGATCTATTACCGGCAGGGTTCGGATGCTATCGAGGTCGTCCGTATCCTGCATGGCCGGATGGATGTGAACCGGCATCTGTGATCATCCAGGGCAAAGCGCGGTCGTGAAGGGGCGTGATGTACTGCGCCCCACCATTCAATATGCATGGTGGGGCGCTTTGATCAGTACGACAATGTCACCAATTCGCATTTGGCGTTCTTGCCACCGGCATAGTCGTAGAAGACTTTCAGGAAGCTGCCGCTGCCGTTCTGGATATTAAGCGTAATCTGATAACGATTTGCCGTGGTGGTTGTTGTCGCCGCACCGCGACGGATTTCAGATTCAAGGTCTGAGGGTGTGTGAATGCCGGCATCCGGGCCGCGTTCGCGCACACGGGTGTAAAAGTGAAACCCCTTGTCCTGCCAGATCATGGGCAACATGTTGCTCCATTGGCTGTTCGTAACCTGTTTCCACGCATTGTCGACATTGCTGCCGCTGAGTGAAAACGTTGTCGGGGCGCAGGCCGACGGCGGCTTGGCGTGGGCGGGCAGTGAGACGAAAAGCCCAACTGTCAGGAAAAGAAAGGCTGCCATCAGGCTGCCAAACCGCATGTTGCGATAGGTCTGCATGATCGGGTTACTCCTTATTGTCATGGTTTTCAGACAGGCCTTTGACGTCGCCCGGACGCGAACGTGACAGAGCAGAACACGCAAATTGATGGAGTGAGGAAAATGCCAAAGGCAGAGGCCCGCTTCGCCGAATTTGTCTGGATCTGGGATGAGATGCTGGGGCTGGGGATGCCTGTTCATCATCGCAAGATGGCCGATTGGCTTGAAGACTGCTGGCAGTCGGGCAAGCGGGAAATGCTTTTGATGGCGTTTCGTAATTCCGGGAAGTCCACCCTGGTCGGGTTGTTTTGTGCCTGGCTTTTGTATCGCGATGCGGATTTGCGCATTCTCGTACTCGCGGCCGATCTTGATCTGGCGAAAAAGATGGTGCGCAACGTCAAGCGCGTGGTGGAACGCCATCCGTTGATGAGTGCCCTTTTGCCCGAAAAGCTGGTGGATTGGGGGAGCGAGCGGTTTACGGTGGCGCGGACGGGTGTTTTGCGTGATCCATCGATGCAGGCGGTTGGCATTGGCGGCAATATTACCGGGTCGCGCGCCGATCTGGTGATTTGCGATGATGTCGAGGTGCCCAAAAACAGCGATACCGCCCATAAGCGATCCGAGTTGCGCGAAAAGCTTTCCGAGATTGCCTATGTGCTCGGCTCGACCGGGGTGCAGCTTTATGTCGGCACGCCGCACAGCTATTATTCGATCTATGCCCGTGAAGCGCGCACCGAAGTTGGCGAAGCCGCACCTTTCCTTGCGGGTTTTTCACGTTATGAACTTCCCATCGTCAATAGGGACGGGACATCAAATTGGCCGGAACGCTTTGACGAGCAGGCGATTGCGGCCATGCAGGCCAAAACGCCCGCGCGCAAGTTTCAAAGCCAGATGATGCTTGAAATGATGGCCCCGGTGGCCGGGATGCTCGATCCGGCGAAATTGCGGTTTTACGCCGACGCAGCCGAGATCACGCATGGCAATGGCCGCATGAACCTTTGCATCGCGGATCAGACCATGGTTGCCAGTGCCTGCCATTTTGATCCGAGTTTCGGCTCAAAGCACGGCGACGGGGCGGTGGTGGCCTGCGTTTATATCTGTGATCAGGGTGAATATTGGCTGCACGATATGGCGTGGCTGCGGGCATCTGATCCGGCGGAAACCGGCGATAAGCCTTGGCAGGATGAAGCCAGCCAGCTTTGCGCGCAGGTCGCGGAATTTATGGCGCGCCATCATTT
>Ga0207828_100469_pt1 | contig 12490 bp, 5 predicted proteins | sample TtaePargueraPR_11_FD_187276 | JGI IMG/M metagenome (GOLD analysis project Ga0207828, IMG submission 187276) | Aerobic enrichment media microbial communities from Bioluminiscent Bay, La Parguera, Puerto Rico - Tt and P2 (3) (SPAdes) | ecosystem: Environmental > Aquatic > Marine > Unclassified ...
TGTTGTCAATTTTAAAGGGAAATACTATATGTTCGTCACGCGCTCTCACGGCTATTGGGTCTCTGATGATATGAGCAACTGGAAATTCATTAGACCACAAAGCTGGTATTTTCACGGTAGTAATGCACCAGCAGCAGCGGTTTATAAGGATAAAATTATTGTTTATGGCGACCCTGTTGGTTATGGACCAGTCATTGAAACTGATAATCCCGAACTTGGAGATTGGAAAACGAATTTTGCAATCATCAACGTACCAGGTCAAATTCAAGACCCTAATTTGTTTGTCGACGATGATGGCAAAGTTTATTTATATGAAGAATCTTCGAACAAATGGCCTCTTCGAGTTATTGAATTAGACCCAGATAATTATTTTGTGCCAATAGGCGAAGAGAAGGATTTATTCAATTTAGAACCAGAAAAACACGGATGGGAACGATTTGGACAAGACCACAATTCGGATATTGCTCCGTATTTAGAAGGACCTTGGATGATGAAGCACGGCGACACTTATTATTTGGAATATGGTGCGCCTGGAACGCAGTGGAATGTTTATGCCGATGGTGTTAGAACAAGTAAAAGTCCTTTTGGGCCATTTGAATATGCACCATACAATCCTATTTCCTATAAGCCAGGAGGCTTTTTGAAAGGTTCTGGTCACGGAAGTACGGTCAAGGATAATAACGGCAATTACTGGCATTTTGCTACAATGGCAATTTCAGTAAATTTTAAATTCGAACGTCGTTTGGGAATGTATCCAGCAGGATTCGAAGAAAACGGACAGATGTATGTCAACACTGCCTATGGCGATTATCCACATTATCTTCCCGATACCAAAGTAGACAATCACAAAGAACGTTTTACAGGGTGGATGTTATTGTCTTATAACAAACCAGTAAAGACCAATTCTCCATTAGTGACCAAAGAAATAAATGTGGTTGATGAGAGTGATAGCGGTTATATGTTAGGACAAATTCGGGAGTTTGATATTGCCAAAATCAATGATGAAGAAATTCGTTCTTATTGGGTTTCTGAAAGTAATAATGACTCCATTTATGTTGAAATTGATTTGGAAAAACCGATGAACGTCAGTGCTATTCAAATCAATTTTCAAGACTTTAACAGTGACATTTATGGACGTCCTGATACCTTGAGGCAACAATTTGTATTGCAATCATCTATTGATAGACAAAACTGGAAAACTATTGCAGATTATTCGAAGAACAAAAAAGATATGCCTCACGCGTATATCGAATTGGAAAAAACAGAGAAGGCACGATATATCCGATACAATCACGTGTATTGCACCAATAACTATCTGTCCATTTCTGAATTTCGGGTGTTTGGAAAAGGTTTGGAATCTAAACCAATCACGCCACTCAACTTTAAGGCTGTGCGTCAAGCCGACCGTCGCAATGTCAATCTCACTTGGGAGAGGGTCAAAGATGCTACAGGATATGTGATTTATTGGGGAATTTCAAAAGACAAGTTGAACCTTTCGGCAATGATGTACGATACGCCAAATTACGAGTTGAGAGCCTTGAATACAGACCAATCTTATTATCTGCAAGTTGAGGCATTTAATGAGAACGGAATTTCAGAAAAAAGCGAAATTTTATACATCGAATAACAAGTTATGAGACATCTATTTCAAATTGTTGCTTTTCTTTTTCTTTTGAATTCAAATGCTCAAGAACTTTCATTGATGAGCTATAATATCAAGCTTGATTATCCGAAGGAAGGAGAAAACAGCTGGGAAAACAGAAAACCATTTTTTATAGGCCAATTGAAATTCTACTCGCCAGATATTTTAGGAGTTCAAGAAGCAATGCCAAATCAAATGAAAGATATGGACAGTTTGTTGAATGATTACAGCTTCGTTGGTGTAGGACGTGATGATGGTAAGGATTCTGGAGAATATTCAGCTATTTTTTATAACAAAACGAAGTTTAAAGTCATTAAGAGCTCTACATTTTGGCTTTCTGAAACACCAGATAAAGTATCGATGGGTTGGGATGCTGTTTGCAACAGGGTTTGTACTTATGCATTGTTTGAAAATATAAAAAACAAGGAACGGTTTTGGGTGTTCAACACTCATTTTGATCACGTGGGAGTGACTGCCAGAGCCAACAGCACGAGTTTGATCTTAAGTAAAATTAAGGAGCTTGCTGACGGAAAATCACCTGTATTTTTAATGGGTGATTTCAATTTGGAACCAGAAACAGAGAACATTCAACTCATTAAAGGTACATTAGAAGATTCAAAAGATGTTAGCCAGATTCAACCTTTTGGACCTTCTGGCACGTTCAACGGATTTAAATTTGATGAGGCCGTAACACGGCGTATCGATTACATTTTCGTCAGTAAAAAAAATATAAAGGTCAAAAAATATGCTGTTTTGAGCGATAATGAGGATTTAAAATATCCATCTGACCATTTACCGGTTTATATAGAAACAACTATCACTAACAATTAATCTAAATTTTATTATGAACAAAAAAACGTTCTTATTGCTTATCACAAGTGTTTCCGCATTGGGCGGCTTACTATTTGGTTATGATACTGGTGTGATCAATGGTGCTCAATACTTTTTGAGTAAATATTTTGAACTTGATGATGCCATGAAAGGATGGGTTGTCGGTAGTGCTCTTTTGGGCTGTTTAGTAGGAGCTATAGTTGCTGGACCATTAAGTATCAAAATAGGTAGAAAATATTCGTTGATTGTATCTGCTTTATTGTTCACAATTTCCGCATGGGGTTCTGGCCTTCCTTCAATGTTTCCCGAAACAGTTGAAGTTCTAGTGTTTTTTAGAATTTTGGGTGGATTGGGTATAGGCATTGCTTCTATGAATGCGCCTATGTACATTGCAGAAATTGCGCCTCCAAGCGTGAGAGGTAAGTTGGTGAGCTTTTATCAATTGGCTATTGTAGTAGGATTTTTTGTCGTGTTTTTGGCAACCTATTTTATTGGCAACAGTTTAACAGAGGCACAAAATATTGAATATGGTTGGAGAAGGATGTTTTGGTCAGAATTGATTCCGTGCGGATTGTTTCTTATCCTTCTATTTTTTGTTCCGAAAAGCCCAAGATGGCTGTTACTCAAATTCAAAGAAGAGGAAGCTGTACGGGTTTTGAACAAATTAATGGGAGCTGATGAAGCAAAATTAGAGTGTGAAAACATAAAAAAATCATTGCAGCAAGAGAGAAGTGTCGATACAGTCAAAGTCAATTATTTTTCAAAGGCCATTTTTACCATTATTTTAATAGGTACAGCACTTTCTGTATTGCAACAATTCACTGGTATTAATGCAGTGTTGTATTATGGAGCAGACATCTTTGAGAAAGCTTTAGGTTTTGGTAAAGATGATATTTTAGTGCAACAAGTGCTTTTGGCATTTGTAAATTTAGTGTTTACGTTTGTTGCTATGGCTACGGTTGATAAATTCGGAAGAAAACCATTGATTTATGTAGGTTCAATAGGAATGATTATAGGGTTTTTACTGTTAGGTATTACACTGCAACAACAATCTATAGGCGTATTGTCCTTAATCGGAGTTTTGGTATTCATTGCATCATTTGCAATGTCTATGGGACCTGTGGTTTGGGTGGTCTTGGCAGAAATGTTTCCAAATAAAATTAGAAGTGTAGCGATGTCTGTTGCTGTGGCAGCTCAATGGGCAGCGAACTACGTGGTAACACAAACCTTCCCTATGGTGACAGGAAGCGAAATGAACAATAACAGTTTTTGGAATGGTTCATTGCCATACTTTATTTTTATCGGATTTATTCTAATTATCATTTTTGTAACCTATAAATTTATTCCGGAAACAAAAGGAAAATCTCTCGAAGATATAGAAGGTATTTGGGAAAAATAGTACGGCTTTAAGACATCAATTTAAATAAAAGATGAGTTGTATTTTTAATTTCGTAATATTAGAAACTAATTTACAACCAGTTTGAACTATAACAGATTCTTACTAACTATCAGCCTTTTGATGCTGGCAGTGTTTACTGTCATGTCTCAAGAGCTGCCGCCTATTGACCTATATACGTCAAAGGAGTATGGAGGTGAAAATCAAAATTGGTCCATTTCGCAAGCTGGCAATAAATACATTTATGTTGCCAATAATAAAGGCCTGTTGGAATTTAATGGTGCTAAATGGCAGTTGTATCCTTCTGAAAATGAATCTATTTTACGTTCCGTTAATGTCGTAGGAGATAAGATATACACTGGTTGCTATATGGATTTTGGTTATTGGCAACGCGACCAATGGGGAAATTTAAGTTATACTTCGCTTTCACAAAGTTTGAAAATCGACTTAATTGAAGATGAACAATTTTGGAACATCATTTCGGCGGATAGATTTATCCTCTTTCAATCACTAAACAGAATTTACGTTTTTGATTCAGAAAACAATTCCTATAAAATCATCAATTCTAAACATACCATCACAAAAATGTTCAAGGTCAATGGGAGCATTTATTATCAAAGTGTTGATGAAGGTGTTTTTAAGGTTGAAAACGGCACACCGAGACTTATTTGTGATGATGAAATTATTAAACAGAATGTTCTCGTTAACATTTTCAATCACGATGGAAATTTACTTCTTGAGACCCAAGAGAAGGGTTTCTTCGTTTGGAAATCAAATATCTTGTCAAAATGGCAAGTGCCTGCATCGGAGTTCATATCCAGTTTGAGTGTTTATAATAGTATTCAACTTAAAAATGGAGATTTCATCCTTGGCACCATTTCCAATGGTATGGTTTACCTGAATAAAAACGGTGAATTGAAGTATTCTATAGACCAGACCAAAGGCTTGGGCAACAATACTGTTTTATCTCTTTTTGAGGATAAAGAAAACAATATTTGGCTGGGTCTAGACAATGGGATCAACGTTATCAATACATCTTCACCATTCAGTATTTACAATGATGAAGAAGGAAAATTAGGAACGGTTTACACATCGATTATTTATAGAAATCAGTTGTTTTTGGGTACCAATCAAGGATTGTTCTATAAACAACTATCGGATGATGAGTTTACGTTTGTTGAAGGTACAAAAGGGCAGGTGTGGTGCTTGGTTGAAATTGATGATACACTTTTCTGCGGACACAATATAGGAACATTCATCGTTGAAAATGGCAATACCAAATTGATTGCAAACACTCCTGGTACTTGGAGCATCAAAACATATCCCAATAATCCTGATATTCTATTGCAAGGTAACTATATCGGAATCAATGTTTTGAAAAGAGAGAATGGGTCTTGGGCTTTTAAAAATAAAATAGAAGGCTTTGATATCTCTACCAAGTATTTTGAGGTACTAAATAAAAATACGATTTTATTTAGCCACGAATATAAAGGTGTCTTTGAGTTAGATGTTAATGATGAATTGACACAGGTACGTTCCGTAAAAAAAGACGAGGAGCAGCAAAAAGGCTTCAATTCTAGTTTGATAAAATATAATGGTGACATTTTGTATGCCTATGAGCAAGGCGTATTTGTATATGATAGCGTGAAACATTCATTTTCAAAAGATTCTATTTTGAGCAAAATGTTTCAGCCTAACGGATACACTTCGGGTAAATTGATTCCAGACCCACATCACAGCAAACTTTGGGGATTTACAGATAAAAACTTGAATTATCTATCCCCTGGAAAATTGAGTAATGTCCCAAATATCACATCAATTGCATTTCCGCAGTCATTGAGAAAAGAAATGGTGGGTTATGAAACTGTTTCTTATCTGGAAGCGAATAAATATTTGTTTGGAACATCTTCTGGTTATGTGATTATAGATTTGGACAAACTCAATCAAAAGTCATATGATATCAGTATCAACCATATATCCAATTATGCCATTGATGGAAATAGTAAGTTGATTGATAAAGAAAAATCGGTTGAGTTTGAAAACGAACAGAACAATTTTGAGTTCTTTTTTAGCGTACCAGAATACGATAAATATTTAGTAGCTGAATATCAATATCAATTGAAAGGTTATTATGACCAGTGGAGTGATTGGACAACCAATTCTTCCGTTTTGTTCAAAAATCTACCATATGGTGACTATATATTTAATGTTAGAGCGCGTGTTGGGAACACGATGACTTCAAATATGTCTTCGTATCAATTTAAGATTGAAAAACCTTGGTATATCACTAATTTGATGGTGTTTATTTATGTTTTGGGCGTCATTCTCTTTTCTGTTTTTATGCACAATCTGTATAGGAATTATTATAAAAAACAGAAAGAGAAGCTTCTCCAAAAGAATAAGCGTGAAATGGAGTTAAAACAATTGGAAAGCGAACAGCAGTTGATGCAAGTAGAAAATGAGAAACTCCAACAGGACATCGACAATAAAAACCGTGAGTTGGCCATCTCAACAATGAGCTTGATAAAAAAGAATGAATTCTTAAATACGCTTAAAGAAGAACTTAAAAACACTAACGAATCCAAAACACTTAAGCCAGTTATCAAGATAATTGACAAAAACCTCAACAATACAGATGACTGGAAATTCTTTCAAGAGGCTTTCAATAATGCTGATAAAGATTTCTTGAAAAAGATCAAGTCGAAACATCCTTCACTCACTCCAAATGACTTGAAATTATGTGCATATCTTCGATTAAATCTATCTTCCAAAGAAATAGCACCACTTTTAAACATTTCTCCTAAAAGTGTCGAAGTAAAACGATATCGTTTGCGAAAAAAGATGGATTTACCTCACGATTATAGCTTAACAAATTACATCTTGGAAATGTAGTCACACTACATTCCGTGTTTTTGCCTATACATTACCACTACAACGTCAAAAACACGCCTACTATTTCGATGTAGTAACAAAATTCTTAATACTTTGTTAAAGCAGTGTTTTCACCAATTATTTGATAAATTGATAAAAATCTATACTAATTTTTACGATGTATATTTTTTGTAGTGTTGTAAATTATGCATCTTACAATGTAAACTTATATGTTTGTGAAAACAGATTCAATTAAATATGACAGCAAAAATTTTACGCGTACTGGTACTGCTTATTTCTTGCGTTACTTTCGGACAGAATGTGACAGTGAGCGGTACTGTAAAAGAAAATGTCTCTGACCAACCACTGCTTGGAGTAAACATTTTAATTAAGGGCACCAATCGAGGTGTTACGACCGACTTTGACGGTAATTATACTATAACAGATGTTCCCATCAATTCTGTTTTGGTTTATTCGTATTTAGGTTACATTGATCAAGAGGTTACCGTAAAGAATGGTAATCCTATTAACGTAGTCTTACTAGAAGATTCCGAAGCACTCGATGAAGTCGTAGTAATCGGTTATGGTACTCAAAGAAAGGAACTCGTTTCGGGAGCTTTTTCTAGTATTGAAGCAGAACGAATTACACAAACAAACCCAGGGCGAATCGAAGATGCTCTTCGAGGAAATGCTTCAGGGGTGCAGGTGACATCCAATTCTGGTTCGCCAGGTGCCTCCTTAAACATTAGAATTAGAGGTATTACTACCAATGGTGATAACTCACCGTTAGTTATTGTTGATGGTGTTAATATCGGAACTGATTTAAGTATCATCGATCCTAATGACATTGAGAAGATGGACATCATTAAAGATGCTAGTACAGCTATATATGGTGTGCAAGGTGCTAATGGTGTGATTCTCATTACCACCAAAAGCGGTAGAAAAGATAGGAAAACTAAATTCTCATACAACTCTTTCTTTTCATTCCAAGAAGCTGAAAACACCATTAAATTGATGGATAATTATGAATATGCAGCCTATTTGAACGAACTTGAAGCGGCTGATGGTAATGCTATTCCTTATCCTAATCTTTCACTTTTGAATACCAATACAGACTGGCAAGACGAGTTGTTTGAAAGAGCTCCTCTTGTAAGCCATAGTTTAAGTGCTACAGGTGGTTCTGATAAGGTAACTTATGGCATCAGTGCTAGTTATTTCACACAAGATGGTATCATTGCAAGTGATAAATCCAACTACCAGAGATGGACTGTTAAAAATAATTTAGGAATTGATTTAACTGAAAAGTTAAGGTTAAATACCTTCTTGTTATATACAAATATTAGAAGTCAAGGCATTCCAGAAGGAAATAGAGGGTCTGTGCTTTATTATGCCTTAAATGCTTCACCTCTTACACCTATATATGACGGTACAGATGGCACAGGCATTTCTAGAGGGTTTTCATACATTAGTGTGGATCAGGGTAGTGAGATTATCAATCCTTTTGCACTATTGAATAATACGTTCAATGAGGGGTTTGCTGATCGTTTTACAGGAAAGGTTGAGCTTGAATATGATATCATTACAGATTTGAAAGTGACCAGTAGATTCAACTTTAATTATTCAGATTATGGTGGAAGGTCATTTTCGCCATTGTCATATTACGGGCCAGGGAAAGTTAATAACAACGTAAGTTTGGATACAAATGATCCAACAATGTTCGATTTGGACAGAAATAATGATGGTACAAGAGATGTTTACGGTACTGTTTCAGAAAACAGAGAGCACGTTTTTGATTTCATTTTTGAGAACTTTTTAGATTATAAAAAATCATTTGGCGACCATAATTTTAATTTATTGTTGGGAACTTCAATTAGAAGCGAAACTTACAAAGGATTTTTCGGTTCAGGACCATTGAATAGTGGCCCAGAAACTTGGGATAATGCCTATTTGGGTAACTCTAACTCCATCATACAGGTAGTCGATGGCGAGGTCACTTCAAGTCTTGTTAATGTAAGTGATGGAAGAAATGAGAACAGGTGGTATTCGCTTTTTGGTAGGTTACAATATGATTATCAAGGTAAATACCTGTTTTCTGCCATGGTCAGGAGAGATGCGTCTACCAAGTTTGGACCAAATGATAGAATCGGTAATTTTCCATCCTTCTCTGGTGGTTGGGTGATTTCCAATGAAGATTTTTTTAATGTAGATGCTATTAACTCCTTAAAGATAAGAGGAAGTTGGGGTATTACAGGTAACGATAAAATCGGTAATTATAGATGGTTAGGCTTATTGCAAGGTACTACTGGCGAGGCAACTTATCCTTTTGGCGACTTATTGGTAAATGGAAATGCCATTGGCGCTCTTGCAAATCCTGATTTAAAATGGGAGACCAATTATCAAACCAATGTTGGTATTGATGTATCACTATTCGATCGGAAGTTGAGTCTGACTTTGGATTATTACCGCAAGAAAACAGAAGACTTATTGTTGGTGCCAGATGTTTCAGGGTTGTTGGGTGGTTCTGCAGGAGGAAGTTCTCCGCCTGTAGTTAACGCAGGTACTATTGAAAATAAAGGTTTTGATATGAGTCTTAATTTTACTCATGATTTTAGTGATAATTTAAGCATGAATGTTGGGTATAACTTGACTACTGTAAAAAATAAGGCCTTGAGCGTTAACAACGCAGCAGGATTTATTTCTGGTGGTTTATTCAATCTGGGTCAGACCACTTCAAGGTTCCAAACAGGGTTGCCGATAGGCGTATTTTATGGACTTCAGGCAGACGGTGTATTTCAAAATCAAGCAGAGATTGATGCGCACGCAGTACAGCCTAATGCGCAACCTGGTGATTTAAGATATGTTGATGTGGATGGTGACGGTGTCATAGAATATGGTAGTGACGACGATTTAACAGTCATTGGAAACCCTATTCCAGATGTGACGATGGGCTTTAATCTCAATTTGAATTTTTATCAATTTGATTTTGGAACTTCATTATATGCTTCTATAGGTAATGATATTGCTAGAAGTTACGAGCGTTTTCAACCTTACAGCAACAAGCCAGCATTTTATCTTGATCGTTGGACAGGTGAGGGAACTTCAAACGAAGTGCCTCGTGCATCTAGTGAAGCATCCAACAATCAATTATTCTCATCTTTTTATGTTGAAGATGGATCTTACTTAAGAATTCAAAATGTTCAATTAGGATATTCTCTTCCAGAGAAATTTTTGGAAAAAACAGGGTTAGATCATTTTAGAATCTATGCTGCGGTAAACAACCTTTATACGTTTACTAAATACAGAGGTTATAACCCAGATGTATCCAATGAAAACCCTGTAGCATCAGGAGTTGATTTGGGTCAATATCCAAACACAAGAACATTCACAACAGGAATCAATGTTTCATTCTAATAATATAAACATGAAAATAACTTTGAAACAAATAACAATAGTAATGGTATTCATGATTTGCTATGCATGTGACGATTACTTGGAAATATTGCCAGAAGGTCAAGAAAACAGTGAAAACTATTTTAATTCAGAATCTGATTATCAGAATGCCTTGGTAGGTGTTTATGATCTGCTTTCAACCACTTATTTGAGCAATGTATTGGGCGAAATAGCATCAGATAACACACTTTGTGGTGGTGGCAACGCAACCGATGTTCTCGAATGGCAGCAAATAGATGATATGATTCATACTGCTGATAATGCTGCCTTGCGAAATGTTTTTCAATGGATGTATGCAGGAATCAGCAGAGCCAACTACATCATTGAATTTAAAGACAAAACAGATTTCAGTGGTAAAGATCAATTGCTTGCCGAAAACTTATTTTTACGCTCCTATTTTTATTTTGAATTGGTAAAATTCTTTGGAGATGTGCCAATGTATCTAGATGGACGAATTTCCATTGAAGAAACACAATCCATCGATAGAACTCCCAAAGCACAAGTATATGCGCAACTAGAGCAAGATTTGAATAGCATCATTGATGATTTGCCATGGCAACAAGACCAAAGCGGAAGAGTCACCAAAGGTGCTGCTTTGGCACTTCTGGGAAAAATCTATCTGTATCAAGATAAATTTTCTCAAGCTGCCGTAGTACTGGATAGAGTTATTAACGAAGGCCCTTATGACCTAGTAAATGATTATTCTACAGTCTTTTTGAATTCTAATGAAAATAACATTGAGTCAGTCTTTGAAGTTCAATATTCTGGTGGTCAGGAAGGTGCGAGCTTTGATTGTTTTCCATGTGTAGAAGGAAATGTTGCTGCAGGCTTCATGGGAGTAAGATGGTTAGGTGGTGATTTTTCTCCATATGCCTTTGGTTTCAGTTTTAATGTTCCTGTGCCAGAGCTGTATGATGCCTATGAAGATGGCGACTCCAGAAGGGAAGCAACCATTTTTGATGTTGATGCGTTTATAGCTGCAAATCCGCCAGCGCCTGGTGAAGATCCTATTACATATTCTGAAGGTAACGAACACACAGGTTATTTTAATCATAAATATTTGCCTTATCAAGAAGCAATTTTACCTGATCAAAACATCAACCATGGTAACAACTATAGAGCTATCCGTTTTTCAGATGTTTTGTTGATGGCAGCAGAGGCCTATAATCGAGGAGGTCTAGGAGACGGTGTTGCTCAAAATTATCTCAATAGAGTAAGAGAGCGTGCATTTGGCGACTCAAATCATAATATTACAGCTTCTGGAGCATCATTAACACAAGCTATTTGGAACGAAAGACGTCTTGAGTTGGCTGGTGAAGGTCATCGTTTCTTTGATCAGGTAAGAACAGGTCAAACAAACTCGATACCAGGTTTTACTGATAAAAATGTCTTGTTCCCAATTCCAAGAATAGAAATAGAATTGGCTGGAAATCGTTGGCCACAAAATGATGGATATTAAAAAAAAGGATATGAAAAAAATTAAATACATAATGAGTGCAATTGTCATGATTTTCATGGTAATCGCATGTTCTGAAGACGATAACACGTTAGATGTTGATAGCATTGCAGCACCAACAAATATTTCTGCCGCTGCACGTATTACCAACGATAATACAGGATTGGTAACCTTAACTCCTTTAGGTGAAGGTGTCACAAAATTTGACCTCATGTTCGGTGATGGTTCTGATGGTGTTTCAGGCATCAACCCAGGATCAAGTGTTGTTCATACGTATGAAGAGGGCAGTTATGAACTTACCATAACAGCCTATGGCTTAAACGGATTATCTACTACGGTTACACAACCGCTTGTAGTGTCCTTCGAACCGCCTCAAAATTTGATGGTAACGATTGAAAATGATGCTACAGTTTCAAAACAGGTAAATGTAACTGCTACCGCAGATTTAGCCATATACTATGAAGTTGATTTTGGCGAAGCTGGTAGCGAAGTTGTTCAAGGTAACAATGAAGAAACAGTTTCATTTATCTATCAAGAAGCTGGTGTTTATACAATTACAGTGACAGCTTACAGTGGTGCAATTGAAACAGCAACTTATACCGAAGATTTTGAGGTAACGGCTATCTTGCAGCCATTAAATGCTGCACCTACACCTCCTGCAAGGGCACCTGAAAATGTTATCTCTGTGTATAGCGACGCCTATGAAGATTTGGCTGGCACGATTTTCTATCCAGATTGGGGCCAAAGCACAACTTTTAATGAAATAACAGTTGGTACTAGTCAAATTATCCAATATGGAAACTTGAATTATCAAGGTATTCAATTGGCATCTGCAAACGATGCT
>Ga0207828_100470_pt1 | contig 12488 bp, 12 predicted proteins | sample TtaePargueraPR_11_FD_187276 | JGI IMG/M metagenome (GOLD analysis project Ga0207828, IMG submission 187276) | Aerobic enrichment media microbial communities from Bioluminiscent Bay, La Parguera, Puerto Rico - Tt and P2 (3) (SPAdes) | ecosystem: Environmental > Aquatic > Marine > Unclassified ...
AATCCATCATTTGAAAAAAATGGTTCCAAATCAAAATATCGTCCCGAAAATGGTAGCACTTCCGGATTGCTCCATTCATTCTTTACTTTTTTGACACGCACAAGTACAGATATATCACTCATAAAACTCTGCGCAGAAACTATGGCTTCATCATTTTTTGGAGTCAGTGCAAGGTCTCTTACATTTGGAAACTTTGTTACAATGTGTTCTAAAAAAGGTCGAACTGTTTTCTCCTTTTCTTGAGAGAATACATTAAAACTGAAGAAAAATGCAATTAATATGACTAATGGTCTCATAGGTTGGTTTTTGACCAATTTACAAAACCCTTGAGGTTGTGATTTTAAAATTTTGTTAATTTAAATAGTCTGAAAACAAAAAGGGGAACGAGTCCCCTTTTTTAGTTTGAAACGTTTTAACAACAAATTTTCAAATCCCTCTAAAATAATAGCTAAAATGTTTCTAAATAATTCAACGAATCATATTGACAAGCATCAAATACAACCCATTTTTCGAATTATCTATTGTAAAAATAGAGTTTTGAATCCTTCATTTCAGTTTTTTCTATTAAGACTTATTAACAAAATGTTCTTTTAAAATTATAATAATCAATAATTTGAATTGTCTTTATGCAAATAATGGGAAGAGGAATTTCAAATGGAATTGCAATGAACTACCTTTGCACCTCTCAAAATTGAGGATGTGATTTTAGCTGACTACACCAGAGAATTCAAATATAATTTAAGACTCGCCACACCCGTGATGTTGGGTATGTTGGGCCATACTTTTGTTGGTCTTATCGACAATATTATGGTCGGTCAGTTGGGTTCGGCAGAATTGGCGGCTGTGTCTTTGGGCAACAGTTTTATCTTTGTTGCGATGTCTTTGGGCATTGGCTTTTCTACAGCACTTACGCCATTGATTGCTGAAGCTGATTCTGAAGGAAATTTTCAAAAAGGAAAGTCTAGCTTTAAACACGGTTTGTTCTTATGTGGTGTATTGAGCGTTCTTTTATTTCTGACATTATTATTGGCAAAACCATTAATGTATGTAATGGACCAACCGGAAGAAGTCGTTAAACTTGCCATTCCATATTTGGATTTGGTAGGATTGTCCTTGATTCCATTAATTATATTTCAAGCGTTTAAACAGTTCAGTGATGGGTTGTCATTAGTGAAATATCCTATGTATGCAACCATCATTGCCAATGTTCTCAATGTATTTTTTAACTACGTCTTGATTTTTGGAAAATTGGGATTCCCAGAAATGGGTATTGTTGGTGCAGCCTGGGGAACTTTACTATCGCGCTTTGCCATGCTGCTATTTTTATGGTGGCTTTTAAAAATCAAATCGAAATCCAAATTTTATGTGACCAATATCAAGTTGTTTTCACTAAATACCGAAATGCTTAAAAAAGTATTTAATCTCGGTTTCCCAAGTGCGATGCAAATGTTTTTCGAGGTTGCTATATTCACAGCTGCCATTTGGTTGAGTGGAACACTTGGGAAAAATCCACAGGCGGCAAATCAAATCGCCTTGAATTTATCTTCAATGACTTTTATGGTTGCAACAGGTTTGAGTGTAGCTGCCATGATACGTGTTGGTAATCAAAAAGGTCTTCAGAATTATGTAGAGTTGCGCAGAATCGCAATGTCTATTTTCTTACTGGGTTTCATTTTTGCCTTTATTTTCGCCTTGATGTTCTTGGCGTTGCACAATGTTTTTCCGAAGATTTATGTGAATCTAGATGACCCAATGAATGCCATTGACAACGCTGAAGTAGTGAGTATTGCCGCCACATTGTTGATTGCTGCAGCGGTATTCCAAATCAGTGACAGTTTGCAAGTGGTGGCTTTAGGAGCCTTGCGTGGTCTTCAAGATGTAAAAATCCCGACAATCATCACTTTCATTTCATATTGGGCCATAGGATTTCCGATTAGCTATTATTTTGGTAAGGAAGATGCTTTAGGGAGTTTAGGTATTTGGTTGGGTTTATTGGCTGGCTTAACAAGTGCTGCAATATTATTGTATATTAGGTTTAATTATTTGACGAAAAAATTAATTTTGAACAATCAATAGAATACAATGGAACTACCAAAATTTATTTTAGGCGATAACACCGATTTTCCCGATGCGGTTTACATTATACATACCGATTTTCCTCGATTTATATTGAATTTGGAAAATGATGACGTAGAATGGTTGGAAGAATTTGATGAGCATGACGAAAAAGAGATTGCGTCCGAAACGGAAAATTTGATTCAGCAAGCAACGGATTTCTACGATCGGGAAATCGCAAGATATAACGAATAATGATTGATCAAATCCTACAGTACGACACTGATCTTTTTATTTACCTAAACAGTCTTGGCACTGAAACTTGGGATCCGTTTTGGCTCGCATATACTTCAAAATGGAACTGGATTCCTTTTTATGCTTTGTTGTTGTACCTGATTTTTAGACAAATTGGCAAAAAACCAATGTTGGTAACGATAGTGGTTGTTGCCTTAATGGTTTTGGTGACTGATCAAGTGACCAATTTGTTCAAGCATGGATTTCAGCGTATGCGTCCATGTCATTTGGCCGAGATTATCGATGGTATGCGATTGGTGAGAGATGGTTGCGGAGGTCGTTATGGTTTCTTTTCTGGACATGCATCCAATACTATGGCTGCCGCTATTTTTATTGGATTTACTTTACGAAACAAGTATAAATATTTACTGTATTTATTGATTGTGTGGTCACTGCTAATGGCTTACAGTCGTGTGTACATTGGTGTTCATTATCCATTGGATATACTCATGGGAATGACATTTGGAGCAATTTCGGGATACACATTTTACAGATTGAATCTCTTCTTGATACGCAAGTTTTTTAGCGTTTCGTAAGAATATAAAAATCGTTGATCAATCGGCTGTTGTGCCTTCTTGAATCTTTTGGAACCGTATTTAAATCAAAGGTTTCCGCTTTTTCGACGGTATAATTGCTTACAAGAAGTTTCCAATCTTTCTCACTGATATCATAAGCCAATATTCCAAATTTTTGCTCATCGGGAAACTCGTAAGCTCCATCTTTGAATTTTATTTCTGGAATGGTCGTGCCGTAATGCCAAACCATTTCTGGTGATACATTGCTAAAACCATAAATTTTCAGTTCATCTTTCTCTAAATTACTGATAGGATTATTCTGAATACCTATAATAGGTTTCAATAAAGGCAAACCGAATATAAACGTAATTACGAAGAATCCAATAGTTAGTAAAAATAAGCCTTGGAAGTTTCTTTTCTTCAATTGAAGAATTATTAGGACTCCAATAGTTAACATCAATATAGATGATAATATGAATAGAAACCAACGACCTTCCAGTTGTTCACCAAGGATGAAATAAATCGCAATAGGAAACCCGATAGCAATTAAAGCAATCAAACCAAAGTTGAAATACACTGGAAAAGTTTCGCGTTTGTCCTTTAGGTCTTTAAATCGTCTGAAGAGATATTCAATATAAAATCCAATATTGATGGCCAAAGGAATTAAAACAGGCATCAAATACCTCGATTTTTTCTCTGGAACCAATGATAGTAAAACCACGGCAATTACCGTCCATAGAAGACTGAATTTGTAAGCTTTTAAGTTTGAAACTCTATTTTTTAGATAAGGATATAACAAACTTATAAATGCAGGAATGGTCCAAATTCCGCTTTGGGTAAAAAAGCTCCAATAATAATAAAACGGTTTTATATTATAGCTACTCCAATTGTTTGTTTCTCTTGTGGCAATGGCTTCAAATGTATGTGGATCGTTTAATCTGACATATACAAACCACCAACCTCCAACAAGTAAGATAACGAGTAGACAAACGATGGTTGGTAAAATTTTTGTTTTATAACCCTTAAAGCGATAAGTAAATCCGTAGGCGAGAAGGAATGGCAACATCAACGCATACATGGAAATAGGACCTTTACATAAAAACGAACAGCCTATAAAAACTCCCGCTATCAGTGCATGTTTCCAATACTGCTGATGCTTTTCAAACAGTTGAAACAAATGATAGATACCAACCAACATAAATCCGTGAGTGAATATATCCCAAGGTGCTTCAAGCGTAATCCCAATGACGTAGAATGAGGTGATGACAATCAAAGCATTTATATAGCTGTGTTTGGAATCGCCAAGTATTTTTTTCGAAAGTAAGAAGGTGAAAACCCCTATCAAAGCCACAAATAGTATGGCTGGAAATCGCAACGCAATAAGGCTTTTCAATCCGAAAATCAAACCAAAAAATGCCGTAAGCCATGTTGGTAATGGTGGCTTTTCGTAACGTGCTTCACCATTCATGGTTGTCATAAGCCAATTGCCGTCAACAATCATTTCTCTGGCAGTCACAAAATTTCTGGCTTCCATAATGCTCACTGGAATGGTGTCGATGCTGAAAGCCAACATCAAAATGGTAATCAGTACTATCGAAATGATAGGTTTAGATTGGAGAACCTTTAGCATTATTTTTGTGAATTAAGAAAAGGTTTCTGGTGTAAATTATGGTTCCAAGACTATGTCCAACAAACAAAACAGGATCTTTTCTGAAAATGGCATAGGTCAAAATCAAAAGTGCTCCTACCAAGCTCAAAAGCCAAAATCCAAATGGCAGAGCTGACACTTTTTTGTGTTCGGAATAAAGCCATTGATAGACAAAGCGAAAGGTGAAAATAACTTGTGATACAATTCCTAAAACCAATAACCATAATGGAATGTCTTCATTTTTAAAAAGAATATTGACGTCAATTTTGTTGTTGTTAAAATAATAAACTACGATAAGCGAAGGTACCAAAAGCAAAATCCATTGAACAAAGCCTGGGATTTTACGCCATTCACCTTGCAACTGTAAATTTCTTATATAGATAAAGTAGGTAAGTGCCTGCCCAAGCATGATGGCAAAATCTTGTCTTAAATAGCCGTAAATGAACAATAAAAACGACGCAACAAGACTCAAGGTCCAAAATGTTGTAGGTGTGATGACTTTTTGTTGCTTTTCAGAAGCAATCCATTGAATCACCAATCTTGATGAAAACAAGAGTTGTGCAATAAAACCTACAGAATATATCAACCAATGACTCATAGATTTTGCTTGCTAACAATGTAATTAATGTATTTTTTCTTCATCCACAAATATGCAAAACAGTCCATTAAGGGTCCTAATAAGCGATTCCAAAGTCCAAAATTGGCCTTTCCAGCTATTCTCGGAAAATGTCGCACAGGAACTTGTATGATTCTGCCTTCCTGCAGGAGGATCATTGCTGGCAAAAATCGATGCAAACCTTTAAACATCGGAATACGTTTTGCATAATTAGATTTTATGACTTTTAAAGGACAACCTGTATCATCCATACCATCTTTAGTGAAAGCACGTCTGATGCCATTGGCTATTTTTGAAGACATATTTTTGACGAATGAATCCTTTCGGTTAGACCGTACACCTGTCACCAAATCATAGTCTCCAATATAATCCAACAAAATATTGAAATCTTCTGGAGTCGTTTGTAAATCAGAATCAATATAACCTACCAATTCAGTATCTACATAATCAAAACCAGCTTTAATGGCTGCACTTAAACCTCTATTATGTTCAAAACAGATAAAGGTAAAAGCGTCGTTTCGTTCACAAATAGCTTCAATAAGTGCTTGGCTCTTGTCTTTAGAGCCATCATTCACAAATAGAATTTTGGTAGGAACTTTTGCAATAGATGTGTAGTGTAAGAGTTCTTTTTCAACACGTTCCAGATTATCTTCTTCGTTATAAACTGGCACTATGACAGTGAACTTATAATTCATTTGGCAAAAGTTAGGTGCTACAAAAATATTGAAATTTAGATTAAAGGCTGATTTTAGATGATAGAATCTATAAAAAAGATGTTAACTTGCACAATATTTCTCAATAACTATTCAATGAAAATATTAGTTACAGGCGCTGCTGGGTTTATCGGATCTCATACGGCTGAACGCTTACAGCATCTTGGCCACGATGTCATAGGAGTAGACAATTTTTGCCCATACTATAGCGTCGACTTGAAACGGTTGAATGCAAAAAGTTTGACTGATGTAGGCGTAACCATCATTGAAAAAGATTTAAGAGATGCGGATCTATATAATGTATTGCCTTTAGATGTTGATTATATATTTCATTTTGCGGCACAGCCTGGCATTTCTTCTTCTTCTACCTTTGAAGATTATTTTAGTAACAATATCATAGCTACCAAAAATTTGGTGGATTATGCATTACAGTGCGAGCAACTCAAATTGTTCGTCAATATTGGTACGTCGTCCATTTATGGGTTGGAAGCTACGTATCCAGAAGACGTTGCTGTAAAACCTGCCTCACATTATGGTGTGACCAAATTGGCAGCGGAACAACTGGTGCTTCAAAAGAGTAGGGAAAAGCAGTTCAAAGCCTGTTCATTGCGCTTGTATTCTGTGATTGGCCCAAGAGAGCGCCCAGAAAAAATGTATACTAAATTAATTGATTTAGGGTTGAAGGATGAAGCATTTCCGCTGTATGAAGGAAGTGATACGCATTTGAGAAGCTTTACGTATGTTGGTGACATTGTTGATGGTGTGGTAAGTGTCATTGGTAATGAAGATAAGGTGAATGGCGAAATTTTTAATCTTGGCACCGAAGTGGAGCACACCACTCAAGAAGGTATTGAGGCAGTGGAGAAAGTACTTGGTAAAAAGATTAAGCTAAATGTGATTCCCAAACGTGCTGGCGATCAATTGCGAACCAAAGCAAATATCGATAAAGCACGTCGCTTACTGAATTACAATCCACAAACCACGTTACTGGAATCTGTGAAGTCGCAGGTAGATTGGTTTAAGGCTAATTTCCTATAAATTCAGCAAAAGCTCTGCGGCTGCAAACGGCGTTGTTTTGCCTTCTTCTATAAGTTTCAACTGCTGTTGCAATTCCTTTTTTATAGTCGGATTATTATAAAAATCAGATTTCAAACGGTCTTCAATGGTTTGGAGTAACCAGAATTTGTTCTGCTCGTGCCGTTTGTGTTCGAAAAAGCCGTTTTGTTGAGAATGATTCAAATACTCTTCAATCAAACTCCAAACTTCTGCAATACCATCGTTTTTCAAACCACTTGCCAATAAAACCTTTGGTTGCCATCCTGAATCTTTCGCAGGATACAAATGAAGCGCTCTATTGAATTCGACCTTGGCAGTTCTGGCATTCTTAAGATTATCGCCATCCGCTTTATTGATAACGATGGCGTCAGCCATTTCCATAATACCTCTTTTGATACCTTGCAACTCATCACCAGCACCTGCTAATTTCAACAGTAGAAAGAAATCAACCATACTATGTACGGCAGTCTCACTTTGACCAACACCCACAGTTTCGATCAAAATGGTATCAAAACCCGCAGCCTCGCATAAAATGATAGTTTCTCTACTTTTTCTAGCCACACCACCCAATGAAGTTCCCGAAGGTGAAGGACGTATAAATGCATTGTCATCCTTTACCAAATCCTCCATTCTCGTCTTATCACCAAGAATGGAACCTTTGCTCAAAGTACTGCTTGGGTCTACAGCCAGCACAGCAACTTTTTTTCCATTAGTAGTTAAGTGCGTTCCAAAAGCCTCGATAAACGTGCTTTTTCCAACACCAGGAACTCCTGTAATACCAATTCTTACTGATTTGTTGCTATGAGGTAAACAAAATTGGAGAACTTCGTTTGCTTTTTTGAGGTGTTCGGCGTTGGTGCTTTCAACCAAGGTAATGGCTCTGCTCAAGGCAGTCATATTACCTTTGATAATATCGTCAAATAATTCTTTAGCAGTGGGTTGCGCTTGACGCTTCTTTTTGATGGAGCTTAAAACATCCTTATTGGTAGTTCCTGGGTCTGTAACTCCTTGGGTTTCTTGTAAGGCAGATGATGGTTTTTTGTCGCTCAAAATATAAGGTTTTACCTATTGTTGTTGACTTTCCATGATTTCCATTGGTACTTCAATCTTGGTTTTGTCCCAAACCAAAGTCATTTTTAAATCATCAGTCGTATTATCGAACGCAATCGTGAATTGCTCTACAGATTTATCAAGTTTTTGCACAGGTTCTTCGATCTCCAAAAAGTCAAATTGAGGTTCACGCATTGGTCGCATTTGCTCATCAACGCCCCAAGGATATTGTTTGGTGTTGAATATAACGGTCCATGTAGAATCTTTAGGGACAGTCCATAGTGTGTAAGTGCCTTTATTTAAGAGGACGTTCTCTATCATCAAATCTTTGTTGGTAGTAAATGTGGTTGCTTCGTTTGCGCCTGTTCGCCAAACTTCATTAAAAGGCACCAGAGCTCCGAACACTTCACGTCCTTTTTTATAAGGTCTATTATAGAACACTTCCAGTTTCGTGTCGTTCAATTCAAACTTCACGGTATCTTTAGGACTCAAACGTTTACTAAAAATGTCTTCAACAAAGAACGTATAAGCTAAAAGTATCAGCGCTATGGCTGCTAATATGTAGATAAGGCGTTTTAAGAATTTATTCATAGCACAGAATGAGGAAAAATGTTTTGATAAAGATAATGAAACCCTTTTATTATTTTAGGGAAGGGTTATTCATTTAAACAATTTATTAGGACACAATAGTATCCGAAATGAACAATACAGATACTGATAACAATTGGATGAAATCATAATACAATTGTAAACTATTTAAAAATCAAAGGTTTTGGAATCATTTAAAGAATTATATTTACGCAAAAAATACAGATGAAAACTATAATTGCTCTAGTCTTTTTATGCTTTTGTTCTAGCATCTTCTCTCAAAACAATGAAAGAACTCATAATATTATAGTCGCATTTGATAGTTCACTCGTTTTGTCTAGAGAAAACGTACTACAAGAATTAAGCCTTCAGGTTGATGGCTTTCAGGAATTATTGGTTGAGTTTGATTTTGATCTTAAGTACGCTTATGCTTTTTCCGACGAAAAGTTAAAAGAAATGGAAAAGCATGCGCTAAAATCTTTAGGGAATTCTTCATCTATCCAAAACTTGAAGAACACATTTGAGATTGTTGTATATTATGCCAATGACTTAAACACATTAAAAGATAAATTGCAATTGTTGCCAAAATTGAGGTACGTAGAAATGATGGACATCAGACCTATACAGCCTCCAAGTGACATACCTCCAACCACTCCCAATTATTTACCCCAACAAACCTATTCAGGTCCAAATCCTGGGGTAAATATGCAATACGCGTGGGCGATGAATTTGAACGGACAAGGCATCAGAATAAGAAATGTCGAATACGGATTTAATAAAAGCCATGAAGAATTCCATCAAAATAACCGTATTTTTTTGGCGCCTGGCTATACAGTTCATCCTGCTATGACTGCTGATTGGACGGAGCATGGAACGGGAACATTTGGAGTGATCTTCGGTGATGATAGCATGTATGGAGTTAAGGGGTTAGCGTATGGTGCGGAGGAAGTTGTTCTATACCCAGAATACACTACCGAGTACTTATATAATAGGGCTTATGCTACTTCACTGGCCTTAAATGATTCTGAAGCAGGTGATGTGGTTATGTTTGAGATGCAGGCAAACGGATTTAATGCTACTGAAACTTCACCTAACTATGTGCCAGCTGAATATTCTTTGCCTATTTGGGATTTAACAAAAGCAGCTTCTGATGTGGGTATCATTGTGGTAGCTGCGGCTGGTAATGGCGACCAAAATCTAGATGCTCCACAATATTCGTCTTATATGGCTAGAGGTAATAGTGGTGCCATTATAGTGGGAGCAGGAAAACCCAATATGTCGCATAATCGTTTGTATTATGCTAATTGGTGGGGTTCTACCTACGGCTCTCGTGTTAATCTTCAGGGTTGGGGAGAGAATGTCTTGAGCTCTGGATATGGTGACTTTTCAACCATTGGTGGCGATTTCAACCAACAATATACCATGTTTTCGGGCACCAGCTCTGCAACTCCCATGGTAGCTTCTTGCGTAGCGGTCTTACAGTCTTATTACTACTCTCTGACTGGTGCTTATCTTAATTCAGGAGAAATGATATCTATTCTTCAAGCTACAGGATATCCACAAGGTACTGGTGTTGTTGGAAATGTAGGCCCACTTCCCAACATGCAAGCTGCTGTTGGTTATATTCAAACGTTAGGTATAAAAGATATTGAAGACCTAAACTTTAATGTTTTTCCAAATCCTTTTGACGATGAACTTAACATATCTATTGCTGCAGACACCCAAAATTTAAGGGCTGAACTATATAATCTTGTTGGACAGAAAGTATTAGAATTATCTTTTTCAGGTGAAGTTCAATTTTCTACAGAACATCTTCAAGCCGGAATGTATGTTTTAAAACTAATTCAGGACGACACTATAGTTACTCATGTCAAGCTTATAAAAAAGTAGTTTTCAGAATTCTTTGTTTTATTTGATAAAATGTTTGATTTACAGTAATTGGAATTGTTATTCTCTCTGCTCTGTGGTAAACGTTCTGACGGTTTATTAAAAAATTATCGTAAATTTTTGCAACATCTTATTTTTTGTCTCGTCCTTAAGATGAACTAAACTATTAACCAAAAGTACAACCAGGCATGTTTCAAACCGATATCATTGAAAAATGCAGACAAAACGATAGAAAGGCGCAGTTGCAACTGTATGCCCAATATTGTGATGGGATGTATGTGGTGGCAAATAGGTTTGTAAAGAATTCTATGGAAGCTGAAGATATCGTACAGGAATCCTTTATCAAAGCCTTTAATAAACTGCATCAATACAAAGCAGAAGTCACTTTTGGGGCGTGGTTAAAACGTATCGTCATCAATAAAAGCATCGATTTGCTAAAATCCAAGAAAAAGCATTTGCGGGACTTGGAAGAGGTGCACCTCAAGGTAGTCGATGACTCTAACGACGAATGGTTGGTAGAAGACACTATAACAATTGAAGACGTAAAGCAAGCGATAGAGCAGTTGCCCGAAAAATACAAATATGTGGTAATGCTCTATTTGATTGAAGGCTACGACCATCAAGAAATTTCGGATATTTTGAATATCACCGAGATTGCTTCTCGAACACAATTATCAAGAGGAAAAGTAAAACTGCAAGAACTGTTAACACCTATGTACAATGGCACAAGATCTTAAAAAAATGTTCAGTGAGGATCGTCAAAAGATCCATAATGTAATGCCAACAGGCCACGAAGCCCGATTTTTGAAAAAATTGGAGGAAGAACTTCCAGCAACATCAATCAAAAAACGATTCAGTATTTGGAATATTGCGGCAAGCGCAGTGGTGCTTTTGGGTTTAAGTTTTGGAGCTTATCAATATTTTAAAACGTCACCTGTCATTCCAGATGACAAGCAACAAGCAGTCACATTGAAATCACTCGGAGATGTATCTCCAGATTTGAAGAAAGTGGAAGACTATTATGTAGCCAATATCAATTTGGAACTGGCAAATGTGAAGCTGACGCCAGAAAACAAGGAATTGTTCGACAGTTACATTGTGCGTTTGGAAGAATTGAACAAAGAGTACAATCGTTTGTCGGTAGAGTTGACCGAAAATGGTCCCAACGAACTGACAGTTAGCGCCCTGATTGATAATCTGAAGTTACGTCTCAATTTATTGTATCGTCTTAAGGAACAATTGAATGAGTTGAACACATCTGAAGAAATTCAGAATATTAGTTAAAAATAATAAGATGAAAACACTTAAAAATTATATTCTTCTTTTACTTTTTGTCGCTACGTTCAGTGCAACGGCACAGCAAAAGCTACAGAAGTTCAAGAATACGGTCAATACCACAAAAGAGGTAAAGATCAATCTCAATACAAGCTATACCAATATCGAAGTAGATACCTGGAACAAAGACCAAGTAGAGGTCGAAGCTTATATTGAAGGTGAAAAACTTTCCAAAGAAGAACTGGAAAGAGAGTTGAAAAATTGGAACATTACCGTGAGCGGTTCTGGTGATGAGGTGACCATTGAAGCAAAAGGATCTGGAAGGTCGTGGACTGTGGTCAATGGCGATTTCGATTTTGATTTCGACTTTGACGCTATGAAAGATTTGGAAATGGAATTGGCAGATTTGCCTCCTATCCCAGAAATCCCACAGTTACCACCAATGCCTGAAATGGCGAAAGTGCCACCGATGCCAGAAATGCCTAAAATGCCTGCCTTACCAGAATTGCCTGAAGGTATCGGAGCGGTCAATTTTGACTATGACGAGTATAAAAAAGATGGTGAAAAGTATCTGGAAAAATGGAGCAAGGAATATGAAACCAAATATGGCAAGGAGTACAAGGAAAAAATGAAAGAATGGGGACGCAAGTTTGGCAAGACCGATTTTGACGCCTATTCGAAACAAATGGAAGAATGGGGTGAAAAATATGGAAAAGAATTTGGTGAGAAATTCGGTAAGGATTATGGTAAAAAGATGGAGGAATGGGGTAAAAAGTTTGAAGAAAAATGGG